>ERZ773006.59-NODE-59-length-62267-cov-9.1615_pt1 | contig 62267 bp, 49 predicted proteins | sample MGYA00580843_ERZ773006 | MGnify/ENA primary metagenome ERZ773006 (study PRJEB29015, sample SAMEA2738011) | human oral metagenome | biome: human oral; feature: human-associated habitat; material: dental | place: China | collected 2052 ...
AATTTGCATTTCTGCAAACAGCTTCTCCACTGCACTTTCTTCTAATTTTATATCATCATCACAAAAGAGAATATAATCACTATCAACTTCTTTAAAAGATAAAGAACGTTGTGCCACCATCCCTTTAGGACAACGAATATAAGTTTCATATCCAACAGTTTCTTTTGGAAGAGGGTATCCATCTGCTATATAAACCAAAATCTTATGTGGTGGTATGGATTGACTTACTAGAGAATTTAACAACTGCTGATATTTCTCTCCTCCCCTACCTAATGTTCGTATAACATTTCCTCCTCAATTCATTTCTTATAAATTAGAGCCCACAATATCGAGTAAAATTAATTCTGCTATGAAAATAATATTTTGTATAGAAAATGATTATATTTCAAATATCTTTATGTAGCTACAGCTTAGCCTGATAAAGATAGATTATTAACAAATAGATACTACTCAAAACAACAATTTGTAAATAAAGATACAATAGAGAAAAGGAACATTATCTTTTGTCAAAGACATTCTGCAATAAATTGTACCATTGCTCAATAATCCTATTCTGCTCAAAGCGGTGGGAACTATTGATGGCAGTCAATGCTAATTGCTTTCTCAAACTATCATCTCTCATAATTTCCTTCAACCGTTCTACATATCCTTTCAAATCGTCTTTAGGGATAATGTAACCATTATAGCCATCTGTAATAATCTCATGAAGTGAAGCATAAGTGTCAAAAGCCAAAGGAACACATCCATTTTGCTGTGCTTCCGTCAACGTGAGTCCCCACCCTTCACTTTGGCTGGTCATCATAAATAAAGATGCTCTTTTGTAGAAGCTTTCAGAGGGATGTGAACCCTCAAAGAAAACATGTTTCAAGTGCTTGTAATTAACATAGTGTATATACTTGTCCAAATCATTCCCTGTACCAACTATGTGAAGGGACCAATCAGGAAAGTCACCACTTTTTTCTACCTCTCTCCATATTTTAAGTGCATAAGAAATCCTTTTTTGAGTTTCATCCATACGTGATACTATTAAGACCATCTTCTCCTTTTCATTTAATTTTGTCACATTATAAAAAGATTCAAAGGAAAGACTATTATGTATCACGATAAAATTTTGATTATCTTTAATACTTCCATATTTTACAAATTGTGGTATAAATCTCCTCGAGAGCAAAACCACCTTATCTGCTACTTGATAAGTCTGTTCATATTGCTTGGGAAGTATTCTCCTATTCCTAAACTTATAATATGGATACAACCATATCTTAACAAAATTATTCAAACTTTTATTCTCTCTCCATTTTGTGATGGACGAAAGAAAAGAAAGGAAATTAACTTCCCAACCAGGTTCAAAGTGATGACAGAAGACATATTTGCTTCCTACAGACTGTAAAATCTCAGCAAGCATCTTTGACAAATAAAAAGCACCTTGATTGATAAAAACGTTAATTTCCCATTGCAACAGTATACTTTTTAATTGGTTCTTGTCTCTGCTCGGATTAGCAATCAACACAGAACCGTCAAAAATATCAGAGACTTTCCCTGTACGAGATTTGGCAGAAAACACACTATAACATTTCCAGCCATAAATGTCTTTGAGATTTTTTGCAATAGTATAGGTGATTCGCTCTGTACCTCCCTGAATAGGAGAAATCTCAAATGCTGTATAAAAACAAATATTCATGCTGTAAGATTTCCCAATGTATAGAAATTTTATGATGATTATTACACTTGTGGTGAATCGTCTGGATGCTTTATAAACAGACAATTTATATTAATTCTTTCAAGATATTTCCCGTGTTATAAAACAGTAACATCAATACGACGACTTTAGGAGTCATCTTTTCAGTCTCTGTACTATATGACCAACCTTGCTTTTTATAAACATTTTTTCTCCATTGTTACATCCAAGATAAAACATGGTTAACGTACAACACGCTACACATACGCTACAAGTCAGTATGAATGAAAAAAAAGAGTTGTTGTCTCTATAAGTCATATAAATCGGTATTATCGGTGTTATAAAGGAAACTATTAGCACAGGCTTAAGCACTAATTGCAAATATTCCTTGAAACGCATACCTATCATTGGTAATACAATAAACAATCTTGCCAACTGCGTAATGACTTCGACAGTAATATGGACACAAAAAACCCACCAAGGACTGACACCAAGAAACTTTAAAAGTAAATATGCAATGGGGACGATACTCAAGAGCATTGTACCTTCAACAAGTTGAAACCTCCTTAAATTCCCTGTAGCATGGACTGAAACAATAATAGGGTTGCGAAGGGTAAAAAGCAAACTGATTATCAGCGTCAGACGCACAAAAGTAACAGTGTTGCCAGGTACGATACCCAACCAAACCTGTAGGACATATTTAGCTTCCAGCATTAAAGGTAGAGCAATGAACAACATGATAAAGAAGGAAAACTTGGAACTTCTAATCAAAAGTTGGTGCATATAGTCTAAGTTACCTTGAGCGTAGCTCTTGGTTATCTGTGGATTTAACGCCATCTGAAAATTCGTGCAGAATTGCTGACTGATACCTTGAACATGAACAGCTATTCCACGTGCTGCATTAACTGCAGGACCAAAAAACATATTCAAAAGAATATTTAAACCTTGTGTATATCCCATGTCAGCCAAAGCACCATTCATAGTCCAACCAGCATATGCAAATATCTCTTTGAACATTTTTTTATCATAGCGGCACATTGTCCGGGTCTCCTCAAATCTTCTCCTACAATACACATAATAAATTATTCTATCTAAAGTTTGTACTCCCAAGAACAATCCAGCATAAATAATGAGCTTGTCATAAGGAAGAACTATCAAAAGAAAAACTATCAGAAGCTTTAGTGTACCATCCAATAATGACATATAAGCAAATGCGGACATCTTTTCATGTGCCACTACCGCAGCATTGTATGGTACACTCAATACTGCCATTATTGAAGACATAATAGAAAACTGGTATACCCAAAATGCTGCAGTCTGTCTTGCTTCCGGTATTTGAAGTTGGGTGTTAAAAAACCAAAGTCCAATAGTTTCTCCAAATAAAAGTACAACAAATGCCAGTATATAGTGAATTGTAAGAATATTTCCAAACGTGAACTCAAGCTTCTCAAGATTTCCTTTTCCAAGTCCAAATGTAATATAGCGTGAAGTGGCCCCACCCAAAGAACCCGTAAGAAAACTAAGCATAGTAACAACACCACCGACCACATTATTGACGCCATAATCCACTACACCTAAGGTTTGTAAAACAACTCTTGAAGTGTAAAGCCCTATCAGCATCATCAGTATCATACGAAAGTATAACATCAATGTGTTTTTGGCAATACGTCTGTTGTTCTCAGACATCTGATGCATAATTCTGTTCTCTATAGTATTTGTTATACCTCCCAATAAAAATACAGGCATATTCTAAAGACACCATCCAACTCTTTTTGTCTTTTTAGTCTTGCCTGTAAGTACTCATAATCCCATTGAATTTCTTTTCCACAGTCGATGCTACCTGCGAACAAGTAGACTGATGATTGATGCCTTTCAAACCGGAAATGACCTGTACAAGTATAGTATCTACATAGCACTCCGGTATGATGTTAGAATGTCTTCCTTTCATAATACCGGGTCAATTCAGCTCTGACAGGTTTTCCAAGTTGAAGAAAGCATCTATACCGTCACTGTAAATGGTCTGTAACTCTTCTTCCGTAGCAGTATGGATGATAACACCCTCATCTCTTTTCAGACAATAGAAAAGTCCCAATTCAATATTCTCCTCCAGGAAAGCCCCCAACATATAGGGACTGTGGGTGGTAATTGACAGTGTATTCTCATGCTCTCTAAGAGTACTCTCTATGAGCCATTTGGCAACATCCTTCTGTGTCGGAGGGAAAAGATTGTTCTCTGGTTCTTCCAAAAAGATGTCACAATGATCGGTCTTGACGTATCTCTTATAAATCGCTTCGCATTCATCTGCAGCTTTATCATCATCAAAACGAAGTTTTATATCACCTATACCACGAAAAGTCTGTACTTTCCCATCAGTACGATTTTTCTTCACGAACAGTTCCTGGTAAATAAGTCGCAACAGACTCTCATTCTCTGCCGAATCAGAAAGCCTCATACCTTTTTCATCCTTATAGACTGAGGAATAAAGATAACTAAGAACAACAAACATAGGGACCAACGACTGCAAGCCACTGGAAGTGTTGGTGAAGTTCAAAGACGTATCTGCTGCTATCTGTATCAAATCCTGTCTGGACAATGAGTCATAGTGATAAGTTATGCCAAGGTTCAGTATATCTGACGAGGCCTTCGAGTTTCTGCGTGCAAATTCCCAGTCAGCCATGAAGTTGCGGATGTTGTTCTGCGGAAGTGTCACCTCAAACCAGTTTGGAATAGCCGCCACCATGTTACGCTCTGATGGAATATAGCTTATCTTCGACCTCCTGTAATCCCATCTCCCTTTCTTCCATGCGAATGAAAACTTCTTGGATGCGCGCTGGTAGGAGAACATCATATAGTCACTTTCGTAAGATATGAAAGAGTCCGGACGGATGTATTCTTCCAGTTTGTGAAATGTATATAAATGGTTGCAAAATCCGTTTTCTGTCAAAAGTATTCCGTAGACTGTCCACTCTCTATGCGGCTTCTCCAGCCATACACAAAAGCAAGCAATCTTCAACAGCGTATTTTCCCTTGGGACTGTGACCCGATAACGACATTTAGACACTTTAATTCAATATCCGCATAAGAAATTGACCCAATATTCTGGACGACAGGTCTTTCCGCAAATTACATTATCTATTTACAGACTCTTCAGAAAAGAAAATATAGAGAAAGAATACGAAACGACAAACATCAGCAGACACACAACCCTTCCTCCTTGACATGAAAAAGCCAAGCAGTGGACGAGGAAGGAGGAGGCTACCGCTTCGGGACAGAACAGGGATTGACAGGCTGTCCGCAGTATTCATAATCCGTCTCAGTAGAAAAGCATCAGACAAACAAAAATGAACCAATACAAGGAATCATAAGGGCACAGCCGGCTCATAACGAAACCTCTAACTCATTCATGTGGAGATGTAAGTCTAATGCGATTCTGAAGTTACCAATACAATATAATTGATGGTCTCTAATTGCGCACAAAGATACGAAATAGTATGCAGAAAAGAAAAGAAAAAAGAAGATATTTCGTCATGAAGAAATAGAATGAGGAAAAAGAGAAAAACAGTTTCACCAAGCAACGGGACGTTGATGCCAGAGGGATCATAAGCATGTTCTTAAAAATCTGCATTGGCATACGGGGACGATAAGATTTGTCAGATCTGCCTATTCACAGACTTCGTCATTGCGCCACCCAAGAAAAATAAGGCATCCAATACACCTCAACGAGAACTCAAAATTCGGATTATCTCTCGTATAGAGGGGGTATGAACCCACTATCTCATCCGCTTTTTTAGGTTCTTCCGTTAAATGCGTAGATGTTTTTCGTATAGCTTTAACGGAAGAACCGAAGTGATTCATTAACCAAAAACATGGCCAAGACCGTTCAACTGGCTATTCTATCATCATCCTCCGATACAAAAACCTTTTCATTTTAATACGTTGAGAATACAGATAAGATTTTGAAAAACCATTACACAAGCTCTAACAGGCTCCTCTGCAAATATAAAAAACACGTGCAAAAAACAGGTCTTTAACCGGCAGTAAATCAATTGGTTGCCAAGCCGTTCAGAAAAGGTGCTTGATTGGACTTCAAAAGGGCGTTGGTAACACGCCGAAAGAGCACCTGTTGCAAGCCAATCAGGCACCTTTTAGCTTCTAAAAGGGCATGTGTCGCCTTGCGTTACATGAAAACAGTTTACAAATACCGATGATATGGGAATAAGTTGAAGAAGACGGAAAGACAACCTGATGGACAGGCATCGTATCAATGCGCCTTTTCTGCATCTTATCTTGTAGTCCATCCTCCTTTGTAAGCCCATCTGATTTCGGACAGTCATACCATGCAAATGTATAAGCCTTTATTCTCCAATCTATGTATTTAACGGAAGAACCTTTTTATGCGTTACCCTGGACAAAGACGCAAGCATTGATTATCAAACGCTTACAATCTTACTTCGGAAAAGTGACGAAGTCAGGATTTCTCGGCTCTGCCGATTTCTCTTGAGCGACAGCTCCAGTTCCCACTGTCGGTTGCATAGTACGGGCATATTCCGTTCAAGGAGGAAGCTGGATCTGCTCGCATAAAGGCGAAGACGCAAAGAGTTGACCAGTCCCCTGTCAACGAAAGAGCAGCGTGGAATTTAAGCAAAAACTTTTCCTACAAAATCTCCCTCGCTATCCATGCACAGGCCTCCGCATCAGCAAGGGCATGATGATGATTGGAAAGGTCGTAGCCACACTCGGCCGCAACGGTCTGCAGTTGATGGTCAGGGAGATCAGGAAGCCTGCGGCGAGCGGCTGTCAGCGTATCAAAAAACTCATAATCGGGGTAATCCATCTGATAGGTATAAAACGCTGCCTTCAGGCAACCTTTATCAAACGGGGCGTTATGTGCCACAAGCGGTAAGCCTTCAATCATCGGTTCAATCACTTTCCACACCTCACTGAACACAGGAGCATCATCCGTATCCGCACACGTCAGCCCGTGTACCTGCACGCATCGCCAATGGTAATAATTCGGTTCGGGCTGTATAAGGGAATAGAAAGTATCAACGATCTCCCCTCCCCTTACTATCACGACACCCACCGAGCATACACTACACCGCTCAAAGTTCGCTGTTTCAAAGTCAATCGCTGCAAAATCCTGCATAGTTTCTTATTGAATAGTTAAACAGCCTGCTATTGTATTGTTTCTACAGATAAGGCTCTATGTTTGTTCAAACAATTCTCTAATGTAGTATAATACTGTTCCCACATATCACCGAAGGTCATTGTGTACTTACATCCCAACTCTATACAGTAAAGCATCAGATCACCAAGACTGACGGCGTCAGCCTTCAACTTCTTGAAGTCGGAGATCGCTTTACGGCAAGTCGCAAATGAAGGCTTGTCTGAAAAGCCCCGAGCAGGGAAAAATTCGTTACGGATAATCTTCTTGTATTTTTCCAACGCTACACTATAATCAGGTGTAAGATACGTTTCCAGATACACCTTCGCTTCCTTGTTTGCATCATATAAATCCAGCACAAGTCTTATTACATCTTCCTTCGGCAGTGCGGCAAGATGCTTCTTCAATCTCAATTTGCCCATACCAGAGTCCTCTCTATTCGCATTTACAAGAAACATAAAAATCCATGTCTACAAATTTAGATAAAATTCCCGAACTACAAGCCCGCCGGATGAAGAAATTACTTTTTCCTTTAGAGAAAAGTTGCCGCTTTCCCATGAGAAACAGGAAGCCAGCCTAAAATGTTTTCTGATTCAGGAAAGATGTTACCTCAAAAAAGGAACTTGCCGGATAACAGCCTTGGAAAGATAGCTGATGGGAAGTGAAACAACATAACTGATAACTATCAGTACAATATAAATGGCTAATGGATACTTGAAACCGTAAATAAAATCATGGAATAAATGATAACAGAAGAAGGAGTGGGTTAACCACATAATCATAGACTGTTTACCCATTGACATAAGAAATCGTTTCGCAATACCATTAAAACTTAAGTGCAATAGCAGGAATATATAAGAAAATTCAAATATATACGCAGTAGCCGCACTTGAAATAAAGCAATTAATGACTATCAATAACAACAAGATCATGATGGTACCCACCTTATGTGAATATAAAAAAGGTATAGAAGATTTACCTTTTTCAACCTGCCGATGGAATACAGCTCCTATAACAAAAGAAAACAACACATTAAAATAAGTTAGAACGTAGGTATACCACTCTGTATATGATTTATTTACAGCTATATACCGACTGATAACATAGCAGCTTACCATATAGAGAATCCATGAAACGACGATACTCTTCACGCTGCCTAATTTATCTATACATTTAAAAATCCAGATAGATGTAAGCGACAGCAAGGTATAAGGAAACAAAAACCATGTCTCCGAGTTATAGCTGCTACTCAAACTCGTAAAATTCATTATTATATCCAACAAACTTCCTGGATACTTACTGGGTTTTACGAAAAATCCTATACTGACAAATATCAACAATATGAGCCAGTAATGGATGTAGAGCTTTAAAAGTCTACGCTCTTGTCCACTAACAGACAATTTGCCTCGATAGTAAGTGTAACTAAGCCCGTAGCCACTCAGCATCAAAAATATTCCCACAGGATTACAGGCTCTACTGATAATGTGCACAAGGGGAGTACCACCAATAAAAATCAAAGGTTCACAAACAGTACTCAGATTAGAACCATTAAATAAGTGAAGGAATAACATCATTAGGATAGCTACACCTTTTAAAATGGTCGTCTGTTCTTTTGTCATTGCATTAAAACATTTTAATGCGATGCTTTATACTCAAATTACGAAAGTTATAGCCAAGTACCTACATGGGAAACGTGGACGCATTCATCCACGTTCAGAGGTACTTGGCGGAAACCTACAACAAGAGATGAGAAACGCCCACGCTATCGTGGACGTTCACTTATTCATCCATTCTTGTTGTTCATTCTACCGCCAAGTTTCCTGAACGTTATTGAATAAATAGCAAACGCTAAATTATTAACCCACAAAATGGGACTGGGTACACACCTGCACACCGAGTCCGATTGCAAAGTTACAACTTTATTTTCATTCTTTTAAGTTGATAACGAGTTATTTCCAATCTTTTTCTTACTTTTGCAGAAGAAGCATCTACTGCTATAAAAATACTTTCTATGGAGGCAAACAGTTACACACCAAGTTTAGATAAATACCAGATTCCTGTTGTAGAGGCAAGTCAGGGACATCATCTTGTATTGGCGTCGCCAGGATGTGGCAAGACTCATATCCTCGCAGAGAGGATAAAATACGCACGGGAAAGGGGTGTGAAGTATGAGGATATGCTCTGTCTGACGTTCACAAACCGTGCTGCAAGGGAGATGACCAACCGTATTCAAAAGGTGGTGGGAGGTGATTTCTCGGAACTGATGGTGGGTAACGTGCATCGTTTCTGCTCTAAGTTTCTCTTTGAACAAGGCAGGATACCTGCCGATTCAGCCATCATTGACGACGAAGAGGCGGTGAGTATCATTGCTGACTACCGCAACGAGGACGAAGAAGGCGTAACAAGAGACTTCAACCGATACAAAGGTTATCAGACGATTATCTTCTTCCAGCATTTCATCTATCAGATGGAACACGGTCATCCATGGAAGTATTACCTTCATCCAGAGAGTTTTACGGATGACGACAGGGAAGCTGTAAAGCATATCTGCGCCTCACAAAAGATTGAATATGACAAGCAGGCGGTAGTGAATATCTATCATCATGCACAGGAATATATGGACGAGGCGAATGCGCCGGGGCTTGATGGAAAGCTGGCTGATAGGATTCGTGTGCTGCTCTGGAAGATGTATTACGCTGGTTGTTATGCACGATACAAGGAGGAGAATCACCTCCTCGACTTCGAAGATCTGCTGCTTTACACTTACGACATCTATAGCTCTGACCCCACCTGCAAGCGTTATCCGTGGATACAGGTGGACGAGGTGCAGGACCTCAACGGTATGCAGCTCGCCATCATCGACCTGCTGACGGCGGAAGACCACCCGATGGTGATGTACTTAGGCGACGAACAACAGGCCATCTTTTCTTTCATGGGAGCGAAAACCGAGACGCTGACACTGTTGAAGATGCGCTGCAAGGGGAACATCCACCATCTGCAACGCAACCACCGTTCCCCCAAATACCTGCTCGATGTGTTCAACAGCTATGCGGAAAGACAACTGCAGATCGACCGCGACCTGCTGCCTGTATCAGACAACGACGCCAAAGCCAGTCCCGGCGACCTGAGGATCATACACAGCAGCACGATGGAAACGGAACGCCGCGACGTTACCGAAGAGGCACTCCGTCTCTACGAACAGAACAAAGACGAGCGTACCGCCGTCATCGTCAGTGCCAACTCGGATGCCGACCGTATCAGTGACACTATGACACAGGCGGGTCTGACTCACTTCAAGGTATCGGGGCGCGACCTCTTTGACACACCTGAAGTCAAACTGTTACTGGCACATCTGAGCGTACTTGCCAACGAACACAATTCCATTGCGTGGACACGTATTATGAAAGGAGTGCACGCTTTCCCCTCTCACGCACTTGCCCGACGCTTCAACTGGAAGCTGAAACAGCTCGCACTGTCGCCTTCCGACTTCCTGCTCTACCCGGGCAGCTGCTATACGGCAGAGTTCCTGCAAGCATATAACGAAGCGGGAATCGTCGTGTTCGACACGGAGACAACCGGGCTGGACGTGTTCAGTGACGACATCATAGAGATTGCCGCCATCCGTATCAAGGGAGGGGAAATCATCGGCGACCCGCTCGATCTGTACATTGAAACCGACAAGCCCATCCTGCCGAAGCTCGGCGACAAGGAGAACCCGATGTATTCCATCTATCATGCGAAGATGGCCGCAGACAGGCTGCTTGCCCCGGCAGATGCCCTGCAACGCTTCCTTGCCTACATCGGCACACGCCCAGTCCTCGGGCATAATGCCAGCTATGACTACAACATAATCGACAACTGCCTGAAACGATATTGCAATGATACGATGCAGACACACGGAAACCGCTGTTTCGACTCACTCAAGCTGATAAGGCTACTGGCCCCGGGCCTCCACTCCTACAAGTTGGAGAGCCTGCTCGAGACCTTCCGGCTGAAGGGGGTGAACAGTCACCGGGCGATAGATGACGTGAGGGCAACCATAAGCCTCGTACACCTCTGTGCCAGGAAGGCAAGTGAGAAACAGGCGCAGCAGACCGCCTTCCTCCGTCATCCGAAAGTCCGGCCATTTGCCGATGCGCTCCGCAGGAATTACGGTGAATGGTACCAAGAAGCCGTCGGACGGCTTTACAGACGCTCAAATGACCATGAGCCAGCCCTTGCGAAAGAACTTTCCTCTACCTACGACCGTTTTCATTCTGACGGGCTGATCAACGAGATTCCACGATTATCGTATATCCTACGCTATCTCCGCATCGATATGCTGACAGACAGGAATGTGCCGAATGCACTCGCTCCACAGCTTTCACAGTACATCATGGACATCAACACCCTGAAAGAGGCCGACTTCTGCAACAGCCGGAGCATCCTTGAGCGGGTCTACGTAACAACCGTACACAAGGCAAAAGGGCTGGAATTTGACAACGTCATCCTATTCGATGCCGCAGACGGACGCTACCCGAACGTCTACAACAAAACAAGACAGCAGGACGAGGAAGACGCACGTAAGTTCTATGTAGCCATGTCACGTGCCAAACGCCGCCTCATCATTGCCTACGCCATGCAGATGACCGACCGGTACGGTCGTGTACACGACCGAGAGCTGACACCGCTGATGGATGCGATACAGAAGTGGTTTGAGTAATTACGACAGAACCGCAGCAGAAACAAAACCGGCCTCCTGCCGATGTACTGATGCCCGGCACCTGCCGTGTTGAGAACCCGCACCAGTCGTGTTGAGGGTTCACACGCTTGCTGTCTGTTGCCCGGATGCTAACAACTTGCAGTAAAAGCAAAGGTTCAGGAGCACTCTCTGTTGGAAAAATAAAAGGTAAAAAGGGAAACTTAGAGATCTCTCCATGCCCCGCCTTTCATTAAAGGCTCCGCGAGTTCCGTGACTCTGTGAGGGCATACACTCTGAAAGATGGCGTTTCCGTGAGCTTTTATCCTCACACAGAGAACACAGGGAAAGCGGAAAAACTGCATTACACGGAGAAACCTGAAGATTTAAGGCAGGCTCTGAAAATCACCTTTGATGGATTTCCAGAACCTGCCTTATGTTCTCTACCTGATGAAGAAGCCCGCTTTTCCAAAGACAATGAAAGACTGCCCGCTGAAAGGAAGTTACGGATGGAAATACAGATAAAACAGATAAAGAGGAAACAAAGAACGTCACAAGAATGTCACAAAAAACACATACGACTATATTTTTCTCCCATTTGCAGATGTATTCTCCCTAAAAGTATTAACTTTGTGTCCATCAATATATACAGCTAAAATAAAATGATATCAAAAAGATTAATCACATTCTGCCTATCCATATTCACGGCATCATTTACCTTTGCAGCTAACCATGAGAGTGCTCGAGACGCCCTCTCAAGCCTCTTGGGAGGAACCTTTGCCCTCGGCACCATCCTTCTGTGTGCCGCTTTCTACCTCATCTGGTATTTCCTCGTTGCCATCATGGCACGCAAAAGAAACCGGAATGTGGCTCTCTGGATTCTCTTCAGCCTGTTAGGTACGCCCTGGCTGATGATGCTCATCCTCTTCTGCATTGGCAAAGATGAGCCAAGCAACAGAAGATACAACGATTAACAGCTCATCTGACATTCTTTCATCAACAAATACAATCATGACAAAAGAAAAGTTCTTCACATCCATGGGATGGATCGGTATGGTGACATCGGTTTTGATGTATATCTTCTATTTTCCGCAGATACAGAACAACCTCGCCGGACACAAAGGGACCTTTATCCAGCCGTTCATGGCAGGTATCAACTGTACTCTATGGGTATCGTACGGTCTGTTCAAAGAGAAGCGCGACTGGCCATTGGCCATTGCCAACACACCGGGCATCATCTTCGGCTTTGTAGCTGCATTCACGGCATTGTAAAGCCGGACAGCATCACGGAATCTGAGAAATAAGTGACGTTTCGCACAGGCGGAAGGGGCTGATGCCCATGACTAAAACAAGACAGCGGGAGGGATTGACAATCAATCCCTCCCGCTGTCTTGTTTGTCGGGATGACCAGACTCGAACTGGCGACCACTGGTCCCCCAGACCAGCATTCTAAACCTACTGAACTACATCCCGTCCTGTTTAAAGCAGTGCAAAATTACAAACTTTCTGTGAGATTAGCAAACTTTTTGACTTCTTTTTCTCTCATGCCAAGTTTATTTTGTAATTTTGTCTTGTAATCAATCTGCACAGCATACGATGCAATACACGATAACTTCCCCCCGACACGTTGATACCCGCATCCAGCTCCCAGCATCGAAGAGCATCAGCAACCGTGCGCTGATTATCCATGCGCTGACAGGAGGGAACATAACACCGGCGAACCTGTCGGACTGTGACGATACGGAGGTGATCATCCGTGCCCTGGCACATCGGCCGGAAGTCATCGACATCAAGGCGGCCGGTACGGCCATGCGCTTCATGACGGCATACCTCAGCGTCACGGAAGGCGAACATACGATAACGGGTACGGAACGGATGAAGCACCGTCCGATCGGGGTTCTCGTAGATGCGCTGCGTTACCTGGGTGCGGAAATCGAATATGCCGGAGAGAAAGGATTCCCTCCGCTCCGCATCCGTGGCAGACAGCTGGAGGGCGGCCGGCTGGAGATACCCGGCAACGTCAGCTCACAGTACATCTCGGCACTGCTGATGATAGCCCCTATCCTGACGAAGGGACTGGAAATGAAGCTCACTGGCGGCATAGTCTCCCGGCCCTATATCGACCTTACCCTGCACCTGATGCACCAGTTCGGCGTGTCAGCAGAGTGGACGGACATCGACAGCATCACGGTGAAGCCGCAGCCCTACCGGCAGCGTCCCTATACGATAGAGAACGACTGGACGGCAGCGAGCTACTGGTATGAAGTCCTCGCACTGACGGATGAGCTGGGATCGAAAGTGGTTCTGCCGGGCATGCTGGACGGGTCGCGGCAGGGCGATTCTGCTGTCCGGTACATTTTCTCTCTGCTGGGTATCAAGACTGCCTTTGCCGACAGAGAGGCCGACCGGCTGACTGATGCCACGCTGACACGCCACTCACGCATGCTGAACCGTATGGACTATGACTTTACCAATCAGCCCGATCTGGCACAGACGCTCATTGCCACCTGTCCTGTCCTCGGAATACCGTTCCACTTCACAGGGCTTGGAAGCCTGAGAATCAAAGAGACCGACCGTATCGAGGCGATGAAGACGGAGATGGAGAAGCTGGGCTACATCCTCCATGCTGACAGCGGGACAGAACTGTCATGGGAGGGTGACCGCTGCGAACCGGCGGCGCAGCCTGTCATAGACACTTATGAGGACCACCGCATGGCAATGTCGTTTGCTCCGCTGGCCATCCGGCTGGGCCGGATCGGCATCAACCACCCGGAGGTGGTGTCGAAGTCTTACCCTCATTACTGGAACGATCTGCGAAAGGCCGGATTCCATATCGTACAGACGGATTAGCCGGTTGCTTCACACCAGACTGCCAAGGAGGGGGACAACGGAAAAATCCTAAAGCCAGGCTCTGTTTCCTTTCACTAAAAACGTCATCAACAAGCAACCGGTCTGTAAATGATCACGCATTGAAAAAACATCTGGCAGTCCTCCGACTGACACCCGGAAGAAGCCCTGTCGATGTCCGGCTGGAAGCCAGTAAACACCCGGTTGAAAAACCAAGGCATGGCTGCCGGAAATCAACAGGAACAAAGGGGGGCGGAATCTTCTATACGATTCGCATACAACAGGAGAAGTTCACCTTTTATATACAGACAGATTAAAAAAGAAAGAATGGATATATTCGTTATCGGTATATGCTCACTGCTACTATTGGCGATTGTCGCAGCCCTGACGACCAAGTTCGCTCGGAGGAAAGAGGGAGAGCCGGAGGTCGTCATGCCCGCATCGGGCGACTGCTCCTCCTGTGACGGGACGGACGACAAGTGCGAACAGGTCTGCATGATGGAAGCCGCTACGAAGGAGGTAGAGTATTATGACGACGAAGAGCTCGACCGTTTCCGCGGGCGGCAGTCCGACCAGTATACCGACAAGGAAGCAGAAGAGTTCGCCGAGGTGCTCTACACCATGCAGCCGCATGAAGCGAAAGGATGGAACAGGAGTCTCATTCTGCGGGACATCAATGTCCCCGACCAGATCAAGGACGAGCTGATAGCGATGATCGAGGGCTAAACGTCTGTCTTCTGCTCTGCTCAGCCATTCCGAAAATATGTCCCGGCTTCAGAGGCACAGTCTCTGGAAAAACAAAAACAAACGTGAAGAAAAGAACTATCCGACATATCATTTCCCTTCTCCCGGCAGTCGTCCTGCTGGCTGCTGCCGGCTGCTCCACGAAGAACAACACCTCGCAGTCGCGCTGGTGGCAGGCCTTCAACACACGTTATAATGTCTATTATAATGGTGCGCAGGCTTACATCGACGGCTCACTGGAAAAAGAAAAAGGAAACAAGGACAACTTCACCGAGCTGATACCGCTCTATCCTGTCGGCAACAAGAACAGCCGTGAACTGGGCAAGGGCAGCTTCGACCGGGCGATAGAGAAGGCAGAGAAAGCCATTGCCCGGCACAGCGTCAAGAAGAGACCGGAGTGGACCAAGAACAGGCGGAAGACCGAACGCGACATCGAATGGCTCTCACGCCGTGAATACAATCCTTTCCTGTGGAAGGCATGGATGCTGATGGGACGGTCGCAGTTCCACGAAGGGGCTTTTGAGGAAGCGGCCGCCACCTTCGCTTACATGAGCCGCATTTACAAAGGACAGCCTGCCATCTACGGGAAGGCAAGGGCATGGCTGGCGAAATGCTACATAGAACAAGGATGGCTCTATGACGCTGAGGACATTATCCGAAATATGCAGCGAGACTCCCTGGACTGGCGGGCCGTAAAGGAATGGGACTATACCTATGCGGATTATTATCTGCACTCAGGCGAACTGGGCAAGGCAGTCCCTTATCTCCAGAGGGTCATCAAGCATGAAATGCGCCGGAAACAGAAAGCCCGAGAACTGTATCTTCTCGGGCAGGTGCTTGCCGATCTCGGACGGAATACGGAAGCCTACAAGGCCTTCCAGCGGGTAATCCGTGCCAATCCCCCCTACGAGCTGACCTTCAATGCACGTATAGCGCAGACCGAGGTTACCGCAAAGGGACAGTCGAAGAAGATGATCGGAAAGCTGAAACACATGGCTGCTTCAGACAACAATAAGGAGTATCTCGATCAGGTGTATTATGCTATGGGCAACATCTATCTCGCCGACCGGGACACGCTTGCCGCCGTCAACGCCTACGAACAGGGGAACCGGAAAGCCACACGGAGCGGTATCGAAAAAGGAGTGCTGCTGCTCCATCTCGGCGACCTCTACTGGGCAAAGGAGCGTTTCGGTGATGCCCGACGCTGTTACGGTGAAGCCATCGGACTGCTCGACAAGGACCGCAAGGACTACGAACAGCTTTCCGAACGGTCGAAGATACTGGACGAGCTGGCTCCTTATACAGATGCCGTACAGCTCCAGGACTCTCTCCAGCACCTTGCGAAGTGCCCGGAGGAAGAGCGCAATGCGGCGATTGACCGTGTCATCGCAGCACTGAAGAAGAAGGAGAAGGAAGAGAGAAGCCAGCAGCAGGAACAGGACAACGCCCGGCAGCAAGACAACGGAGGCGATATGGGAAGCAACAGCCTTGGAAACGTCAGCCGGCAGGACAACCGCCGTCAGCAGGGCAGCACGTGGTATTTCTACAGTCCGACGGCTGTCCAGCAGGGTAAAATCACATTCCAGCAGTTATGGGGAAAGCGTGAGAACATTGACAACTGGCAGCGCATCAACCAAGGAGTCGTGGGCAGGATCGGTGATACGAAGACGCCCGTCGAACTGACCGACCAGCAGCGGGACTCTATCCTGCAGGCCGAGGCACGGCAGGATTCGATTGACAATGCCAGAGACTCGCTGAAGAACGATCCGCACAAGCGGGAGTACTATCTGGCACAGATTCCGTTTACCCCAGTACAGCTGGAGGCAAGCAACAAGATACTGGAGGACGGTCTGCACCATTCCGGCGTAATCTTCAAGGACAGGCTCGACAACCTCCGGTTGTCCGAAAAGGCCTTGCGCCGTGTGTCCGACGACTATCCGGACTATGAACAGATGGACGATGTGTACTATCACCTCTATCTTCTTTATATGCGGAAGGGCGACCAACAGATGGCAGACAGCTACGTCGCCCGGCTAAGTCGGAAATACCCGAAGAGCAAGTGGACGGTTCTCCTTACCGATCCCTATTACAAACAGAACCTGCGGTTCGGCGTGCAGATAGAGGATTCGCTCTATGCAGCGACCTACGATGCCTTCAAGCAGGGGCGTTACGGAGAGGTGGCGGCCAATACCCGGATTTCCGGGACACGCTTTCCCATGGGGGCCAACCGGGACAAGTTCCTCTTCATCGGGGGACTGGGCAGGCTGAACAGCGGTGATCCAGCGGGCTGTATCAGTGACATGAAGGAGGTGGTGAAGAACTATCCGGGCAGCCGCATCAGCGAGATGGCAGGCATGATTGTCAATGGCGTAGAGGCGGGGAAAAGGCTTCGTGGCGGGAAGTTCGACCTCGACAATGTCTGGAACTACCGGTCGAACGTGCTGAACGACAGCGACAGTATCCAGCAGGCTAGGCTCTCGCCGGAACGTGACATAGACTTCAGTTTCCTGCTCGTTTACCATCCTGACTCGCTGAACGAGAACAAGCTGCTCTTCGAATTGGCACGGTTCAACTTCACGAACTTCCTTGTCCGTAACTTCGAGATCGAAATACAGGATTTCAGCGGCCTGCACCAGATGCAGGTATCGGGCTTCCGCAGTTTCGACGAGGCCTATCAGTATGCCCGGCAGCTCTTTGCGTCGAAGGCTGTCGTGCAGCAGATGGGCAGGACGGCGAAGGGCATCATCATCAGTGACAAGAATCTCAGGCTGATAGGCTCCGCCTACAGCTACAAGGATTATGAAGCGTTCTATGCGAAACATTTCGCACCGCTGACGGTAACACGCCGTTATCTGCTCAGCGAACCGGCAGAGGTGGCGACGCCCCGCGAACGTGACCTGCAGCAGGAGATTGAACAGAAGCAGGGGAATGTTCCTGACCTCTATCCGGACACGCAGGATGTGCCTGCTGACAACACGATGACCATCCCGCTGGATGTGCCAAAGCCGGTGAAGACAGAGCAAAAGGATACGGAGCAGAACGGCAGCACCTTTGAGATACCGGTAGAGGAGAAGAAACCGACAACGGAGAAGAAGACGGAGAGAGAGGACGGTAATACATATATTATGCCGGAAGTGAAACCGGTGAAGCAGACCGATTCCGTGAAGCAGGAGCACCCTGCCGGGCTGACCGTACCGTCAGCACCCGTGAGCCTCGTAAAGCCGGCTGACTCCATCACGCCGGTGAAGCCTGCTGTACCGAAGACACAACAGCCTGCTCCGCAGAAACCGCAGACAGTCCCGGCAAGGAAGAAGCCTGTAGACGACGGTCCGGTCATCTATTTCGACGATGATGAACCCCAACAGGATAAGAACAAGCCAAACAGCAAGAACAATAAAAAGAAACAGCCCGTCCAGCCCGACATCGAGGATGAGTACTACGACCTGGAGGGGTTCTAAAAACGGAAGTTATAATATATGAACAACGGATTATTACTCTGGGTGGATGATGAAATCGAACTGCTGAAAGCTCACATCATCTTCCTTGAGAAGAAAGGATATGAAGTAATTACGGTGAGCAATGGGGCGGATGCCATCGAACAGTGCCAAACCCAGACCTTCGACCTCGTACTGCTCGATGAGCAGATGCCCGGTCTCTCGGGACTCGAAACGCTGCAGCGGATAAAGGACATCCAGCCTGCCACGCCTGTCGTCATGGTGACAAAGAGCGAGGAAGAGAACATCATGAACCAGGCCATCGGTGCGAAAATCGCCGACTATCTCATCAAGCCGGTCAATCCCAATCAGATTCTTCTGACGCTCAAGAAGAACATCCATCAGAAGGAGATTGTGACAGAGGTGACGCAGAGCAGTTATCAGCAGAGCTACCAGCAGATTGCCATGCAGATTGCTGACTGCCGTACGTTCGGCGACTGGAAGGAGGTCTACCGCAGGCTTGTACACTGGGAACTGGAGTTGAGCAGTGCCGACAGCAACATGACCGAGATGCTGAAAATGCAGAAGGAAGAAGCCAACAACGGCTTTGCCAAATACATTGCAAAGAACTATCTCGACTGGGTGGCACCGCAGGACGGAAGGTCGGGTAACGTTTTTTCCAAGCTGGCCGCACACAGCAGGAAGCCGCAGACAGACAGTGAGGACGACCGTCCGCTGCTTAGTCCTGACATCTTCAAACGCAAGGTGTTCCCATTGATAGACAAAGGGGAGAAAGTGTTTCTCATCGTCATTGACAACTTCCGGTTCGATCAGTGGCGCATCCTCTCGCAGGAAATCGGCGATATGTTCGACATAGAGGAAGACCTCTATATGAGCATTCTGCCGACCGCCACACAGTATGCACGCAACGCCATCTTCAGTGGTCTGATGCCCCGGCAGATAGCGACGATGTTCCCTGACCTGTGGGTGGATGAAGACGAAGAAGAGGGGAAGAACCTCAACGAGGCACCGCTCATCGAAACACAGATTGAACGCTACCGCCGCCACGACCGCTTCTCCTATCACAAGATCAACGACTCGGCAGGTGCTGACAAGTTCATGCAGCAGTATAGGAACCTGGAACAGAACGACCTCAATGTGCTCGTCGTCAACTTCATCGATATGCTCTCCCATGCCCGTACGGAGATGCGGATGATACGCGAGCTGGCAAACAACGAGAGTGCCTACCGTTCGATTACGCTCAGCTGGTTCCGTCACAGCGTGCTGGCAGATGTTTTCAAGGAGCTGGCACAGTCGGCCTACAAGGTCATCATCACCACCGATCACGGTTCCATCCGCACCACCAGTCCTGTGAAGATCATCGGCGACAGGAACACGAATACCAATCTGCGCTATAAGTTAGGGAAGAACCTCAACTATGATGCGCGGCAGGTCTTCACCATCAAGAATCCCCGCCTTGCACAGCTGCCGGCTCCGAACCTGAGCACAAGCTATGTGTTCGCCACCGGCGACTCGTTCTTCGCCTATCCGAACAACTACAACTATTATGTGTCTTATTATAAGGACACATTCCAGCATGGCGGTATATCGATGGAGGAGATGATCGTACCCCTGGTGACACTGACTCCGAGAAAGAGATAAGACCTCTCCCCACAACCACTCCGGAGGAGGGGGCATCTGGCGGATTGCCCGCTGCTGATGTCATGTTTGCCTGCCATCACTTATCACCATCCATCATCGCCTATCATCATTATCGCTTATCACCGCCTATCACCGCTTACAAATTACAACGCAATATGGAAATTACAATCAAGAGCCTCGACACCATCCACGAGGCAGCAAAAGAATTCATCAAAGGGATGGGAAAAGGAAAAGTGTTCGCATTCTATGGCAAGATGGGAGCTGGAAAGACAACGTTCATCAAGGCTCTCTGTGAGGTTCTGGGTGTCGAGGATGTCATCACGTCGCCCACCTTCTCCCTCATCAATGAATACACGGACGGACAGGGCAATCCCATCTACCACTTCGACTTCTACCGCATCAAGAAGCTGGAAGAAGTCTATGACATGGGCTACGAGGACTACTTTTACAGCGGTTGCCTCTGCCTCCTTGAATGGCCGGAACTCATAGAGGGAATACTCCCGGAGGATGTCGTAAAGATCACAATAGAAGAGCAGGCTGACGGCACACGCAAACTCGTATGCTCCTAAGACCATGAAGGCCGGTCCTGGCTCTTTGGCTGAGTTGCCGTCTTTGAGACGAACAGGGACAGCTTTCACCTTGAAGAGACAGGGCTGATTATGCAACTGAAAGGGGAAACAGAAGACACCGCATAGAAGCAAGACGTAAAACATTGACAGACCGCATAGAAGCCGTCTGCCCATATGGGATTTTCAGAACCGACCTGAACTTCATCGAATCCATCTGACTTTCTGCAAGGTCATCCCATAAAACCCCATTATCCCATGCGCAACCAAGGAACCGATCCGGCATGACAGAATCCAGAGCCGGCCGATACTCCCATTGTTCCATGCGCAACCAAGGGAAAACAGACCGGTCCGGCATGACAGAATCCTGAGCATGAAATATGACCGCTCTGGAACTCACAATAAGTTTACACCCAAGCATCGTGAAACGAAAGTACATAAAGGAGACCATTCTCACCATCTTGTTCTGCACGCCGACCCTTACAGTCCAGGCACAGACAAGTCTCACCGACTATCTCACCCGACACCAGCCCAAGTACGAGACACGTGCCGTATGGCTTACGACCCTCTCCAACCTCGACTGGCCCAAGACCTATGCGAAATCGGAAGCAGGCATCAGCCGACAGAAGCAGGAGCTTATAGATATCCTCGACAGTTACCAGCGGGCAAATATCAACACCGTGCTCCTGCAGACCCGCGTAAGGGCGGCGACAATCTATCCATCTGCCATCGAGCCATGGGACCGGTGCATCACTGGAACCGAAGGCGGGGCACCGGGCTTCGGTTATGATCCGCTCGCTTTTGCCGTGGAAGAATGTCACAGACGCGGCATGGAACTCCATGCGTGGATAGCAACAATCCCTGCGGGGGCGAAGAACTCGCTGGGGTGCAGACTGCTCAGACAAAAGGGCTTCCGGATAAGGAACTATAAAACGGGCTCTTATCTCGATCCGGCAGACCCGAACGTCCCGGCCTACCTTGCCGCCATCTGTGCAGAAATCGTGAAGAAGTACGAAGTAGACGGCATCAACCTCGATTATATACGTTATCCTGACGGATGGCCACGGCCGACCTACCGGAACGGTGATTCTCCCGACGACCGCCGGAACAATATCACAGCGATCGTACGCGCCATCCACGATGAGGTGAAAGCCGTAAAGCCATGGGTGAAGATATCCTGTTCGCCCGTCGGGAAATACTCCGATCTCAGCCGTTACAGTTCAAAGAACTTCAATGCACGTGACCGTGTGGCCCAGGAGGCACAAGAATGGCTCCGGACAGGACTGATGGACCAGCTCTATCCCATGCAGTATTTCCGTGGAGAGAACTATTATCCTTTCATTGCAGACTGGATGGAGAATGCACACGGACGAGAAGTCGTGACCGGTCTGGGTACTTACTTCCTCGACCCACGCGAGGGGAACTGGACCCTGGACGACATGACACGCCAGATGTACGTCAGCCGGGATGCCGGCATGGGACACGCCCATTTCCGTTCTTATTTCCTCACCTCCAACAAACAGGGCATCTACGACTTCGAACAGCAGTTCAATGCCACCCCTGCACTGCCGCCTGCCATACAGGGCGGGAAGTCCGTAGATCCCCCCACCCTGCCGGCACACACTCCGCTCATACAGAGGCTGGAGAACGGTTCGGTAAGCATGAACTGGGAAGGTACGTCACCTTATTATAATATATATGCCAGCCGTTCCTTTCCGGTCGACATCCGGAATGCACGCAATCTGGTATCGGGGCGTTACACCGGCCGTTCACTGCATCTCAGGCAGGTGGATCCGGCACTGCACTTTGCCATCACGGCCATGAACCGGTACGGCAAAGAGAGCGATCCCCTGCAGGAGACCGTCACGCTCCGGGAGCAGGCATCACCTTCCCTGCTGCCCAATGACGGCACAACACTTGTACTTCCGATCCGTACCAGACAGGCAGACATCATCCGGTATGAAATACAGACCATGCAGGGACAGCCATTCCGCAGCATCAAGGCCACATCCAGGAACGGCATGCAGATCAGCATCACGACCATCCCCGACGGCATCTACTTCCTCCGGGGCTGTACACAAAAGAACCGGTCTTACATGTTGGGAGCATTCATTATCAGAAGGAAGTGAAGAAAAGCATTGTACTGACAAAAGCCAACGCATAACCTATTGGATGAAAGGAGAGAGCCGCCTCCTCTGAGACCATGGGTGATTGCCGGCGGAAAGGAAATCATACATGGACAGCGATACCGTTCAGATTCCACCGGACGGTAACCGTCTGGAAATGATATTCAAAGAGCCATATCAAAACTCATGAGCAGAGTTTGATATGACTCTTTCTGTCATTGTCAGGAATGGGGGAAGAACATCAAGACCTGCTTCCCGCATCACTGGTCATCCTCCTACGGCACATTCCCCTGTACCTCGGAAAAATATTACTTATCATCCTCCTCCGGCATAGTCTCCTGTACCTCAGGAAGATGGAAACGGTAGCTGCGGTCGAACACCTCACTTACCTTATTGATCTCAAGGAATGTCGTTCCACCCCCATTGCCGAACGAACCGGACAGATAGGCGATCTTGTCGTCCAAATCGATATATCCCTTCTGGCGAAGCATACGCAAGGCGGCCGTAAACATCTCCTGACTGGACTGGTGCTTCTGCTGGTAAACGGCGATGATGCCATAGCTCAGATTCAGCCAGCGCTGCACCTTCTCTTTGTAACAGATTGCCAGTACCGGATTGGGACCACGGAATGCCGCAAGGTTACGTGCCGTCTGCCCCGTCTCGCTGTCGGTGATGATTCCTTTCACCCCCAACTGTTCCGTAGCCTCAATGGCACTTCGCGAAAGGAACTCACGCTGGTCATTGGGGTTCGTCATGGGCACCGTGATATGTCCACGCTTGTGGGCATCCCGTTCTGCCGCTTCCGCAATACGTGCCATCGTCTGGACTGCCTCGACGGGATACTTCCCGCTCGCCGTCTCACCACTCAGCATCAGTGCGTCAGTATGACTGTAGATGGCATTGGCAATATCGGTCACTTCTGCACGGGTAGGACGGGGATTGGTGATCATCGTATGCAGCATCTGGGTAGCCACGATAACCGGTTTCTTCTTCAGGATGCACTTGTTGATGATGCTGCGCTGGATACCGGGAATCAGCTCGATCGGCACCTCAATGCCCAGGTCGCCGCGTGCAATCATGATTCCGTAAGAAGCGTCGATGATCTCATCAATATTGTCAACACCCTCCTGGTTCTCAATCTTCGAGATGATTTTGATATCCGAGTTGTGCTCGTCAAGTATCTTCTGAACCTCCTGCACATCGGCGGCGGAACGGACGAAGGAGTGGGCGATGAAGTCGATGTCCTCCTCGATCGCCAACAGGATATTACGCTTGTCTTTCTCCGTCAGCGCAGGCAGTTCGATGTGTTCGCCGGGAACATTCACACTCTTATGCGCACCGAGGTCACCTTCGTTCTTCACCTGTGCCACCAGCATCGGACCGTCATTCTCTATCACCTCCATGTCCAATGCACCGTCATCAAAAAGGATATGGTCGCCCACCTTCACATCCCGTGCGAAATCCGGATAGGACACATTGATTATATCCTTTGACGTGTCCATTTCAGGACGACCGAAAATCTTCACCATGTCTCCCGCCTGGTAGTGAATCGGCTTCTCCAGCCCCGTCGTCCTGACCTCCGGGCCTTTGGTATCGATCAGCAAGGCCAGATGAGGAGAGACCGCACGTGTGTTCCGGATGATCTCCCGGATGCCGTCCTGCGTGGCATGAGCCGTATTCATACGGACGACATTCATCCCAGAGAGAAAGAGCTGTCTGAGGAAATCGACATTGCAGTGCCGGTCGCTGATGGAGCATACTATCTTTGTCTGTTTCATGTTCTGAGTGTGTTATTGTTTAATTTGACATCGATGAAAAAATCACATATAAGAGTGTTGACAGCAGGATGACAGCGAGCCAGCAAACGACAAAGACGACCGTTACTTTCCGCACCAGCCTTCCTTTCACCGACGGCTGCCGGACGCTGGCCGTCCTACGGAGGTCATCTGTTACCGTCTTCGATGGATCAGCCACCGGCACGGCAGCGGTGTCACCGGCCGGCGTGGCCACCGTCATACCCTCTCCGCAATAAGGGCAGTTGCACCTTAATGTCCTGCCCGGCTCCGCCTCGATGGCAAACGGGCGACGGCAATGTCTGCAGGCTATCTGAAATTGCATGTTCTGTTCTCCTTTCTTTGAAATCTCACCTTACATCATCGATGAGGATATGCCCGTCCGAAACCTTGACCCGGATATTCCGGGTCTCCGTCAGGCCATGCTCTGACAGCCTGACTTTGTACCAGTTGTCATCCACGGGAGTTATCCGCAGATTACGGGACAGCTCTTCAAAATCATATTCATTGTTGAAATTGCCGAAAGCAGCCCACCAGCTCTCCCATCTGTCCTCCGCCCCATCACCGGGATCCACCCCGAAAATCATCTGGCGACAATAAGGTGTAAGATAGCGGGCATAGTAGGAGGGATCGTCATCGGTGGTGAAGACGGCCTGCCGATAGAACGACAGCAGGAAACTGCATACCGCCTGCCGCTGCTTCTCCCTGCGCTGGTCTTCACGTGCCTGCGCATCCTGCTGTGCACGGATCTGCATCAGCGAGTCGGCATGGGCTTTCCGTTGTAAACGGATTTCCTGCTCTGCCGCCTCCTGTCTGTCCTGCCAGACGGCAAATCCGAAGAATCCCAGCCCGCCGACGAAAAGGACGGTCAGCACCGTCACCAGAATCTTCAGCCAGATGCCTCCTCCCGGCCTGTCCTCCTGACCGGCAGCCGGCTGCACCACGGGAGAGACAACGGGCTGCGCCACTGCCGGAAGGTTCACGTGCAGTCCCTGTCCGCAATAAGGACAGGTACAATGCATCGAATCACCGCCTTCCGCCGTAATCGTAAACACACGATGGCATTTGCTACAAGTTACATGATATTCCATCATTCTCTGTTTTCTGCAGAACAAGACCGACGAGGGCAAGGAAAGCGTGCTTTCCATTTGCCGGACACAGTCTATCCTTTGCAAAATTAGGACTTTTCTTCCGTATTTGGAAATGTTTTAGACAATATTTAATAAGGCCGGTTCTAAAAAGAGGTGACAAGGCAGGAGACAGCGGCGAGCAGGTTTCACATCTTACCCTGACACACATGACAAGACCCATGCACCGCGACAAAGGAAAAGAGGGGCTTTGCGGAAAGACGGCAAGACACACGGCATACCCTGCCATTTCCCTGCTGACATACCATCTGCTACCTGCCCTGCGCCCTGTCTTTTTCTTCTCCCATTCATACTTTAGGGAAATTCCTCCCACAAGTAGGGGAAATCCTTTCATCATCCGTTTTATTCTTTGTTCCTTTGCATCGTGAAAGTCAGGGAAACGCTTTCCGAAGCACAGTACCCGACACATGAATGAAACAATCAAAAGGCAAAAATTATGAGAAAGATGGTTCTTACCCTCGTCGCATCCCTCATGCTCAGCGCATCGACCAGCGCAATGAGTTACGAGCAGGCTCGAGCACAGGCACTCTTTCTGACCGACAAGATGGCCTACGAGCTGAATCTGACGGAAGAGCAGTATGAAGCAGCCTATGAGATAAACCTCGACTACCTCATGAGCGTCAACACCGTAGACGACCTCTATGGCGCATACTGGTCGCATCGCAATGTGGATTTAAGTTACATCCTCTGCGACTGGCAGTACCGCGCATACGTCGAGGCTGCTTACTTCTACCGTCCGTTGAGATGGAATGCCGGCTACTGGCACTTCTGCATCTATGCCCGCTATCCTCGCCGCGACTATTATTACTTCGGCCGCCCGAGTTTCTACAATGCCTACTGCGGCGCACACAGCTGGCGCATGAACGGCGGCAGAAGCTGGTATAACGGCAGGGATCTGTTCTACGGCAGAGGCGACGACCGGGCGTATGGAATGAGAGACGGCTACCTGCGAGGCGACTTCAACAGAAGTGGAAACGGCTACTTTTACACCAACACTTATCAGGACGACCGTCCCCGCAGTTTCGGCAGCCAGCAGCGCAGCAACTTCGACGGACCGCGCAGCAACCCATACTATTCTCCCCATGAGAGTTCTACCCGCACGACCGTCACCCGTCCGAACAACAGCGGATTCGGCGGGAGCAGAAGCTTCGGCAGTGCCACAAGGAGCTATGAGCCGAACCGTACATTCAGCGAGCCAAGCCGCACGTTCAGCACGCCTGGCCATGGTTTCGGAGGAAGTCCATCCTTCGGCGGAAGCCGCTCAGCCGGCGGAAGCACCCCGAACGGAGGCGGAGCTTTTGGCGGACACAGATAAACCACAGATACAGATAAACTACAGATGAAGAAACAAGTTAGAGAGAACTATAAAATATTCAATAAGGTTTAAATACTAAGCACTAAAGATCAATAGGAAAACATATCTGACCATTAGGGTATGAAGATGAAACGCAGATGTCAGAGAATGACCCGTCTGCATTCAGGACAGATTAGAGATGTAAAATAAAGAGAGTTATTTAAATGAAGGAAAGGAGTTCCACGTGATGTAGAGCTCCTTTTCGCTTTTTATAGCAGATACCAGGAAGTACGCAAGAGGGCGCCTCCAGAACCGGCCGCAGTCCGGTCAGCATTTTCAGCATGCCCCCGTCATCCGCTTTTTACGACAGGGAGGATCCTGTCTTCCCGTCTCCTGCCGGCGTATTGATGCCCGACACCGGTCGTGCTGAGGGCTAACACTATTTGTGTTGGAGGCCTGTCTGAGAGCGGTCCCGGCTGAGCCGACAGTCCGTCACAGTTCCAGAATTCTGATATCGGCATTGCCCATGGGCTTGATTTCCTTCATGGGCTTTCCATAATAGACACTCTGAACAGCCTTGTTGATGATTCCATGTCCCACGGCAAGCACCTTCTGGTCAGGATACTTCTCTCTCAGCCAGTCCAGGAAAGCTCCGGCCCTTTCCTTCAAGGCAGCCAGGCTCTCTATGTCGTTGGGCCAGAGAGAGGGGTCGTTCAGGTGAGACAGGTCAGGGATGTACTTCCCGGTAAATGATCCCCAGTCACGTTCGCGCAGCAAGGGCGTGGTCGTGACGGCCTGCCCGTGCAGCCGGGCGATCAGTTCGCAGGTGTGAATACTGCGACGGAGGTCGCTTGCCACAAAGGCGTCTATCGGCTCGTCCTTCAGCTTTTCCGCCACTTCCTCCGCCTGTCTTATCCCCGTTTCGTTGAGCTGTCCGGGCGTCTGTCCCTGCATGATGCGGTGCGCATTGTCTACGGTCTCGCCATGCCTTACAAGATACAATAATGTCATAACATCGTCATTTTGAATGCAAAAATAGTAAAAAGTCAAGGACCGGCATCTTCCAAACAGGGATTATTTTGTATTTTTGTACCCATGAAAGTACTTCAATTTTCAGCCATAAGGGCTATTATCGTATTAGCGACGGGCTTTCTCCTCGTTAAATACCGGGAGGAAACCATGACGTGGATGACCATCCTCGTCGGTGTTCTCTTCTTCCTCACAGGACTTATCTCCTGCGTGGTTTATTATATTGAGAAAGAGAAAGCCGCCAGGAGGGCAGCCCGGGCGGAGACGGAAGAAGGCACCGCCCAGCCGCCCTCCTTCCCCGTTGCCGGGATCGGGAATATGCTTCTCGGCATCATCCTTGCCCTCATGCCCGACAGTTTCATCACATGGGTGGTCTACATTCTAGCAGCACTGCTCATCCTCGGAGCCGTCAGCCAGCTCATGAGTCTCTCCCGCTCCCGGCAGTATGCACACGTCCCGTTCTACTTCTGGCTCTTCCCGACGGCCATCCTCGTCGTAGCCATTCTCGTAATCAGCAAGCCGATTGAGGCCGCCGCCCTGCCCTTGATGATCGTAGGATGGACGCTGATGTGCTACGGGGTCATCGAACTGGCCCTGCTCATCCGCCTGCATCATGTCAGGAAAGCCTACGAGAAAGCCGAAGAAGCCAAGATCGTTACCGGCAGCAAGATGGTGACAGACAATATTGAAGATGCCGAGATCGTGGAGGAATAGCCCATGCGTTTCCGTCACTATGTCTCCCCTGTCGGCCCTCTTCTGATTGCCGCAGACAATGATGTCCTCGCCTATTGTCTCTGGGAAGATGTGCCGGATACCGCATGGCCGGCACACTGGACAGAAGACAGGGACAGGCAATGCCGCCTGCTCTCAGAGACCTGCCGGCAGCTGGATGAATACTTCTCCGGCGAGAGGGAGACCTTCAGGCTGCCTGTACGTCTTGCCGGGACGGTCTTCCAGCGGCGTGTATGGGACACCCTGACACGGATCCCGTACGGCAGGACGGTGACCTACAAGGAACTGGCACGGCAGACCGGCAATGCGAAGGCGGCACGTGCCGCGGGCAATGCCAACCGACGCAATCCGCTGATGATCATCCTTCCCTGTCACAGGGTGGTAGGAAGCAACGGCGAGACGGGCGGCTACGCCGGCGGTACAGACAGGAAGAGATGGCTGCTGGAACACGAGAGATGCAGCCACGGCGGCCGTACAGCTACGGCAGAGATACCATAACGGGACAGACGATACGGCAATGCACCGGACGCACCTGTCCCTTGTAGATGCAGCGACAGGCTGCATCGTTATTCCGGCAGGATGTATCGGTACGGGGGAAAGAAAGCAGATGCCCTCGGCCGTCCCACGAGAAAGATTGCTCGTAGGACGGCCGAGGGCATCTGTTCTTACGGTCTCCCTGCCGCCGACAGATTGTTCTCTACCGCATCTTACAATCTTACAGGAATCCCTGCTGCCTCAAGGCATCCAGCAAGCCGGCCGACATCGCCTCGTTGTCCCGCTTCGTATAACGGAGATCGGTGAAGACCTGGGCGAGGGTCTCCTTTCCGTTGAGTTCCACAAAGTGCCTGTTTGCCTCCAGATTCTCCTTCTCCGCATAGAACCGGTCGATACGGTCGGGAGTGTAGTCGCAGTAGGTCTCATCGTGGACGAGGCTGTCTACCGGCAGCCGGTCCGGCTGGGCAGGATGCTCGTCGGGCCAGCCAAGGGTAATGGTAGCGACAGGCATCACCAGACGCGGCAGCTGCAGGACTTCGATGATTGCCCTGGGATTGTAGAGGGTCGTTCCCAGGAAGCACGTGCCCAGTCCCTCTTCTTCGGCGAGATTGCAGAAAGTCTGACAATACAGCAAGGCATCCGTCGCTGCATTGAGGAACGACAGGAAATTGTCATATCCCGGTGCAGCCTTGCGGTTCTCCGCCCACAGCGTCGTACGCCGGAAGTCGGCACAGAAGGTGAGCACGACCGGTGCTCCCTCCACCATCGGCTGGTTGAAATGCGGCGGGGCCAGCTTTGCCTTCATCGCCGTATCGTGCGTGATGACAACCGAATAAAGCTGCAGGTTACCCATCGTCGGCGTGCGTTCGGCCTGCTCCAGCAATGTCCTCAACAAATTCTCCGGCACAATCTTCCGGCTGTACTTTCTTATGGTTCTCCTTGAATTGACAGTTTTCATTCCGTATGATTTTGGTGGTACAAAGTTAAGCAAATGTTTTCTATTTTGGAAAACAATTCGTAACTTCGCAGTCGGAAAATTTCTAAAATGACAAAGATGGGAACCAATCAGACCTACTCCTTTGACGAAGCCTTCCAGACGGCACTTGCCTATTTCGGCGGCGACGAGCTTGCCGCACGTGTATGGGTGAACAAATATGCCGTGAAGGACAGTCACGGAAATATCTACGAGAAATCACCCGAACAGATGCACTGGCGCATCGCCGACGAGATAGCCCGCATCGAGCGCAAATACAAGAATCCGCTGACAGCACAGGAAGTGTTCGACCTCTTGGACCACTTCCGCTACGTCATTCCGGCGGGCAGTCCGATGACAGGCATCGGAAACAACCACCAGGTGGCCTCGCTGTCCAACTGCTTTGTCATCGGCCTGGACGGCGATGCCGATTCCTACGGTGCAATCCTGCACATCGACGAGGAGCAGGTGCAGCTGATGAAACGGCGCGGCGGAGTAGGACATGACATGAGCCAGATCCGCCCGAAAGGTTCGCCGGTCAACAACTCCGCCCTGACCTCGACAGGACTTGTCCCGTTCATGGAACGCTACTCCAACAGCACCCGTGAGGTGGCGCAGGACGGACGGCGCGGCGCACTGATGCTGTCCGTCAGCATCAAGCATCCCGACTCGGAGGCCTTCATCGATGCGAAGATGGAAGAGGGCAAGGTGACAGGTGCCAACGTATCGGTGAAGCTCACCGACGAGTTCATGCAGGCCGCCATCGACGACAGACCTTTCGTCCAGCAGTTCCCCATCGACAGCCGCGAGCCGATGTCAGCAAAGACCGTCTCGGCCAGGACATTGTGGGAGAAGATTGTACACAATGCGTGGAAGAGCGCCGAGCCGGGCGTGCTGTTCTGGGACACCATCCTCCGAGAGAGCATCCCCGACTGCTATGCCGACCTCGGATTCCAGACGGTCTCCACCAATCCCTGCGGCGAGATCCCGCTCTGTCCCTACGACAGCTGCCGGCTCCTCTCGCTGAATCTCTATTCGTATGTCATCGATCCGTTTACCGACCATGCACGCTTCGACTTCGACCTCTTCAGTCGCCATGTGCAGCTGGCACAGCGGATCATGGACGATATTGTCGACCTTGAGCTGGAGAAGATCGAACTCATCATGGAAAAGATAAGACGTGACCCACAGTCTGACGAGGTGAAGCAGACCGAGTACCATCTCTGGGAGAAAATCAAAGAGAAGAGCGGAAAAGGACGGCGTACCGGCGTAGGGATTACCGCCGAGGGCGACATGATAGCGGCCATGGGGCTGCGTTACGGCACACAGGAGGCGACCGACTTCGCCGTCAGCGTTCACCGCACACTGGCCCTGAACGCATACCGCTCCTCCGTGACCATGGCGAAGGAGCGGGGGGGCTTCGCCATCTATGATGCCGGCTGCGAAGCGCACAATCCGTTCATCAACCGGCTGAGGGAAGCCGACCCGCAGCTCTATGAGGACATGAGGCGATACGGCCGCAGGAACATCGCCTGCCTGACGATAGCCCCGACCGGCACCACCTCGCTGATGACACAGACCACCTCGGGGATAGAACCCGTCTTCATGCCGGTTTACAAACGCCGCCGCAAGGTGAACCCCAACGACACGGATGTACACGTCGACTTCGTGGACGAGGTAGGCGACTCCTTCGAAGAATACATCGTCTACCACCGGAAGTTCCTGACGTGGATGGAGGCGAACGGCATAGACACCAGGAAACGGTACACGCAGGAAGAAATCGACGGACTGGTGAAACGGTCGCCCTATTACAAGGCGACTGCCAACGATGTGGACTGGCTGATGAAGGTACGCATGCAGGGAGCCATCCAGAAATGGGTGGACCACTCCATCTCCGTGACGGTGAACCTGCCGAACCAGGTGGACGAGGCACTTGTCAACAAACTCTACGTCGAGGCATGGCGCAGCGGCTGCAAAGGCTGCACCATCTACCGTGACGGCAGCCGGTCGGGCGTGATGATCTCCGTTTCCAAGAAAGACAAGAAAAAAGAGAAGACCGCCGATGAGGACAAGAGAAAAGACCTCTACTCCTCTGAAGAACACCATACACACATCCTGGAACGCCCGCAAGTGACGGAGATACGTCCGAAAGAACTCGACTGCGATGTCGTGCGCTTCCAGAACAACAAGGAGAAGTGGGTGGCCTTCGTCGGTCTGCTGGACGGCTATCCCTACGAAATCTTCACCGGTCTGCAGGACGACGAAGAAGGCATCGCCCTTCCGAAGAGCGTCACCAAAGGGAAAATCATCAAGCAGACAGCCGAAGACGGCAGCCACCGTTACGACTTCCAGTTCGAGAACAAGCGCGGCTACAAGACAACCGTCGAGGGCCTGTCAGAAAAGTTCAACCCGGAGTACTGGAACTATGCGAAGCTCATCTCGGGCGTACTGCGCTACCGTATGCCGATCGACCATGTCATCAAGCTCGTCGGTTCGCTGCAGCTGAAGAGCGAGAGCATCAACACCTGGAAAAACGGTGTCGAGCGTGCCCTGAAGAAGTATGTCACCGACGGTACAAAGGCCTCCGGACAGAAGTGCCCGGTCTGCGGACAGGAGACACTCGTCTACCAGGAAGGCTGCCTGATCTGCACCAACTGCGGTGCCTCCCGCTGCGGATGAGACAGGCGGAGGAAGCCGATCTGCAACAGTCCGGCGGGCAGCAGGGACAAGACAAGATGACGCTGCCTACACAGACCGAGACCCACCGACCGTCGGGAATGCTGTTCCCAAGGGTCGGGAATGGGATTCCCAACCGGTTGGGAAGGATGTTCCCGACCGGCCGGGAACATCCTTCCCGCCGGACGGTTCCGTACAGCGAATACCCATCGGAGATCTCAACGCCCGTCCTCCGAAAGTCCAAAGTCCCGATGGCCAGTCGTTTACAGCAATTGATAAAAGTGAATTCTGAAAAGGAATTTGACGGATTCCTGCCTTTCAGGCGGGCCGTCACTGCCTCTCTCCTGCAAGGACATGGCAGGCCGTGTGATTGGAAAGAGGAAACAGAATACGCCATATGAGAGCAGGAAGACACCGGGAGCTGACGAGCCTCCGCTCCGCAACCGGCCGACACGGAAATTCAAACATACACCTGTCATGAAAGCCGGCCGGGAAATACAGCCTTTAAGACAATGATGAAACCAATGACAAGCTACATTCTCCTGCAAGGTCTCCGCTTCCACGCATACATCGGAGTGGGGGCACAGGAGCAGCGGGTGGGCAATGACTATGTGCTCGACCTGCGGATAGGCTACCCCTTTGCAGATGCCATGCAGAGCGACGAGGTGGCCGACACCCTGAACTATGCCGAGGTGTTCGAAGTCGTCGGCGAAGCCGTGCGAAGACCGGCAAAGCTGCTGGAGGCGGCAGCCGGCGACCTTGTCAGGAAGCTGCAAACACGTTTCCCGGAGATTGAAAGCATCGATCTGAAACTCGTGAAACTCAATCCCCCGATGGGTGCCGACTGCAACGGAGCCGGTGTCGAACTGCACTTCGGACGGGAGCAGTGAACGCCGGTGCCTGCGGGAAGACATCCTCCCATGGCAGATTCTGAAAACAATCCCTGACCGATTCCCCCGCCCTGTCCATGAGGGAGATCCGCTCCTGACAGGCAGATAAACCTGCCCTGTCCGCAGACACAGCACCCCCTGATTCACGGAAAGAACCACGGCATCAGGCAGGGTTCGCCGATTACTTAATAAATGATAAAACCGGGAAAAAGAACCTTGGTTTCCCAAGGAAAAGCCGTACCTTTGTCCTCTAAATAATTAAGTATGCTTAAGAAAATAACGATTTCCTTTGTTTTCTTTATCTTGTCCGCAACTGCATCATTGGCTGCGAACGGACGCTTCACACTTGTTATTGATGCGGGACACGGCGGGCATGATGCCGGTGCCCTCGGTGCCTTCTCGAAAGAGAAAGACATCAACCTGAACGTCGCCCTCGCCTTCGGCCGCTATGTCGAACAGAACCTGCCCGACGTGAATGTAATCTATACCCGAAAACGCGACGTCTTCATCCCGCTGCACCAGCGTGCTGATATTGCCAACAAGGCAAAGGCCGACCTGTTCATCTCCGTCCATACCAATTCCGTCGTGCCGGGACACTACGCCAAGGGCTTCCAGGTCTATACACTGGGAATGCACCGTGCCAAGGACAACCTGGATGTCGCCATGCGTGAAAACTCTGTCATTTCGATGGAAGCCGGCTACCAGCGGACCTACCAGGGATTCGACCCGAAATCATCGGAAAGCTACATCATGTTCGAGTTCATGCAGAATGCGAACATGGAGAAAAGTGTCGAACTGGCACGACTGATACAGAACTCCGTCTGTGCCTCTGCCGGACGTATCGACAAGGGCGTACACCAGGCCGGCTTCCTCGTCCTGCGTGAGAGCTACATGCCGAGCTGCCTGATAGAACTGGGATTCATCACGGCGGCTGACGAAGAAGAATACCTGAACTCACCGGAAGGTATCGATGCGATGGCAAAGGGAATCTACGAAGCCTTCGTGAAATACAAGAACATGTATGACACGCACATCGTAGTGCCTTTCCGCGCCGCCGACAACAAGAGAATCGCCGTCGGACGAGCCATCCCCGCACTTCCTGCCGACACCCCCCGTCCTGTTGCGCCGGCTACCGGCAGACGACAGCCGAAGAGAAACCCACCTGCCGCCGTGCAGAAACCCGTACAGAAGAAGGACGGCCAGCCCCGGCAGAAGGGAACGGGGACCGAGCAGCAGAAGAATGTCCCCGTGTTCAAGGTTCAGGTGTTCGCCACCAACCGTCAGATAAGACCGGGCTGCGAACAGTTCCGCGGACATACAGACATCGACTGTATCCAGGAGGGAAACCTGTACAAGTACACCATCGGGAGCAGTACGAATTACAATGAGATCGCCCGACTGCGTGAGAAACTGAAGAAAGACTTCCCGCAGGCTTTCGTGATTGCCTACAAGGACGGTGTCCGCATGGATACGAACCAGGCCATCGGCGAGTTCCTGAAGAATAAAAGAAAAAAGTAAATTGACAAAAATGAACAAAGTTTTCACCCCACAGGTAAAGATCGCACTGGTAGCCATACTTGCTGTCGTAGTACTGTTCTTCGGAATGCAGTTCTTGAAAGGACTGTCGTTCTTCTCGACGGACACACACTATAGGATGATGTTCAGCGACATCACCGGCCTGTCCAATTCGACCCCCGTCTACGCCAGCGGCTTCAAGGTCGGGACGGTAAAAAGCATCGAATACGACTATGCACGGCCGGGAGAGCCTATCGATGTCGGTGTCGACATTGACAAGAGCATGAAGATCCCGGAAGGCACCAAGGCAGAAATCATCAGCGACCTCATGGGCAATGTGAAGGTCGTCCTGGTCTTCGGAAAGAGCAGCAGAATGCTGAAGGAGAACGGGGTCATTGACGGCCGCATCAATGACGGTACGCTGGGCGACATGAAGAGCATGGTCCCCTCCATACAGAAGATGCTGCCGAAACTGGACAGCATCCTCGCCAGTATGAACATATTGCTGGCCGACCCTGCGATCAAAAGCTCTATCCACAACGTGGACCGAATAACCGCCAACCTCACGACTTCCACACAGGAGCTGAACCGGTTGCTGGCGCAGGCCGACCGTTCGCTGCCGGTTCTGACAGCCAAGGCAGGCAGGGTGATGGACAATGCCAACGGAATGATGACGAATGCCAACAGCGGCATCACCGAGGCACGCGGGGCTATCCGCCGGGCGAACGGGATGATGACGACCCTGAACGACAAGGTGAGCGGCATTGACGTACAGGGGACCATGACGAAGGTAAACGCCACCCTGGAGCACATGAACACGCTCACGGAAAAACTGAACAGCAATGAGGGGACGATGGGACTGCTGATGAACGATCCGACACTGTACAACAACCTCAACAGCACCATGCGCTCTGCAGACAGCCTCCTCACCAATCTCAAGGCACATCCGAAACGCTATGTACATTTCTCTCTCTTCGGCAAGAAAGACAAGTAATTTAAATATAGTCTAAATTATTCGCTTGGGTTCCACATCCGCAGGCGAAAGGGGAAAGGAAGTTGGAAATCAGCCGCTTCAACTCACCCCTGCCGTTGTTTCACCCGCCTGGGACTAATCGATTCATACAGCAGGAAACATCTGTTTATCAGCAGATTGGAATTACACAACCGCATATTGAGGAGCAAAAGAGACAAAGAAAGGTGCAAAGTACACAGAAATAGCCGTTTACGGAGTTCAACCGCCGACGCAGATACATACAGGCTGAATGCTCTTTGTAAATAATTTGCTATCTTTGCAAAAGAAAAATCATGGGGGAACAGCCGGCAAGCCGCCGTTTCACCGAAAGGCATAAGAATTCAAATAACCGACATGAACGTCAGTCCTAAAAATCTTTGGGATAGTTGCCTCCAGCTCATAAAGGAGAATGTGACCGAGCAGCAGTTTGACACTTGGTTTCGTCCGATTGTACTCCAGTCGTATAAACCGGCTTCCAAGACACTGCTGGTCCAGGTTCCAAGCCAGTTCGTATATGAGTATCTGGAAGGACATTACGTAGACCTGCTGCGTAAGGTTCTGACACGTGTCTTCGGACAGGGAGTACAGCTGACGTATCGTGTCATGGTCGACCAGGAGCATCATCTCTCACAGGATCTGCAGCAGGACGATGCCGAGGATATCTCGTCGCAGCGCCCGACCAGCCGCGGAAACCAAAGCCCCACCGTGCTGGATGCCGTACCGCAGGATATTGATTCGCAGCTCGACCCTCATAAGTCGTTCGGCAATTACGTGGAGGGTGACAGCAACAAGCTGCCCCGCTCCATCGGTCTGTCTATCGCGGAACATCCGAATACGACGCAGTTCAATCCGATGTTCATCTACGGCCCTTCAGGCTGCGGGAAGACACACCTCATCAATGCCATCGGACTACGCACGAAACAGCTCTATCCGCAGAAGCGGGTGTTGTATGTCTCCGCACGCCTTTTCCAGGTGCAGTACACAGATTCCGTACGTCAGAACACGACCAATGATTTCATCAATTTCTATCAGACAATTGATGTCCTGATCGTCGACGACATCCAGGAATGGGCGACGGCGACGAAGACACAGGACACGTTCTTCCATATATTCAACCACCTCTTCCGCAACGGAAGACGCATCATCCTGGCCAGTGACCGTCCGCCGGTCGACCTCAAGGGGATGAATGACAGGTTGCTGACACGGTTCTCCTGCGGACTGATTGCCGAGTTGGAGAAACCTAATGTCCAGCTCTGCATAGATATTCTACACAGCAAAATCAAACGTGACGGCCTCAACATACCAGAGGATGTCGTCCGTTTCATTGCCGAGACAGCCAATGGCAGCGTGCGTGACCTGCAGGGAGTCATCAACTCTCTTCTGGCTTACAGCGTCGTCTACAACAGCAATGTCGACATGAGACTGGCAGAACGCGTCATCAAACGGGCCGTGAAAATAGATGATGAACCGCTGACCATTGACGACATTCTGGATAAAGTCTGCTCGCACTACAACGTCACGGCGACCGCTGTCAACTCCCGTTCACGCAAGAAGGACATTGTCATGGCCCGTCAGGTGAGCATGTACATGGCACAGAAATACACGAAGATGCCTGCAAGCCGCATCGGCAAGCTCGTCGGGAACCGTGACCACAGCACCGTCATCCACAGCTGCTCCAAGATAGAAGACCGGCTGAAGATGGACAAGGGATTCTTTGCTGAAATAGCCAGTATAGAAAACTCCTTCAAACTGAAAGCATAATAAAAGGATCTGTCCAAACCGGAACAGACCCTTTTAGCTTTGTGTAAACCGGACATCGCCGGATAACTGCCACCAGAATGCGGAACCAGCCATGAGGAACAGCTGTCCCCCTCCTCTTACGGCAACCGAACAAAAACACACTTCCTGTTTTTTCCTGTCCTGTTTGGAGATATGGCAAAAATTCATTACCTTTGCACAGGTTTCCAGAATGGGAACTAAGGGGTGCTTGCTCGTTTGGGCTTGCTGAGATCATACCCATTGACCTGATGCGGATAATGCCGCCGTAGGGAAATTCCCCTTTATTCTTCATCTTAATATCATTCATCTGGGATATGAAAAGAATTATCCTGTTTACCGCTGCACTGACATGTGCGGCAACGACAAAGGCACAAGTAACAACGGACACACTGAAACAACAGCAGCTTGACGAGGTCGTCGTGGCAGGCGTACGTGTACAGAAAAACGCACCGTACGCTGTTGCCAATCTCAAGGAAAGCGAACTTGAGGCTTTCTCCAAAGGCGGCCGCGAGCTTCCTTTCCTCCTCTCCCAGACACCGGGCGTACTGGCCTGGGGTGAGAACGGCCTTGGAACAGGTACATCAGCCATGCGCATCCGCGGTGCAGCGGGAAGCCGGATCAACATCACACTGGACGGTGTGGCCCTCAATTCACCAGAGGACCAGACGGTATTCTGGGCAAACATGAATTCCTATGCCGCACTCATGGGAAGCGTGCAGATACAGCGGGGTATCGGCACATCGACCAACGGAGACGGTGCTTTCGGCGGTTCGGTATCACTGGCAACCCATGCACCGAACAGGAAACCCAGCGTGGAAGTGAGCGGTTCGTATGGTTCTTACAACACTTATAATACCGGTGTGAAATTCTCTACGGGCCTGCTGTTCAACCATCTTGTATTCGACGGCGCCTACCATGAAACCGCCACCGACGGCTATGTCCACGGCACAAAGGGGCGTTCGGGATCCTACTATGGCGGACTGACCTGGATGGGCGATGATTTCCGGATCAGCTACAAGAACATCGGCAACTTCGAGAAGACAGGACAGGCATGGAACGGTGTCGTCACAGGGAGCAGCGACCTGAGCCTGATGGAAGGTACTTATGGTGCCAAGACGGGCATCATGACCTATAAGAACCTGTACGAGAGGGGGCTCGGGAAGTTCAATCCGCTCTACGAATATCTGCGGACAGATGCCAACGGGGCTTTTACGAAAGATGCGGACGGCAATTACCAGACCGCACGCTACACGATGCGTGACGGCTCTTTCTGGGATAAGACGACGGACAACTTCTACCAGAACCACAATCTCCTCTCATTCGCTTTCCATCCTTCCAGCCATTGGAACCATCAGGTAACCTTACATTACACCTACGGATACGGATATTACAGCGAACTGAAGCCCAATGCGAAGTTCGCCAAGTTCGGACTGCTCTTCTACGATTCCAACGGAAAGTTCGTCAAGAAGTCTGACTTCGTACGCCTCAAAGGGCTCACACAGCACACCTACGGCATCGTCTATACCAGCCGTTACAGGGACGCAAGCTGGGATGTGACGGGCGGACTGAACCTCCAGCAGTTCCGTGGCAGCCACTTCGGCTACCTTACCTATATAAAGAACGAACAGGCGGACGCAAAGTACCGGTCTGGCGGACGCGATTACAAATATTATGACTCCGATGCGCATAAATATGATTACAGCGGGTTCTTCAAGGCAAAATACCACTTCTCAGACTACTGGAATGTTTTTATGGACCTACAGTACCGTCATGTAGAGTATCAGACGGACGGACAGAACGACCGTTTCTACAAGAGCGGAAACGGCTATAAGAACCAGCTGCTGGACATCAGCGAGCGTTACGACTTCGTCAATCCGAAAGCAGGTATCAGCTACTACCGCAGCGGACACAAGGCGTATGCCTCCATTGCCTACGCCAACCGCGAGCCGGAGCGCAACAACTTCACTAACAACGGCAGCTATCCGGCACCGACACCGGAACGCATGATGGACATTGAAGCCGGCTATCAGTATGACGGCAGCAACTGGCATGCCGGTGTGAACCTGTACTATATGGATTACAACAACCAGTTCGTGCAGACCGGAGCACAGAGCGACATCGGAGCGAATCTGACCACCAACATCAAAAACAGCTATCGCATGGGAGCCGAGCTGGAGGCAGGATGGAGTCCGCTGCCATGGCTGACCTTCGAGGGGAATGCCGCCCTGAGCCGCAATATCATCAAGGACTTCGATGAGATGGCAAGCGTTGACTGGGAAGCCTCCTTCCGTAAGATCCACTACGGACACTCAACCCTGGCCTTCTCACCGTCAGCCATCCTCAACGGCATGCTAAACCTCCATTATAAAGGCTTTGATGCTGTCTGGCATACGAATTTCGTCAGTCGTCAGTATCTGGACAATACAGAGAATATGACCCGTTCGCTGCCCTGCTATTCACAGACGAACGTCAATATCAGCTACACCCTGCGTCCCGCCAGGCACATTGCCGGCCTGAAAGAAGCCGTGTTCGGCGTGAACCTCAACAATATCTTCAACCGTCATTATGCTGCCAGCGGATCGGTTTACAGTTCCATCCTCGACCATAACGGCCATCCTAATGAAAACCGCTACACGCAGATCGGATTCATCCCAATGGCCGGGTTCAATATGATGGGAAATGTTACACTGAAGTTTTAGAAAGAGAAGCCCCTCCTCCCTTCCCCCCCAGAAGGGAGGGATAGGAGGAGAGGCTGGCTGGCGGTCTGTGGAAAAATTGACTGTGCCGTTATTTATCTCCATTTATCATGACATTAGACATGCTCGGCTGCTTTGTCGGCCTTATTTACATCTATCAGGAATACAAGGCAAGTATCTGGCTCTGGCTGACAGGCATCATCATGCCTGTCATCTATATGTTCGTCTATTACGAAGCCGGACTGTATGCTGACTTCGGCATGCAGATCTACTACACATTGGCAGCCCTCTATGGGTTCCTTTATTGGAAATTCGGAAAGAAGAAGGAAGAGGAGAAAGAAATTCCCATCACACGTTACCCACGCCGGCTGATACTCCCCTCCATCCTCGTATTTCTCCTGCTATGGGCCGGAGTGTATTTTGTCCTTGTCCATTACACCAATTCTACCGTCCCCGTATGGGACAGTTCCAGCAACGCCCTCAGCTTCATCGGACTGTGGGCACTGGCAAAGAAATACATCGAACAATGGTGGATATGGATCGTCGTAGATGTGGAACTGTCAGGACTGTATTTATACAAGGAGATTCCTTTTACCGCAGGACTGTATGCCCTGTATGCCATTATCGCCGTGGCAGGATACTTCAAGTGGAGAAAAAGTCTCCCAACCACCCAGGATGCACCATCCTGCTGAAAGGGAGAAGTGTCTGGTAGAAGATGTGCAGCACGGCATTCATGATGTCTGGCATTCCCTTCAGCAGGGAATCATATAGCCGACAGACAGGGTAGAAGAAAACCTATTCAACCAACAGATAAAAGAATCAGCACAAATGGTATTCAATAACAAAACAAAAGAATCTTTTTCCGAAGCAGGCGACGGCCATCCTGTCAGGTATTCCTTTTTTTCGGATGAGACAAAAGGATCTCTTTCAAAAGGGACAGATGAATCCAGCACAGAGCGTTTCTCGGCAGTTATCCTTGCAGCCGGCGACTTCCCCTATCATGTTCTCCCTCTCCGAATCCTGCGGGAAGCCAGAAACCTTGTTGTATGTGACGGTGCATTGGCAGAACTCATCGAGTATGAGATAGAACCGGCAGCTGTCGTCGGAGACGGCGACTCTCTCTCTGCCGGACTGAAGCAGCGCTACGCACACATCTATCATCAGATATCGGAACAGGCATTCAACGACCTCACCAAGGCGACCCTCTTTGCCCACTCGCATCTGCAGATGGATGCACCGACGCACATCCGCCCACGCTTCTGCTACCTTGGGGCGACCGGGAAACGTGAGGATCACACACTGGGCAACATCTCCCTCATGCTCTATTACCATCGCCAGCTGGGCATCGACCCGGTGATGGTAACGGACTATGGCTGGTTTGTCCCTGCATCAGGTACAACCCGTTTCGCATCTTTTCCCGGACAGCAGGTGAGCATCTACAACGCAACCTGCAAAGAACTGACAAGTGAAGGACTAAAATGGGATGCCTATCCTTTCCAGGAACTATGGCAAGGTACACTTAACGAGGCACTCGAAGATAGATTCACCATCCATGCAGACGGTGACTACCTCATTTACAGAACTCACAGCATCTAGTCCTGTCCACGTCTCTGTCAGCTGGCTTACAGTTGATCACCACACCTGTCTGAGTATTCTCATCCGTGCAGAAAAACCGCTTCACTTGCCGATGCAGAAATGCCTGAAGATGTTATCAAGGACCTCATGAGTCGTGATCTGTCCGCCCGTAATGTCGGCAAGCTGGTCAAGACAGATGCGCAGATCCTCACTGACGAGGTCGCCGCTAAGTCCGAGCTGAAGAGCATCAATGACACGGAGGATGGATGCGTCCGCATGGACAAGTGCATCATAATGTCGGACAGATGTGACAATGATGCTGTTCTCATCGATTTCCGGAATCCCTGCAGCATTGTAGATGGCAGTTTCCAAGCCTGCTATATTCTGCTTCAACTTCGCTGATATATAGACAGTCTGCGCCTCAAACCCCGTGCTTCCGGGTCTTACAGGCATATCGTCCATCTTATTAAAGACTGTTATCAACTTCTTCCCTTCAGCAAGATGCCGCATCTCACGACATTCTTCAACTGTCGGCTGCCGGTCATTAACCCATAGTACGACGGCAGCCTCCTTCATCTTCTCATAGGCACGCCTGATGCCCAACCGCTCTATCTGGTCGTCGGTATGACGGAGACCAGCCGTATCGATGAATCGGAAAGTAACGCCGTTGATCTCCGTCGTGTCCTCGATAACGTCACGTGTTGTTCCATGGATATTGGACACGATGGCTTTCTCCTCGTGCAGGAGGCAGTTGAGAAGTGTTGATTTTCCCACATTTGTCTTGCCAATGATGGCTACAGGAACACCTTTCTTCAATATATTTCCTGTCTCGAAGGACTTTGTCAGACTTGCTATCCGATCATGAATCTTCGCTGCCAATGCGCTCAGTTCCGCGCGGTCAGCAAACTCAAGTTCTTCATGATCAGAGAAATCCAGTTCCAGTTCCAGCAAGGATGTCATCCTCAGGAGCTGCTCCCGAAGCCGGGACAGCTCTGAACTGAAATGTCCTTTCAACTGGCTCAATGCCAACTGGTGTGAAGCACGGTTGGATGCAGCGATGAGATCGGCAACAGCCTCGGCCTGACTAAGATCCATTTTGCCGTTCAGATAAGCCCGTTGGGTAAACTCACCCGGCTGTGCCTGCCTGCAGCCGGCATCAATGAGCAGCCTCATTACCTGATTGAGAACATATACCGAGCCATGGCAGGATATTTCCGTACTGTCCTCTCCAGTATAGCTATGTGGAGCACGGAAGACACTGACAAGAACATCGTCTACAGCCTTTTTCTCCTTGTCAAGAATCTCTCCATAATGCAAGGTGTTTCCCCTGGCTTCCGCGAGAGGCCTCCCTTTCACCCCTCGGAATATACGATCCGTCGCTTCTATCGCCCCTACCCCACTCACACGGATAATCCCGATGGCGCCACCCGGCTGGGTTGCGGGTGCGCAGATGGGGGAAGCCGGAAGATGGGAGGCGGCTGCCGAATGCTGACAGTCGGAGACCGACAGTCTCTCCTGTCGCCCTCCGTCTGTTTCTTTATATGCTATACTCATTATCTTTCTTGCAGGAAAATCCTACTCAATATTAATTTTCCAATCTTGTTCTTTTCCGGTGGAAGCCCGTCACCTGACAACAGAAAGACAGCCTCCACGCAATTGTACCCGACCACTGATTCTCACCTCCCGACTGTCAACTATTCATAGGCCGTATATAAAAAAACACCTTTGATGTTTTTGTTTTTCAGACGGACAGATGCTGCTTTCCGCCTGAGAGAGACTGACAGACCCTACAGCTGAAAGAACATCAAAGCGACAAGACACAAAGAGTTGACAACATTCTTATCGACGACCGCCCAACGTACTTTCCAGAAAAGTCCTGTTATATTCTTTCAAGGACTTTCTCTATCAATCCATCAATCGTATTCTTATAACCCGCATTCGCCTCTTTGGCAAGTCGGTTGGCAATTACCATGCAGACTGTGACCGCCTTGTGTCCCATGAGCGCCGAGAGACCTGCCAGAGCGGAAGACTCCATTTCAAAGTTCGTCACCTTCATGTTGTTATAAGAGAACTTCTCTATCTTTTCATTCAGCCTGGGATCCTGCAGAGGCAGACGCAGTTCACGCCCCTGCGGCCCGAAGAAGCCGCCGCAGGCGATCGTCACGCCACGTACCATGTCCTCCCCTGCAATACGGTCCGTCAGTTCCTTATCGGCACAGGCAACGTAAGGATTCCCCAATTGCATATCCCATTCTACCTGTTTCTTGAACTGCGCTTCAAAATCCAGGTCACACACCTGGTTGCGTCCTGCATAGAAATTCAGCAGACCGTCGAAGCCGATGCTCTTGACAGAAGCAATGTAAGTGCCGACAGGTGTAAAAGGCTGCAGGCCGCCACATGTCCCGATACGGACAAGTGTAAGCTGGCGCGGGGTATCTTTCTCGTTGCGTGTCTTGAAATCAATGTTTGCCAGGGCATCCAATTCATTCACTACAATATCTATGTTATCACAGCCGATACCGGTACTCTGTGCCGTGATCCTTTTCCCATGGAAAGTCCCGGTTATCGTACGGAACTCACGGTTAGACACCTCACACTCTACATCTTCAAAATGAGATGCCACGAGGGCTACACGGCCAGGGTCACCAACGAGAATTACTTTGTCTGCAAGATTTTCCGGTTTCAGGTGCAGATGGAAAATGCTTCCGTCTTCATTGACGATCAGCTCTGAGGGGGCGAAAAACTTTTTCTCCATAGTCTAAAAGATAAATTGGTAATACAGTTGATTGATTCTTGTTTAGAAAGCAAAGATAATAAATAATAAAAGAAAATCCAAGAGAAGCACGGAAAAATCATTCTACAGACCCTATACAAACAGAATCTTCCCGCAGTTGACGGGGCCGCTTACCCGCCGCTGCGAAAATCAGCACCCCTGCCGGCGACCGTATTTCTGCCATCCCATCCACCCTCTTCCCGGTGATTCCCCCTCTAAGACAGGTCCGGGAAAAACCAAGTCGGCAATCGTAACCATAAAAATCAAACACCCCTTCGTACCTTTCCTATCTGCGGCAAATACCGGAATGAATGAAACCCCACCCCTAAGAAAGATGATTTTGTCCTGAACTCACATAAGTTTTAGATGCTTTTGCCATCTTTCCTCTCTTTCCTCTAAATGGAAAAGCATTTTCTTCATTCTACCGGCTTATAAATCACAGTTTTTATGTAAATTTGCAGAAGAAAAGCTGCGCTCGGCAAATCAGGAGCAAAAATCCTTTGCTATCGCTTATATTACTTTTGTAGAAACAACAAACTAATGCACAATGAACAGAACCAACAAAGTATTGCTCATTTACACCGGAGGCACCATCGGCATGGGGCGCAACCGGCGTACCGGTGCTTTGGAACCTTTAGACTTCAGTCATCTGGTTGACAATGTTCCTGAGTTCAAACTGATTCCGACAGAGGTGGACACCTATCAGTTCGACCCTCCCATCGACTCTTCCGACATGACGCACCTGCGTTGGAAGCAGCTGGTGAAGATCGTCTCCGACCGTTATGACGACTATGACGGCTTTGTCATTCTGCACGGTACAGACACCATGTCATACACGGCGTCGGCCCTGTCGTTCATGTTCGAGAACCTGACGAAACCCGTCATTCTCACCGGGTCGCAGCTTCCTATCGGGCAGCTCCGCACAGACGGAAAGGAAAACCTGATGACAAGCATTGAACTGGCTTCGGCACACCATAAAGACGGTACGCCGGTGGTTCCCGAGGTGTGCATCTACTTCAGCGGGCATCTGCTCAGAGGCAACCGCTCGACAAAACAGAATGCAGACGAGTTCAACGCTTTCGACACTTTCAATTACCCTCACCTGTGCGAGGCCGGGGTCAACTTCACTTTCGACGAGCACCGTATCCTGAAACCTGATTTCACAAAACCGATGGTGCCGCATCTGGAACTGGACAACAATGTCATCATCTTCTCGCTCTTTCCGGGGATAGAAGAGCACCTGATTCACCACATGCTCGATGCACCGGAACTGCGGAGCATCGTGATGCGGTCTTACGGCAGTGGAAACGCCCCGCAGCAGCCATGGCTTATGAACCTGCTCCGCAAGGCTTCCGAGCGGGACGTGGTTGTGGTGAATATCAGTCAGTGCATCAGCGGACAGGTCGAAATGAACCGTTACGACACAGGCTACCAGCTCAAAGATGCCGGAGTGGTCAGTGGATATGACAGCACCGTCGAAGCGGCCGTAACGAAACTGATGTATCTGCAGGCGAAGTCCGACGACGTGAATTATATCCGGGAATGTATGAACCGGTCTATTGCCGGCGAGATAACCGTTACGACCTGACCCGGCCGGCAGACAGACTGCCTTCCCGTCTCCTTTTCCCATATGAAAGGGGGCCGTGCCAGAAGCAATCCCTGCTTCTGGCACGGCCCCTTCCAAGTTATGTTCCCATCCGGGAAAAACAAAAGACTTTCCCCCTACGGAATCTGTCCGCCCGCCTGCGCTTGTATAAATGAATACGGCGGACAAGACGGAAAAGCATCGTGCCCCATGCCGGCCTCTCCATGGAGAGGCCGTTGTCTCCGATCTGTTTCCATGGCCTCATGGCAGACTGCCTGCCGCAGGAACGGACTCAGAACCTATTGCAACGTGCGAAGAAACCTATTTCCTCCAGTTCTTGCTTCATGCGCCCCTCTTCTTCGTCCGTCATGTTCTGGAACGGCACACGGTTAGGTCCCAGGTCGAAGCCAAGAAGCTTCATAATGCGTTTCCCACCGACAATATTGCCCCGGAAGTGGCAGATGACATTGATGACCGCCTGTGAGAAGTTCTGTTTTTCCCTTGCCGTCTCGAGGTCGCCTCTGTTCCAGGCATCGATAATGCCGGTCAGTTCCCGGCCATTGTAATTGGTCGTCCCGCCGATGCCGCCACGTGCCCCGCCTTGCGCCAGACTGGGCAGAATGGTCTCATCCTGACCATGCAGCATATCGTACTTCCCATCCTTGTAAAGACGGCATTGGTTGTATTCGTAGAGGCTCTCGAAGGTGTACTTGATGCCTGCAAAGTTCGGAATACGGCCGTCGACGGCTTTCAGCAGATCGAGCATGGGCAGGAAAGCGCCGTTGAAAGCCGGAATGTGATAATAATAGAACGGCAGCGAAGGAGCGGCGGCAGCAATCGTCTCGCAGTACTTCACCAGCTCTTCGATCCGCCCGATTTTCGGGAAAGGAGGTGCCATGGCACCGATACCCCATGCCCCCGTCTTTTCAGCGTGTTCCGCCAGACGGACGCTCTCGCGCAGACAGCAGCTGCCTACGTGTACAATTACCTTGAAGTCGTCCGGTGCCGCCTGTATCCATCGTTCAGCCAGCTGCATGCGCTCTTCGGTCGTAAGCATATACCCTTCGCCGGACGAGCCGTTGATGAACACTCCCTTCAGTCCGTTCTTCTTCAGCATGGCTGCATAAGCCCCGACAGGCTCAAGATTGACATCGCCATTTGCATGGAATGGCGTGAACGGTGCATCAATCAAACCGATTATCTTTTCCATAAGTCTATAATGTTTTTCTTGACAGGACACCTTCCCGGACCACACCCGACGGGGAGGAGCGGGGATACGGCCTGCCTCATCTTTTTCATTCCATATTGTCAGTCGTCGGCTTCAGGCAGGAAAGCTGCAGCACCAGTGCCAGGACGACCACACTGCCCAGGATGGCGAAGCCAAGGCCGAGATTCCCTCCATCCGTCCATTTCCCCAACACCTGTGTGACGGCGGCACCGGCAAAGACACCGGTCATGTTCATAATGCCGTACGCCGTACTGCGGTATCTGGAGGAGATGAACTGGCAGAGAATCGGCATGTTGTTGGCATCAAAGATACCATAGCCCATGCCGAAGCACAGACCGGCCCCTACCACGGAGACAAGACTGTGTCCGAAGCCAAGGAACATCAATGCCGGAACCGTAAGGCCGAGCCCGATGGCACTGGTATAGATGCGGCCGCGCAGGTTGCGCTGCACCCAGCGGTCGGAGACAACGCCTCCGACAAGAACACCGACGAACGAAGAGACGGCAATGGTGATGGTAGACAGCGGGCCGGCACTCGACATCGGTATGTCCAGACTGCCGGCGAAGAGCGTCGGAAGCCAGTTCTTCGTAGCCCACCCCGGCAGGCTCGGTACAGCAAAATAGAAGAGGATCACCCAGAAAGCCCAGGTGGAGAAAACGACCGAGAGCCCACGGAAAGGATTGCAGTCTGCCTTTGTTCCTGCCTGACGGGGCTTTCCCCTTCCATGCCTGGGATTCTCTTTCAGGAGCAGAATCAGCACGAGGGAATAGCCGATCCCGACGATCCCGAACCATTGGAAAGCGGCATGCCAGGAGAACATGGCGGCGAGTGTCGCGCCAAAGCCCCCGATGGCCTGGCCGATATAAAGCCCGGTCATGTGGATGCCGATCGCCAATGAGCGTGATTTCCCTTCGTGCCAGTCGGCGATGAGCGACAGGGCAGAGGGGATATACAGTGCTTCGCTGATGCCCATGAAAGCCCGTAGCCAGTAGAGCTGCTCGAAACTCCGGGCATACCCCATAAGGAATGTTACGGCAGACCATACGAAAATGCTGCCCACGACAAGCCACTTCCGGTTGACGCGGTCGGCGACAATGCCGGCAAACGGACTCACAATGCCGTAAATCCACAGAAAGACTGCCATCAGCGCACCGAAGGCTTCGGCACGGTTCAATTCGGCGATGTCTGCCTTCATGGCTTCCTGCATCGTCGACAGCATCTGCCGGTCCATGTAGTTGAGCAGTGCGACAAACCAGAGAAGGGCTACTAGTACCCAGGGATAATATTTCTTCATAACAGATGATGATTTGCGTGGAAAAGGATTACCGGCTCTGACAGCAGAGGGGCGGGATTCGTACGATTCTGTTGCTCCTCACTCTTGGCTTCAGTTCGCCGCCGATCACATAGATGCCATGCCGTGTCGGTACCAGAGCTGCACCGGCACGGGCCGTCTCCCTGCTTTTACCGATAATGCTCCAGCCCTCCTTATTATATAATAAGGTATAAGGATTAAAACGGTACCATGCTTCAGGATGATTCAGATAGCCGGCCTGCGGGTGATTGACAGCGGAAAGGAAAACGTCCTTGTTCACACCGCCCGCTACCAGAAAACTGTCTTTACTCAGCTGCACGGCGGCACCTCCTCCCACAAAAAGCGGCTCATCATACGCATCCTTCGGCCCCTCAAGCGGTTGCCATTCCTCCGTGGTCTCATCATATACACAGCCGGCCAGTGCCAGTCTGGCCTCTGCGCCGGCGGCAGCCGGTGCAAATCCTCCGAAGATGCAGAACCGGCGGTCGCCCATGCTGCCGGCTACCGGCTGTATGCGCATGATGCCGGGGAAAGGCTTTCTCTCCTTCCATCCTGCATCAGGCCGGTCCAGGTCAAGACACAAGACACGGCAGGAGGGCCGCCCGTCCATCATGCCTCCCGCCACATAGAGACGGCGTCCGACCACCGCACCGGCCATGTTGTCCGCCGTACAGGGCAAAGCCGGCAAGGATGCGACCTGCGACCTGCCATTAACGAGGGTGATGCGATATACCGCCCTTTGGCTTCCCTTGCCGTTCATGCCTCCCGCGATGATCATGCTGTTGTCACAGCTTACGGCTACGCCATAAGCCGATGCGTCCGGCAGCTCGCCGATCCGTGTCCACCGCAGCCGGTCTGCCTGGCCGATTCTTGCCGCATAGATTCCCTTGTAATATTTCTTCTTGCTGTCGGGAGCAAGCGTATTTACAGGGAAATTACAGCCTCCCGCCATAACGATGCAGTCTCCGATTCTGCCGGCATAGCAGGCTGACACGCCTTTTTCTATTCCGTCTTCTCCCATGGGGAAGCCGTCGACGGAAAGCACACTGTCTGCCTCACAGGCTCCCGATGTCAGTGCTGTCAGTAAAGTCATTGTTGTCATGATTAGGGTTTTCAATCTCATCTTTCAGGTCAAAGTGCAGTGCAGATTCAATTATAATACAACCATGTGTCTCCTTTTACTTACGGCGGTTCCTAAAAAATACCATTGAATCCCTTCCGTCTTTCAGGCAGGCAGATGTCGCCTGCCGTCTGGACTCCAGACCTTAAACCACGGCCAACAGCATTTAAAAAAAGTTCTTAACCCGTCAGGCAGATTTAGAAGAAGGCGAAAGGCGGTCAACCGGAAAACATTAAACTACACAACCAGAAACATTAGACAACAACAGGGGAAAAGCTCCCGACCGGCTGGGAATACTGTTCCCGACCGGTTGGGAATGTCATTCCCGGCGGCCGGGAATGTTGTTCCCAACGGCCGGGAATATCGTACCCGACAGTCCGGCCTTCCGGAACCGTATAGAAAACAAAAAGCCACCATCTCATGTTGAGACAGTGGCCTGACTGGTTTTAGGCAGGTCCTATAAATTCCCTTTGCCGGCTTTTGCCTTTCAGACGGACAGACTCCGCTTTTTTCCTGGAAAGAGCATAGCGGGCTATGCAATTGAAAGAAAAGGCGGAAGAGGCTGCATAATTGCAAAAAGGCCCAAAGCGTTGACAACATCCATATCGGCAGCTGACCGACACGGCAGGCTTATCCGGACATGCCTTTAAAAAGTGTCGCCTCTTACTTTTCGACTGCAGCTACACCGGGAAGCACCTTGCCCTCGATGGCCTCGAGCATGGCGCCGCCACCGGTAGATACATAAGAAACCTTGTCAGCAAGACCGAATTTGTTGACAGCTGCAACAGAGTCACCGCCGCCGACAAGCGAATAAGCGCCGTTCTCCTGGGTAGCCTGAGCGACAGCCTTGGCGATCTCGCCAGTACCTTTTGCGAAGTTCTCCAGCTCGAAGACACCCACAGGGCCGTTCCAGAGAATGGTCTTAGAGGCGAGGATGATCTTCTTCCAGGCCTTGATGCTCTCCTCGGAAGCATCCATGCCTTCCCACTCGTCAGGAATCTGGTCGATGGGGAATGTCTTGCGTTCCGTATCGTTGGAGAAGTCCTTGCCGCAGACGGTAGCCACAGAGAGCGAGAGGTTGACCCCCTTCTCCTTGGCAGCGGCCATGACGTTCAGTGCCTCCGGCATCAGGTCGTCTTCATGAAGGGACTTGCCGATCTTGCCCCCCTGCGCCTTGATGAAGGTGTAACCCATACCGCCGCCGATGATGAGATTGTCCACCTTGTCGAGGAGGTTCTTGATGACACCGAGCTTGGAACTCACCTTGGAACCGCCGATGATAGCGGTGAAAGGATGCTGTGCGTTCTTCAGCACGTTGTTGATGGCAGTCACCTCTTTCTCCATCAGGAAGCCCAGCATCTTGTGGTCGGCATCGAAGTAGTCAGCGATGACGGCGGTAGAAGCGTGCTTGCGGTGAGCCGTGCCGAAAGCATCGTTGACATAAACGTCTGCGTAAGAGGCGAGCTTCTTGGCAAAGTCCTTCTGACGGTTTTTCATTTCCGCCTTGGCAGCATCGTACTCAGGGGTGCCCTTTTCAACGCCGACCGGCTTGCCTTCCTCTTCAGGATAGTAGCGCAGGTTCTCGAGCAGAAGAGCCTCGCCGCCCTTCAAGGCAGCAGCCTCAGCGTCGGCGTGGCCTGCATCCTTGGCGAATTTCACCTCAACGCCAAGCGCATCGCTTACGTTCTTGACGATCTGGCTCAAAGAGAGTTCCGGCTTTACCTTACCCTTCGGCTTGCCCATGTGGCTCATCATGATGAGCGCACCGCCGTCAGCCAGTACCTTCTTCAGGGTAGGCAGTGCGCCGCGGATACGGGTGTCGTCGGTTACATGACCATTCTCATCCAAAGGCACATTGAAGTCTACGCGGACGATTGCCTTGTGTCCGGCGAAGTTGAAATCGTTAATTTTCATTTGTTTCTTTTTATTTAGTAACGTTGTTGATTTCTTACCGCAAAAATACTACTTTTTAATGGATTGGGGAAATCTAATACTATCTTTTTTGTGTAATATCGTGCAATGCACCGTTAATGCACCAACCGCAAACCATGAATTTCAGGAAAGAATCCTTCTGCCCGGCTGTTTTCTGCGGGACATCCATGAGACAACTGCCTGCCGGAATGTTTTTCTTCCGGAATTTCAAAAGGGCCATCAGGAATTTGGAATGATGAGGCTTGTCTCGTGCGTTGATGACTTTGATGGAATATCAAACAGGGACAGGGAGTGAAGTGGAGGTAAGGCCCTATAACGGAGACACCGTCGGTGCGTGGAGCGGAGGTTATTGGAGAGTTCCAGACAGATTCCTAAGATTCCAAAAGAAAAGTCAGGAATAATTTGGTATTGTCGGGAAAACTCACTACCTTTGCACTCGCTTTTATGAAAAGGCATAGGGAGATCCGCTAGCTCAGCTGGTAGAGCACAACACTTTTAATGTTGGGGTCATGGGTTCGAGCCCCATGCGGATCACCAGATATTAAAAAGAGGGTTTCAGCAATGAAACCCTCTTTTCTGTTTATACACAGCCACTTGTTAGCTGAATGGTTATGCAGAATGTTGAACCTGTGGCTAACAGGACATAACAGGAATTTATCTCCATTAAGTTCATTTTTACGTTCCTCTTGCGAAACAACATAAATACCCATGCGCTCGGCCTCTTGATTGTAGGCAACATGGACAAACCGGCCTGTCCGACGACCATACCTTGTATTATACTTACTGATAACATTTCTCACACCGTGCTCTTTCTCAAAAGACACATTGGCAACTTTTAGTTCGTCAATCTTCGTTTTACGCACCCATTCTAAGGGACGGACGAGTCGTTCTACTTTAATCTTCTTCATATCGATGAATTTTAATTATACCAGGCAATATGCGACGGCACACTAAAGTAAGAACGATTCTCCCATTACCAGACGCTGTAACGATGTGCAAGAATCCATCTACTTCCATTGCACGATATCACTTGGATAATCACATTTTCGTGATTTCACGGTTCGTTGCTGCAAAAATATAGACAACTAAATGGAGAAAAGAGAACAGAACCCGCAACCACTGCCAACCAGCCAGCTATTTAACTTTTGAGTATAGGAGGCTACAGGATAGGATGTGATTTCCTTGGGAGTACCTTTCCCGTTTGTGCAGGCATAATCGCTTTTTCCAAGGTATATCTGTTTACAAGAGGAACATCATTCATGGGATTCACTCTACCTATACAGATATTATGTTTGGCAAACATTATCTTTCAAAAACATAATCTTATCGAGAATTAAAATTATCGGCAATATTGTGTGTGGATATGGACATAAAATATTATCTTTGCAAAACATAATGTTTGGCAAACATAATTATCCGTGACATGGAGTTTATAGATAGAATAGAAGAAACCGCTATGTTCAAGCGCACGCTGGGCCTTAGCCGACCTGTCCTTATCGTGATTTACGGTAGGCGGCGTATCGGTAAATCAGAACTCATCAAGCATGTTCTGACCGAACAGGATGTGTACCATCTGAGCGAGGAAGCACAGACGCAGCAGCAGATAGACTCTTTTGCCAAAACCGCTTCATTTACGCTTGACGGATTCGACCATGTAACCTACCATGATTGGGAAACGGTGCTCACCTCTATCAATCTATATGTCGGGGAAAACACATCGGTTTGCTTAGATGAGTTTTCGTATCTTGCCAAGAGTGATCCTACACTGCCTTCCATCATTCAACGATTGGTGGACAACAAAAAACTGAAATACAACCTGATTCTTTGTGGTTCCTCCCAACTGATGATGCACTCGTTGGTACTCAATGAAAAATCACCCTTGTACCAACGCTGTGCTTGGCAGCCAAAGCTGAAACCGCTGCGCTTACCTTACATTAAAGAGGCCTTGCATTGTTCCGACCAGGAGGCTGTTGAGGAATATGCCGTTTGGGGTGGCGTGCCACGCTACTGGGAACTTCGTGCCGACTTCGACAGTTGGGAAGAGGCGGTGCGCAATCTGTTAGTCAACAATTACGGCACACTGTATGATGAACCAACTCGGCTACTCCGTGATGAGCGTCGTGATACGGCCACTTCTTTCTCATTGCTCACCACAGTGGGTAATGGGGTAAACCGAATCTCAGAGATTGCTGGCCGTATGCAGCAGCCTGCGACCAACCTTTCCCAGCCCATCAGCATACTGACCGACTTGGGCTATGTGGAGAAAGATATACCCTTTGGTGACAATCCGAAGAGCAGCAAGAAGGGACTGTACCGCCTTGGTGACAACTTTCTTTCCTTTTATTATAGGTTTATCAATCCCAACAAATATCTTATCGAATTAGACCGTCAGAATCTCGTAATGGATATAATCCGTAAGGACTTCAGCACATACGTTGGTCAGGTATGGGAAAAGATCTGTCGCAACTTCGTAACAGGTAATGAAATCGATGGCGTAGTTTATGGCATCGCTTCACGATGGTGGGGCAGCATACCGAAAGAGGACGATAGCAACGATTATGAGCAGATTGAACTTGACCTTGTAGCCGAATCACTCGACAAGAGACACATTCTCGTGGCAGAATGTAAATGGCGAGAACGTGACGAGGCTCTAAGCGTATATGATCAATTAACAAGCCGTGCCAGCCGTCTACCCTTCGTAAAGATGGGGCAAAAGGTACATACGGTGTTGTTCCTCAAAACTGAGACCCAAACCAATGTGCCATGTTATTATCCGAAGGACATCATCGTGTCCATGCTTCAGCCAGATTCCTCAAATGACAAAGCATGATATCAACATTCTTTAGTCGGTAACTTTTGCAAAGTTCTGGAAACGCTATGCAAGGAAAGAGGTATAAAATCTTCACAAAGCATTGCACTGCCAATATCTAATGATAGATATCAGGAAAACTTGACAATTGCCTGTTATAAGGAACTAAAATGGGATTTGAAACTTTCATGGATTGGCGAGCTTTGTATTATTATTTAGAGGATTTTAGTTGTGCCGATAAAGTATCTTTCCAAAGAACTTCATTCAGACTATTCCCCCGACAATGATCTTTGATTGAACTAACGGCAGATTTATTCTGGTTATTGCGACATACAGTGTAACAAGCGGATGACTGCCTTCATACGAGAAATGGTTTCCCGATGCCGATACCGCTAAAAACTTTGACGGAGTTTACTTTTCAGGCAGACAGAATCTGCTTCCTCCTGGCAAGGAAACAGCACGCTGGACGATTGAAAGAGAATGCCGAAGATACAGCATAAAAGCAAAAAGGGGGAACAAAGAGCTGACAGGATTCATCCGTGTCGGCATGGCGGCAAGGAACCTCAGAACAGGTTTTCATCAAAAGGAAGCAGCCCTTCCCTCCAGGCAGGCCTGCCGGGGGCATCCGCTTTTTCAATGACAGGCGACGAAACCGACAACCCCATCAGACGGACAGGCCGGTCATGGTATGCCGTCTCTCCCAGCAGGCGCTTGGCAAGCGGCAGAATATCGTCCTTGGTGCGAAGGACACGTTCCTGCGTCAGACTGCGTGTTATCTGTGTCGCAGCATCCCATTTCAGCTTCAGCGTAAGCGTGCGTCCCTCAAAACCACTTCGTGCCAGCCGTTCGACAAGTTCCAGAACGATGTGATACAGCTCAATGATAATCTTTGACTCGACATGGATATCCTCCAGGAAAGTACGCTCGCAGCCCACCGATTTCCGTTCATGAAAAGCGGCGACGCGCCGGTTGTCGATTCCGCGTGAAAAGTCATAGTAGACATTCCCCATCTTGCCGAACACCTGTACGAGGTGCCGGCGCGAGACCTGCCGCAGCTGTCCGCCGGTGAACACCCCCATGTCGTGCATACGCTTCGCCGTCTTCGGCCCGATTCCCCACAGCTTCTCCACCGGGAGGCTGCCGATGAAACCGAGCGCACGGTCGGGATGCACCGTAAACAGGCCGTCGGGTTTGCGCATATCAGAGGAAATCTTCGCCAGCAGCTTGTTATAGCTGATGCCGGCCGAAGCGGTCAGCGAGGTGCGGTCAAGAATCTTCTGCTTGATTTCCCGGGCAATGTCCACCGCCAGTTCCATTCCTTTCTTGTTTTCCGTCACATCGAGGAAAGCCTCATCCAGCGAGATGGGCTCGACAAGGTCGGTATATTCGTGGAAAACAGCATGAATCTGCCGGGAGACAGCCTTGTACCTGTCGAAATGACAGGGAACGACGACCAGATGGGGACAACGCCGCCTGGCCTGCGCCATCGGCATTGCCGAATGAACACCGAAAGGACGTGCTTCATAGCTGGCAGTAGAGACCACACCGCGCGGTCCGTCGAAGCCCACGGCGATGGGCTTCCCACGCAGTCCGGGATTGTCTCTCTGCTCCACCGAAGCAAAGAAAGCATCCATGTCAATATGAATTATCTTGCGCATTATGTTACAGTCCTTCCCCTGCAAAGATACAGAGAACAGAGGAAAGATAGGTATTTCTGACTGATAAATAAATAAAAAACCGTATCTTTGCAACAAAATAACGGAAATGGAGTTATTATAACAAAATGACTAAAGGAGACAAACTGGAAATGATAGAAGACAACGGACACGATGCCATGGGAAAGGTGCAACGCTGCATCAAACGAGGCTTCGACCTTGTGGCGGCCTTCGCAGGCATTGTCGTCTGCTCGCCGGTCTTCCTCATCATCAGTCTCCTCATTACGTACCAGGGCAACGGCCCGGTGCTCTTCCGGCAGATACGCATCGGCTACAAAGGCCGCCCTTTCGCCATCTTCAAGTTCCGCACGATGAGCAGTGTCGTCGAGGAAGAAGGACCGCAGCTCGTTGCCGGATGCGATGAGACGAACTCCACACGCTTGGAACAGTTCCTGCGCGGTCATCATCTGGACGAGCTTCCGCAGCTATGGAATGTGCTGCGCGGTGATATGTCGTTCGTCGGACCGCGCCCGGAGCGCAAGTTCTTCATCGACAAAATCATGCAACAGACCGACCGCTACCGTCTCATCTACCTGATGCGGCCCGGCCTGACATCGGAAGCCACACTTTACAACGGCTATACCGACACAATGGAAAAAATGCTCCGCCGCATGGAGATGGACATCCACTATCTGGAGCACCGCACGCTGCGGCTCGACCTGGTCATCATCGGCAAGACAATTCTCAACATCGCTACTGGAAAGAAATTCTAAACAAAAATGAAAAGATACATACTGTTCGTATTGCTCACGATATGCACCCTGAACGCCTTCGCACAGTCGTCCATGACGGACACACAGGTCATGGAGTTTGTGCAGAAAGAGCACAAGCGGGGGACGTCCCAGGCACAGATTGTCACGAAGCTCATGCAGAGCGGCGTGGACATATCGCAGATACGCCGGGTGAGGGACACCTACGAAAAGATGCAGAAAGGCAATGCCGCCTTCGGCGCGACAACCGAAAAGACAGCGGCCGACCGGAGCCGTACGAACAACGGACAGCTGCATCCGGGCAAGAGCAGACGGCAGATTGCCGATGCCACGCTCGACAGCTACAACACGGAAGAGCAGGAAGTAAACCGATACAGCGACGGGCGTGTGTCGGCGAACCGGTCATGGACAAACACCTACGACGAGAACGACGGCGAATACCTGAAGATGCAGGAGGAGATGAACGCCTGGATGCCGCAGGACACGGCCACAATGTACAACAACCTCATGAAACAGCTGAGCCGCAACCGGAAGAAAGTGTGGGGACGCGACATCTTCAACAACAAGAGTCTTTCGTTCGAACCGAACATGAACATGGCACTGCCCCGCAATTACCGCATAGGGCCGGGAGATGCCGTATTCATCGACGTGTATGGTGCATCACAGAAATCTTACCAGACGACTGTCGCGCCAGACGGCATCATCACGCTGGACGGCTTCGGCCCTATTCAGGTGAGCGGACTGACCGTTGCACAGGCGAACAGCCGCATCCGGGAGAAACTGGGCCGGCGGTACAGCAGTTCGAGCATACGCCTCTCCGTAGGCCAGACACACACCATCATGGTGAACGTCGTCGGCGAGGTGAAGACACCGGGTACTTACACGCTGTCGGCCTTTGCCACCGTCTTCAATGCACTCTACATGGCGGGCGGTATCGGCGAACTGGGGACATTGCGTAACATCAAGGTATACAGAGGGGGAACGCTCATCAGTACGGTCGATGTCTACGACTTCCTGCGCCGCGGCCATCTGACCGGGAATGTACGGCTGGCGGACAATGATGTGATCGTCGTCGGTCCGTATGAGATGCTGGCACAGGTAAGCGGCAAGGTGAAACGTCCGATGTTCTACGAGATGAAGCGTGGCGAAAGCCTCGGTACGCTGATCAGTTATGCCGGCGGCTTTGCCGGCGATGCCTATACCCGGTCGGTGCGTGTACGCAGAAAGACCGGCCGCCAGTACTCCATCTTCAACGTCAATGAGTTCGATATGCGCAGCTTCCGTGTGTCCGATGAGGACTCGGTCAGCGTCGACTCCGTCATTCCACGGTATGAGAACATGGTCGAAGTGAAAGGAGCCGTGTTCCGTCCGGGGATGTATGAGGTCGGCGGACGCATCAACAGTGTGCGTGGACTGATTGAGGCGGCAGACGGACTGACGGAAGCTGCTTTTTCCCCGCATGCCGTTCTGCACCGTAAAAAGGCCGACCGGACACTGGAAGTGATTTCCGTTGACGTAGACGGTATTCTCACCGGACGTGTGGCGGACATCCCGCTCCAGAACGAGGATGTGCTCTTCATTCCCACCAAGACAGAGGTGCAGGAGCAGCAGACCATCACCATCCACGGCGAGGTGCTCTATCCCGGTGTATACAAATATGCTGACAACGAATCGCTGGAAGACTTCATCCTGCAGGCCGGCGGACTGAAGCAGACAGCCTCGACGGTCCGTGTAGATGTGTCGCGGCGAATCAGCAACCCACAGGCTCTTGCCCCCGACTCTGTCATCGCACGTACCTACTCTTTCTCCCTGCGCGACGGATTCGTCATTGACGGTGCACCGGGCTTTGTCCTCGAGCCGTTCGATGAGGTATATGTCCGCAAAAGTCCAGGCACGAATGTCCAGCAGAACGTAAGCATCGAAGGGGAAGTGGTGTTTGCAGGCAACTATACGCTGACCTCCCGCAGGATGCGTCTGAGCGACATCTTCAAGGCTGCCGGCGGCGGGACGGAACTGGCATATATAAAAGGTGCGCGGCTGGAACGCCGCCCGACACCGAGTGAACGCCTGCGCATGGAAGCTGCCTATAAGATGCAGCAGGAACAGCAGCGCAAGAACATGATCGACCTTGCTGTGAAGACGAAGAACGCCACCATTGTACAGGCGGTACAGGAAAACGACAAGAAGACACAGGAGAAGTTCCAGGTACCCGACAGCTACCCCGTAGGTATCGAGCTTGACAAAGCCATCGCCAACCCAGGGGGCGATGAAGATGTCCTCCTTCGGGAAGGCGACCGTATCATCGTCCCGCAATACAACGGAACTGTCAAAATCAACGGTGCCGTCATGTATCCAAACACTGTCGGCTACGTTGAAGGGAAGAGTGTCGCATACTATATCGACCAGGCCGGCGGCTTTGCCAGTGATGCGAAGAAAAGCAACACTTACATCCTCTACATGAACGGAATGCTTGCCAAGGTCGGACACAACGCCAAGGTACGTCCCGGCTGCGAAATCATCGTTCCTACGAAGATACAGAGCAGGATGAGCCTTGCCGAGACGCTCAGTGTCGGATCCAGTGCGGCCAGCATCGCAGCCGTCATCGCCACGATTGCCAGCCTCTTGAAATAGTAAAGAAAGGAGCAGGAAATGAAATACCCGATAGGAATACAGTCGTTTGAAAGAATACGACAGGATGGATATGCCTATGTTGACAAGACACGGGAGATATACCGGCTGACCAGCAAAGGGAAGTATTATTTTCTCGGCCGTCCCCGCAGGTTCGGCAAGAGCCTGCTCCTCTCTACCCTCGAAGCCTACTACTCGGGGCGCAGGGATCTGTTCAGAGGACTGTATATAGACACAGTGGAGAAGGAATGGGAGGTGCATCCCATCCTCCACCTTGACCTGAACACCGCCAACTACAAAGAACCGGACAGCCTTGACGCCGTATTGCACAATTCGCTTACAGAGTGGGAGAAACTCTACGGGGCTGAACCTTCCGAGACGACAGCTCCTCTCCGCTTCAAGGGTATAGTAGAGAGGGCTGCAAAACTGACAGGGCAGAAAACGGTCATCCTCATTGATGAATACGACAAGCCCTTGCTGCAGAACATGACGAATGCCGTGCGGCAGGAGCATTTCCGCAACAGTCTGAAGGCTTTTTACTCCGTTCTGAAAACACAGGACAGATACATTGAATTTGCCCTGCTGACAGGGGTGACGAAATTCAGCAAAGTGAGTGTATTCAGCGACCTGAACAACCTCAACGACATCTCGATGGACCGTGCCTATGCCACGATCTGCGGTATCACGGAGGAAGAGATAGACACCTGCTTCAAGGATTCCGTGGAAGAACTTGCCAGGGCAAACGGCCTTACCATTGAGGAGACGCGAGCCAGACTGAAAGAGCTATACGACGGCTATCACTTCACGCCCACCTCGGCTGGCATCTACAATCCGTTCAGTGTGCTTTGCACGTTCAGCAAACAGGAGTTCAACAACTACTGGTTTGAGACGGGCACACCGACTTTCCTCGCAGAGATGCTGAAGAACTTCCAGTACCGGCTGTCCGACCTCACGAAGGAACAAGTCACGGCAGACGTACTGAACAGCATCGATTCCACTTCGCTGAATCCTGTCCCCATCATCTATCAAAGCGGCTATCTGACCATCACCGGCTACAATGAACGGTTCAAACGCTACCGGCTGGGATTTCCCAACAAAGAGGTTGAGGAGGGATTCCTCAACTTCCTGTTACCGAGCTATGCACCTGTCGAAGCCAAGAGCGAATTCGACACCATCGAGTTCGTCAACGATGTCGAGACAGGCAACCCGCAGCAGTTCATGGAACGGCTACGTACACTCTTTGCCGATACCGACTACAAAATTGTCGGCAACGCAGAGCTGTATTTCCAGAACGTCCTCTATCTCATCTTCAAGATCATGGGTTTCTACATCCAGGTGGAACGCCCGACTGCCAACGGGCGTATGGATGCCATTATCCAGACCGCCGACTATGTCTACATCATCGAATGCAAACTGGACAAGACTGCTGACGAAGCCCTCCGGCAGATAGAGGACAATGCCTATGCCCGGCCTTTCGCCATGGACAGGAGGAAGCTCTTCAAGATAGGTGTCAACTTCTCCACGAAGACAAGAGGAATTGAAAGCTACAAGATTCTGTAGACGAATGAAAGTATCTCCGGAGCACTTGGAAGACAGGCTTCCTCTGTCAGGAGGATCATTGCTAATTCTTACGCCACAATACAATAGAGGAGGAAAAAATGATGAATAAAATTAGATATATCAATATGTGCATTACCGAATTTGGGAAGAAGTTCGGTATGGAACCGCACATTGCATTCAATTATCTAAAAGAATACAAAGGAATTGATTTCCTGAACAGATACTATGAGGCCGAACATCAACTTTCTCTAAACGATGCCATCAATGACCTCATAAGTATCTGCAAAAAAAACGGAGGTACTGTCGAATGAAACTCTATCATGGGACAAATATTAACTTTACAGATATTAATCTATCTGTTTGCAGGCCCAACAAGGACTTTGGGCAAG
>ERZ773006.61-NODE-61-length-62057-cov-4.8822_pt1 | contig 62057 bp, 50 predicted proteins | sample MGYA00580843_ERZ773006 | MGnify/ENA primary metagenome ERZ773006 (study PRJEB29015, sample SAMEA2738011) | human oral metagenome | biome: human oral; feature: human-associated habitat; material: dental | place: China | collected 2052 ...
TAAAGTCGCTGCCTATCCTTATTCATTTCTATGGCTTGATTAAAGTAAGCTAATCCAATGTTATAATAGGCATCTACATAAGCGTCATTTCTCTTAATTATATCGTTACAAATCTTTATACAATCATTATATCTACCTAGGTTAAGAAGAGCTGTACTCTTAGCAAACATAAATAATAAACTAGTGGAATCAGCTTTTAAGGCTCGTTCTGATATAACAAGTGTAGAATCATGTTCACCTTTTTTAGTATAATATTCCACAAGCCTAGGAAAGAAAAAAGCAAAATTAGGGTATTGCTTAAACCCTTCTTGCAGCGACTTTACATACATAGTCGTATCTTTCTGAATCCAATAAGCCTCGGCTTCATATTGTTTAACAAAATTAAGCATAGAAGTATCACGTTCTGCCAAGTCTTTAAAACGCATAATCTTATCAGCATCTCCTAATTTATAACCACAGAACATTGACCAATAAGCAGCATGAGATATCAAGGCATCACTTTGTAAATAGTTATATCCGGTAAAAAGTGGATACTCAGCAGATAATAAATAATCACGATAATACTCAAATGCTGTTTTATAATCATTTTTATGGATGAAATAACTACCTCCATTAAATAGATTTGGGCGAATAGAATTTAAAAACGAAGCATGTTTCTCCCTGTATTTAGGACGAACCAACCCTCGTTTATCAGCTTGTGCATCAATAGAATCGAAGATAGACATCGTCTCATACAATCGTTTCGTTATTGAGAAGAAAGCAGCTGTATCATATTTTTGTTTTAGATAGAGCTTTTCATTCCCCTGCTCGTATTGTTTCGTTAGTACATCACATAATAGCAACCATATCTTATGATTATTTCTTGACGTTGAATCTACTAATAGTCCACGAAGTGTTCCCTCAGCTTTTGAGAGTTCCTTACCAGACTTTATCTGGTCACGCACTGTTTGTAATTGTTTCTTTTGTGCGTAACACATAGATGGCAGAACAAAACAAATATATAATATAAGAACCTTAATCGTTTTCACTCTTCTGATATTTCGTTACTAAAGGCTCTAACTCCTCAGCCTTTATTTTATCATTCAGTATTGTATAAGTTAGGTAGAGCGGTGCTACCCAATCAACTTTGTTTCGACGTGGATCCTTTGCCCTTACACGTTCTAAATAGGTACGAGCCTCTGCAAAGACTTTCATAAACTCATTATCTGAAACATTCTCCCCCTTCTTTCGTTTTGCCAAAACAGAATCACGTAAAACCATTCCTAAACTATTCAGGCATACCCCTATATTATAAGCCACAGGAATATTACTAGGATCTATCTCATCCGCTTGCCTATACGCATCTATAGCCTCTTCCCAACGTTCGGCACGCATAGCTATCTCTCCCTTTAAAATCCAAGGTACTATAGAATTTGTGTTATTTTCTAAACAATCATCTACAAAATCTTCTAAATTAAATCTTGGAGTTGGATTCTGATAAAATTTCATAACCCATGAAAAATAGGTTTCATTTGTTGGATCTGAACGATACAATCTCTGTATAACTGATAAATAACGAAGAGAGTCTTCAGCATTTACCATTTGATCGTGCATACACTGAGCTTTTATCTCTGCTGAGGCTTGGGCACTCTCATCATATTGCATGGCTATATCAGCATACTCATTAGCCATTTTTAAATTACGAGATTTCAAATAAAAATAAGCTAAATAATATGCAGCAACCCCTGATTCGTCAACATTATCCTTTACTAATGGCGATTTTCTAGTTTCTAAATAGAGTTTCAGAGCATCAATCCCCTCTTGCTTTAAATAAGGCTTTTTATAAAAATATCTCCCTGCATCAATCAGCATTGGATGCAATATAGACAAACGTTTCTTATTCTCCTCCTCATACTCTGGTAAGATTTTTCCTTTTCGATTAGGCATTCTATCAAACTCATCACATTTCAGTGAATATTCTACCCCATCAACAACTGTCTTAAAAATGGTAATAGAATCCCTATCCGATTGTTTCTCTATTTTGGAAAAAGCGTTCCTAGCTAGGCGATTAAAAGACTCCGCTTGCTTATGCATATCTTGTGCTTCTACAATTTGAATGCAGAATAACGCACATATAAATAGTGTTAGTAGCCTTCTCATTTATGACATTTTAGTTAAAAAAATTTTCCCCTCTTATGTATATTACCTAAGAAGATAACTTACACATAAGAGAGGATTTATTACTGCTGATTATTGTACACCAGCGTCAGCAGCTGCTGCTAGTGTCTCAGGAGCTTGAGCACCCTTTACAAAGTAGTAGCATCCATAAAGAGGATAAGCCCATGAAGACTTTTGCTCTTTGAGAGTGTCAAGTTTCTTTGCTGTCTCAAGATAAGAGATAGCCTTGTTATATACCTCATTAAACTGAGCACGAGCAGCTGGAGAAAGAACTCCCTTAACAGCAGCTACACGCTCTTGAGCCTTATAGAACCAGCACTGACCAATTGAAGCATTGATAGCAATTCTTGCATTGTCATCCTTTGCTTGTTCCAAAGCCTTAGAAAGGTAATTAGCAGCTGTCTCATAGTCTTTCTTTTGACTTGCAAACTGACCCATCATTACTAATGCACCATAACTATTAGGATTCTTTGCTAATGCTGAATTTACGATTTCTTCAGCCTTATTTTGCATACCAAGTGCACTATAAGTAGAAGTCAATGTGGTCAATACTGCATCATTCTCAGGATCTTGAGCATAAATACCAGCGAGCTTGTCAGCATAATTTAAAGAATCCTGACGTGTCTTGAGCTGTGAACCTAAGATGGCTAGCTGTAATTGTTGAGCATCTTTCGCACGATCTTTGCTCTTCAAAGCATAAGATACATACTTCTCTGCCTTCTTGAAATCCTTATTCTGATAAGCATAATAGGTAGCGAAATAAGCAATCTCATTTAAGTTCTCATCTTTTGACTTATCGAACTTTGAAAAGATTGGATCATCCGCTGTATCTACATAGCGAGCAAGGTATTTATAAGCATTTGCATCGTCCTTAGCTCCCTGGAAGTAAATACCACCATTGATCAACTGACCACGAAGAGGATAGAGCTTATCAGCTATGTCACTATATCTTGGCTTAACTTTACCCTTTGCGTTAGGCATGTTGTCATACTTTATTACCTCAGAAGCGGCATCAAAAGCCTGACCAACAGCCTCATATAAGCCCTTTTCATCGACAGGTTTATTTCCTTCTTTGCCCATTTGCTTGTTAGTTTCATTCTCAAGTTGGACACCCTGCTCTGCACTTACCTTCTTCATTGCAAGCTCAAATAGCTTATCATAGGCTTTGGCTTTCTCAGCATTATCAGTAATCTGAGCAAGATTAGAATTCAATAATTCTGCAGCTTCGGAATAAGTCTGCGCCTTCAAGATAGCCTTCAATGGTTCACTGTCTCCAGCGAATGCAGCTGATACACTAAAAAGCATCATTGCTGCGATCATTAACTTTTTCATATTGGTTATAATTTTAAAAGGTTTATAATCTTATTTTACATTTAATTCCTATTTATTCCATTCAGAGACAATCATTTATCATGACAGATATTTGTTAGATTCTTCATGAAGAACGACTCCTCTGAATGTGGAATATAAGAGTCTATATACTTTTTTAGATGATACAATGTGCCAATGGATTAATCGAAATCGACTGGGGGTACATCTGGCTCACAAACTTCTGATGATGAGTTTATGTCACTCTTGATTTCTTCACTGGTTTTAGCCCATTGTTCACGACTATCATCCTCAACCTGTGACTCTATCTCTGAACTCATCACCTTGCATACAGATGCGATAACATCATTTTTCTTGGCAAGGTTTATCAGACGTACACCTTGTGTTGCACGACCCATTACACGGCATTCAGCGACCGACATACGAATAACAATACCGCTCTTGTTGATAATCATCAAGTCGTTATCATCGGTAACGTTCTTGATAGCAACAAGTTTACCGGTCTTGTCCGTAATATTCAGCGTCTTAACACCCTTACCACCACGATTGGTCAATCGGTAGTCTTCAACTTGTGAACGCTTTCCATAACCCTCTTCAGATACAACCATAACGGTCTCATTGACTGGGTCATTCACAACAATCATGCCAACAACCTCGTCCTGTCCGTCATCATCTAATCGCATACCACGTACACCAGTAGAAACACGGCCCATTGTACGAATATTTGACTCGTCGAAGCGGCAAGCACGACCATTGCGGTCAGCGATGATAAGTTCGTTATGACCATTTGTCAGACGAACATCTACAACCTCATCACCCTCATTGATATTGATAGCTATCACACCATTGGTACGAGGACGTGAGTAAGCACGGAGAGAAGTCTTCTTAACGATACCCTGCTTTGTAGCAAATACTACGTAGTGAGAATCGAGGAAGTCATCATCATCCAAGCCCTTAATACGCAAGAATGCGTTAACAGAGTCGCCTGGCTCAAGTGAGAGCATATTCTGGATAGCACGTCCCTTTGAGTTCTTGTCGCCCTCTGGGATGTCATAACACTTCATCCAGTAGCAGCGTCCCTTACGAGTGAAGAACAGCATAGTCTGGTGCATTGTAGCTGGATAGATATATTCGGTGAAGTCCTTCTCGCGAGTACGAGCACCCTTTGAGCCAACACCACCACGAGCCTGCTCCTTAAAGTCTGCAAGCGGAGTGCGCTTAATATAACCAAGATGACTGATAGTAATAACAACAGGGTCATTAGGATAGAAGTCCTCAGCATTAAACTCATGCTCATCTGGGATAATCTCTGTACGACGGTCATCTCCATACTTCTCCTTAACCTCCTGCAACTCTTCCTTCATCACTTCCTTACAACGCTCAGGGTTATTAAGAATCTCCTGCAAGTCCTTGATGGTTTGCATCAATTCCTCAAACTCCTGATGCAACTGGTCAAGACGTAGACCTGTAAGCTGTGATAAACGCATATCAACAATAGCCTTTGACTGAGGTTCATCGAAATCAAAACGTTTCTCAAGGTTTCTTTGGGCATCTGAAGGTGTCTTGCTGGCACGAATAATATGTACCACCTCATCAATATTATCACAAGCCTTAATCAGTGCTTCTAAGATATGTGCGCGCTCCTGTGCCTTCTTAAGGTCAAACTGAGCACGACGGATGGTTACATCGTGACGATGCTCAACAAAGTACTTAATACACTCACGAAGGCTCAACAGACGTGGACGACCCGCTACCAATGCGATACAGTTTACAGAGAAAGAACTCTGCAATGCCGTCATCTTGAAAAGCTTATTCAGAATGACGTTTGCATTGGTATCACGCTTCACGTCAACAACAATACGCATACCTTGACGGCCCGTTTCGTCATTAACGTTAGAGATACCCTCCAACTTTCCTTCCTTCACGAGGTCAGCAATATATTCAATAAGTTGCTGCTTATTAACTCCGTAAGGAATCTCTGTCACAACAATCTTATCGTGGTTCTCATCGCTCTCAATCTCAGCCTTAGCACGCATTACGACACGGCCACGACCAGTCTCATAGGCATCCTTAACACCTTGAAGACCATAAATATATGCACCTGTCGGGAAGTCTGGAGCTGGGATAAATTCCATTAATCCATCAGTAGAAATCTCTGGATTGTCAATATAAGCACAACATCCATCAATAACTTCGCCAAGATTATGCGTAGGGATATTCGTTGCCATACCCACAGCGATACCATTACCACCATTTACAAGCAGGTTAGGAATCTTTGTAGGCATCACAGCTGGCTCGTGCAACGTATCGTCGAAGTTGTTGACCATGTCAACCGTATCCTTCTCGATATCGTCCATAACGTGCTCACCCATCTTTGAGAGGCGGCACTCAGTATAACGCATCGCAGCAGCAGAGTCACCATCGACAGAACCAAAGTTACCCTGTCCGTCAACCAACTTGTAGCGCATATTCCATTCCTGTCCCATACGCACAAGCGCACCATAGACAGAAGAGTCACCATGTGGGTGATACTTACCAAGTACCTCACCAACAACGCGGGCACACTTCTTATAAGGCTGATTGCTAAAGTTACCGATACCGCGCATACCGAAAAGGATACGGCGGTGAACAGGCTTGAAACCGTCACGAACATCAGGGAGGGCACGTGCCACAATCACCGACATTGAGTAGTCGATGTAGGAGCTTTTCATCTCCTCCTCGATGTTGATCTTCATAATTCTGTCCTGATCAATTGTCTGATTTTCGTCCATTTATATTATTATTGTTATTAATTCCTTGATAGCAGCTTTTACGAGCTTATGTCTTTGGGACTAGAATTGTCTATAATAGTCTTTATTTCCTTTCTAAGCCGTTTTGCATGTATTTTCGAGGCGTAAAGGTACAAAAAAATAATTATACAACAAACGCTTAGAACTAAAAAGAATAATATTTTAAGATAAGTTCGTCTTAGGTTAACTTCAAATTTCTATACCTGGTAATATATGCTCTATTCATTGGCAATTGTACTTTAACTTAAACATCAATTGTACTTTAACTTAGACATCTATCGTTCTTTAACTTAAACATCTTTTGGACTTATACTTAATGAACTACATTATACTCGCTTGTATAGTCTATTATACAGGCGTGTATAACTAATTATACAGGCGTGTATAACCAATTATACAAACGTGTATAATCAATTATACAAACGTGTATAACCAATTATACAAACGTGTATAACCAATTATACAAACGTGTATAACCAATTATACAAACGTGTATAACACCGTACTCTAACTTAAAATACCTTCGCACTTCAAGTTAGAGGTCAATCGTTCTTTAACTTAAACATCTATCGCACTTAGATTTAAGTAGTCTTCATCTACTCCCATAGTACCCAACCATGTGTACCATATCTCAAAACAAAAGTGCCTAAAACATAATGTTTTAGACACTTTATCAAGAAGTGATTCCGTTGGGGTTCGAACCCAAGACCCACAGCTTAGAAGGCTGTTGCTCTAATCCAACTGAGCTACGGAACCATCAGTGGGTGCAAAGGTACTGATTTAATTTCGTACAGCCAAATTATCAAATATATTTATTGATATTTCTTCAAGAAAGAATCAGCCTGTGTGTTGCCTATTTCTTTTGCTTTCTGTATATTCTTGAGTCCCTCTTCTTTCTGCTTATTCTCACATTGGGCTATGCCAAGAATCAAGTATGCATCAGCTTGCGATGGATCGAGTTGTATGGCTTGTTGAGCTGCACTGATAGCTGCATCTACTTTGTTTAGCCGTAGCAATAGACTTCCTGCCTCCGTGGGATATAATGCTTCTTTAGGGTCTAATCGAGAAGCTATCAGAATGTCTTGTAAGGCTTGTTGCCATAAACGTCCCTTTACCTCACATTGTTCACGCATATAATAAAAGTCGGCTGAAAGGCGTCCTTGATTGAAGTATTCATAAGTGTAATAATCTTGCATTGCCTTACGATATTCTCCCATCTTTTCAAGTTGCTGACCACGCATATAGAAATATGGTGCAGAGGTTGCAACATAAGGCGTATCGCAAAGTTCTATACTCTTATTGAGCAAGTCAAGAAGCTCCTTATCTGAGGCTCCAAGGTGTTGGCGACTCTGTGCCATTTCAAGATAGAGTTCTGGATTATTAAAATCAGTCTTCGTCAGTGCGTCAAACTCATTATAGGCATTTGCATAGTCACCTTTTGCATAGATAATCTGAGCTTGGAGATGACGATAAGCATTAAGGGGTTTGATTGCATAGGCCTTCTTCACCTCGTCTAAAGCCTTATCAAGTGTCCAATTAAGCCCCTGCAATCTGTCTTTATTTGCTGGATTTACAGTATTATAATAGATTACTCTTGCATAATTGTAAAGAGCTTCATCTTTCATACTTACCCTCGCAATAGCTGTTTGCAAGACCTTATCAGCCTCCGTGAAGTTTGATTTCCCAATTAAAACGTTTGCTTGAGCGTTATAACCATCTGCAACTTGTGGGAATCTTGATATGAAATCGTTGATGGTTGCTTCATGAATACTTGCCGACTTTTCAGAAGATAACATCAATGCAACAAGAGCATCCTCTAATTTACTTGGTAAACCGATTCGAAGATTACTCTGATTCATTGTGGCATCATTTTGAGATAGTCCCGTCAACGTGAAGTCCTTTGCATAGTTGACATCTACTGCACTCTTATTTGAGCCGGAAGCATTGAAGAGTCCAATGACCTGCCCTTTTGTATTTACAACAGGGGTACCATTCAACTTATCCGTTGCAGAAGATGAAAGGATTGTATAATTATACTTATCTATGAACTTCTCAACACTTGACACGTTAGCCTTTTCTGGAGTTCCACTCTTTGCCATTGGCACTATCCAAGCGTCTTCACCAGTAGAAACAGTATTGGTAAGAGTAGCTGCATTCACTTTCCCACTAACGGAGAACTTCACAATATCATAGATCTCATTAGCACCAAGTAAACAAGTGACATCATGTTTCTGTCCCTTAGCATCAATGATTACAGCTTTATCAGCCCCAATAAAAGGTTTCCAGGGACTCACTGCAACACCATCAGTACTAATGCAAACGCCATTAGAGGTCGCCAAGATACTTCCATCGGACTTGAAAGTTGTTAATGTAAAAGCGGCATCAGCCACTTTCTTCACAGCAGAAGATTGTGCCAAGACATTGAGAGAAACTCCCAACAATAAGATAAGAGATAGTATGAAATTCCTCGTTTTCATGTTCATTCTTTCTTTCATTGCGTATGTTTAATTAAGGACTATATATTTACTTCTGACTAAGATTTAATAATTCACGGGCATTCTGAAGAGCGGCATCAGAAATATCTGCACCCGAGAGCATTTGTGCTATCTCACTGACACGTTCCTCTTGATTTAATTCTCGCATGTGACTGCGTGTTCCTTCAGCCGTTTCTTCTTTCTCAACCTTATAATGTGAGCTACCTAATGCGGCAATCTGTGGTAAATGCGTAATTGAGATAACCTGACGATTATTATTACCTATCTCTTGCATAATAAGTGCCATCTTTTGAGCAATCTTACCACTCACACCAGTATCAATTTCATCAAAGATAATCGTTGGGAGTTTTACAGCTCCACTGATCATTGCTTTCAAAGATAACATAACACGAGCTATCTCACCACCAGAGGCAACTTGTGCAACAGGTTCCATAGCAGTACTTGTGTTGGCAGAAAACAGGAATTGCACTTTATCAGCACCATCCAACGACAAAGGCTTTGAGGTTATATCAACTTTGAAACGGACATTTGGAATACCAAGAGGTATCAATCGTTGACTCATCTCTTTCTCTACAATCTTACCAGCTTTAAGGCGCAATTCTGTTAACTTAGCTGCCTTCTCCGTGCATAGCTTGAGTTCTTCATCTACTTTCTTTGCCAAGGATTCAAGTTCTTCATCGCTATTATCAATACTCTGTAATTGCTCTGCAATGTTATCACGAATCTCTATCAACTCCTCTTCTGTGGAAACATGATATTTCTGCTCAAGTGTGTTTAACTGATCAAGCTGCTGGTTGATACTATCCAGACGAGAAGGATCAAATTCTATATTCTCAACCTCACTACCAACTTCACTTGCAATATCTTTTAACTCTATATGAACAGACGATAGACGTTGTACCACATCCTTTGCTTTTGAATAGACATTCTCTATATTACTAAGACTATCTAGACTTTCGCCTAACTTATAAATAATGCCATTATCGTCATCATTTAATAAGTGGTCGGCTTCATAATAAGCAGTCTTAATATCTTCCGAATGAGAGAGAGTCTCACTCTCCTGTTCTAGTTCCTTCTGTCTACCTTCTACAAGTCCAGCACTCTCTAGTTCATTAAACTGAAAACGCATAAATTCTTCATTCTCCTGTGCTTTTGCGATCTGCTCTTTTAGGTCAGACAAACGCTGTAGAGACTCCTTATAATGTTGATAAGAAGAATGATAAGCAGAGAGAGCTGTACTATCCTGTGCTATAATATCAACAACATTCAATTGAAAATCATCCTTTTGCAAAAGCAAGTTCTGGTGCTGAGAATGGATATCTATTAACTGCTCCCCAAGTATGCGCATCATTTGTAAAGAGACGGGAGTATCATTAATAAAAGCACGTGATTTGCCACTAGCAGTTAGTTCGCGACGTATAATTGTATCTTCTGGTTCGAAATCAATATCATTGTCTTCAAAGAAAGATTCAAAACCATAATGAGATAAGTCAAAATGCGCTTCTATTGTACATTTCTTCTCACCTTGTTTAATCTGTTTACTATCTGCCCTATTGCCCAGCAATAAACCTATAGCACCAAGGATAATACTCTTTCCTGCTCCAGTCTCACCTGTTATAACTGAAAAACCAGAGTGAAAGGCTATATCTAACTGATCTATTAAAGTGAAGTTCTTTATATATAGATGTTTCAGCATATACTTGCTAGTTATATTTAATACTTTAGATAATTGTTAAGTTCAGAGATTGAAAGAGATTAACTTATTGCTTTATTTTATCCCACGTTATATTCTGACTGGCATTAATTCCGAAGAGAATATCATAAACTTGTTCTTTCTCTTTCTGTGTACCTTTACCTTTATATATATTAGCTAACTCGTCCTTCTTATAGTCTGTCCATATTTGAGGAAGGAGACTTATCGGACGGTTCTCATGTGCTTTCTTCAATTCGTTCTCTAATGCAGTCGTAATATTCGTTCTACCACGTTCAGCATTATTTGCCATTTCGTCTAATCCTGTCCTATAGTAATCATATTGTAGTTGACGAAAGGGCTTCATAGCCCCATCTAAATAATCATTGATGAAAGCAAACCGGTTACGAGAACTATCAAAGGCCTTCCAACCAGTGAAGCTCAGATTCTGTGCATTATTCGTTAAATTCATACAACGAAGTAATACATCTTCTCCGCCCATCGGTGAGAAAGAATCAAGATCTAATCCTATAATGAGATAAGCATAATAAGCAATTAATGCTGTTAGTTGGTTATCTATATTTTCCTCATTAAAGTCTAGCTGTTCATATTGAGCAAAGATAAAATTGAAATCACCATCTTGATTATTATAAAGTGTAGAAGTATAGGCGGAATTATAAACAGGACGATTGGCTTGTATCAATGCTGTACAAGTAAACATATTACTGCTTACATCATATTTGCTTATTGTAATATTGAAGTTACAAGCAATACGCTCATTCTTTTGGAACTGATAATGAGTCCATTGCCTCGTATTGATAAATTGTTCCAATGTCTGTTGAAGATTCTCAAAGACAGACGCATCTGTACCCTCAATTTGATTATGATTGATGGTTACTTTCGCTTGTAGTTCCTGTGCCGAAATATCCTTACTAAAGCAAACTAACAAGCTCGTCAATAATATCACGAGCCACTTCTGACTTTGGTTTCTTGTCATAAACCTTCTTTCTATCTTTACTAATTATTGTGATTTGATTATCATCCGATTGAAATGTTGTACCAGGATTCCTTGTTGAGTTCAACACAATAAAATCAGCATTCTTCCTCTCTAACTTCTTGCGTGCATTATGCTCTTCTTCATTTGTTTCTAAGGCAAATACCACAAGGCGCTGCTTCTCGCTTTTCATCTTCCCAATAGTAGCAGCAATATCTTGTGTCGGTATCAATGTGAGCGTTAAATTATCCCCTTCTCGTTTAATCTTATGATTTGCTATTTGCTGTGGACGGAAATCGGCAACTGCGGCACACAAGATAGCTGCATCACACTTAGGATATTCCCTAACCGTAGCATCATACATTTCATTGCAGCTTTCAACATCTATTCGCTCTATAGCAGCAGAACAGGTCAAACTTACTGGACCAGCTATAAGGATAACTTTTGCACCACGCTGAAGACAATCTTCAGCTAAAGCAAATCCCATCTTACCCGAAGAATAATTGCCAATGAAGCGAACTGGATCAAGTCTCTCATAAGTTGGACCAGCCGTAATAAGGATTGTCTTACCTTGTAAATCCTTCCTTACAGTATATTTATTCGTAGAAGTAAGACCTTCAGAGAAGTATAGTTCTAAAGACTTCACTATATTCTCTGGCTCCTCCATCCTACCTTTCCCTTCTAATCCACTCGCAAGAAAGCCATTAGCAGGCTCAATAATATGATTACCATAGCCACGTAATGTCTCAAGATTCTTCTGCGTTGAAGGATGTTTATACATATCCAAATCCATTGCAGGGGCTATGAATACTGGTGCTTTCATTGAAAGATAAGTTGTTATAAGCATATTATCAGCAACACCATTTGCCATCTTGCCTAATGATGCAGCTGTACATGGAGCTATTACCATTGCATCAGCCCATAAGCCTAAATCCACATGAGAGTTCCAAGTGCCATCCTTCTGGGAAAAGAACTCACAAACAACCGGTTTATGTGTAAGAGCTGAAAGAGTTATAGGAGTAATAAACTCCCTTCCTGCAGGAGTAATGACGACCTGTACTTCGGCTCCTTTCTTTATTAACTCACGTATAAGCAGACAACTCTTATATGCGGCTATAGAACCTGTTATGCCTAAAACTATTTTCTTTCCTTCTAACATTACATTATCTGTTATTGAATTCACGTAAACGAATACGTGTCAACACCTGCTTTGTGTTATAAGTAAAATCACTTGCCAACATCCAACTATAATACCCAGGATCTTTGTGTAATACTTCTGCAACATCCCATCCCTTATACTTACCAAAGTTGAATACTTCATGCTTACGAGCTTTACCAGTGGCATCAAGAAGAGTCTTACCATCTTTATCCTTCATATCTTCCCATACGATACGCCCAGCAAAATCAACAAAGTCATTCATACGCGAAAACTCTGCTAACTCATCCATATCATTATGGAGGACACGTTCTTCCTCTTGATTGCCTGGAGCATACATGGCAACTTCACCTTGTAATACACGCCAGGTAGCTTCTGTATCTTGATCTGCACGATGTGCTACGAAGTCTTCTTCCATCTTCCTCCCACAATAGAACTTATATGCGGCGGCAAGATTACGGCGTTCCATCTTATGATAGATATTCTGTGCATCAATCAACCTACACTTAGAGAAGTCGAAATCAATCCCAGCTCGCAAGAACTCCTCTGCAAGCATTGGCACGTCAAATCGATTAGAATTAAATCCTGCAAAGTCACAACCTGCGAACTTATCGGCTAACTCCTTTGCCTTCTGCTTGAATGTTGGTGCGTCTGCGACATCCTCATCGGAGATACCTGTCAATTCTGTTACAAGTGCGGGAATAGGTTTACCAGGATTAATAAAGAAATTCTCTCTCTCCTCTTTCCCATCAGTATATACTTTAATATACGAGATTTGAATTATACGATCAGCTACCAAATCAAGCCCCGTCGTTTCCAGATCAAATACTATTAAAGGTTTCGTCAAATTCAATTTCATACGCTTGCTTATAAGCCCTACTACAATTAGAAAGGAGATGGCTATCTATTAGAGATATAGCCATCCCCCATTAAGATGTATATTAGTAGAATATCCTATTATTCGTTTAACAGCATTGGCATAATCAACATGAGTACATCCTCATTCTCTGGTTGTACGCAAGGAACAATAACGCCAGCTCGTGAAGGATCAGCCAACTGAATAACTACATCATCACTCTCAAGGTTATTTAATATCTCAAGCATACTTGAGCCTTTGAAGCCTATACTCATTGCATTACCATCGTATTCACAAGTAACACTCTCCTTTGCACTCGTAGAGAAATCAATATCTTCTGCATTCAACTCTAACAAGCCTGTAGAAACGTGGAAACGAATAAGCTGTGATGAATCACTTGCAAATGGTAACACACGACGCAGAGCACCAATAAGTGATTTGCGATCAATCGTAATTCTATTAGGATTGTCTTGTGGTATTACGCTATTGTAATTAGGATACTTACCTTCTATCAATCGACAGGACAGATTACCATCAGCAAAAGATATATCTGCGAAGCGCTCGTCGAAACGAATCACAACATCTCCTCCATCCTTAGCAAGGACAGTCTTCAACAAGGTTGCAGGCTTCTTTGGCAGGATAAATGCTGATGGTGTTTCACTCTTGATCGAGAAGTTTTTATTCCTTACCAACTTATGACCATCACTTGCTACAATAGCCAGGCTATCACTTGTTAAATCAAAATAAATACCATTCATCACAGGGCGAAGCTCGTCTTGTGCTGTTGCAAAGATAGAACGATTAATACTATCCGAAAGTTTCGCTGCATCAATGGTAATAGAAGAAGCATTATCAGAAATAGGCTGTACTCTTGGATATTCATCAGCCCCAAGGATTGGGAAATTATAAGAGCCATTCTGATAAGTAATATAAATCTTCATCTCGTCGAAATTAACATCAAGAGCGAGTGGCTGCTCTGGAAGTTCTTTCACAGCATCAAGGATAGTCTGACTGTTTACAGCGAAGTCACTTTCACCTTCACAACTATCAAGATTCAAAGTTCCACACATCACATTCTCACTGTCAGATGAAGTGATGGTTAATTGTCCATTATGAACCTCAAAGAGGAAACAATCAAGAATTGGAAGTGAATTCTTGCTATTAATTACTCGTGAGAGTGTCAACAATCGGCTGCTCAATGCAGTGCTTGAAAGGTTAAACCTCATTGGTATCTTATTTTAGTTAATATTCAATCTTAAACTTACATAAGATGAAGCGTCTTAAACTATATATATCGTAGACTCTTCTCTTCAACGCACAAAAATACAAAAAACAGATGTGAAAAACAAAATTTAAGTATGAAAGTTTCCGTTTTTAGAACTATTTTATTAATTTCGCAAGCACATTTAAACAAATAAGAAACATATAACAAAGTAGACTATGGAGTTACAAGGAAAAATTATTGCAGTTCTTCCTGCCCGTGAAGGCACATCTGCTCGTGGACCATGGAAGTCACAAGAATACGTAATAGAAACACATGATCAGTACCCAAAGGAGATGGTCTTCAACGTCTTTGGAGCCGACAGAATAGATCAGTTTGCAATTAAGACTGGTGAGGAGATTATCGTAAGTTTCGATATTGATGCTCACGAATATAATGGTCGTTGGTTTAATAACATCCGTGCTTGGAACATTCAGCGTGTAGATGCTGCTGCTGTCATGGCTGGTGCACCAGCAACGGCTGCCCCTGTCACACCACAACCAGCACAACCTGCTGCGCAACAAGCTCCATTCCCTCCAACACAGGAGAGTGCAGGAAGCCCAGAGGATGACCTTCCATTCTAAGTTCAGAAACTAACAGATTATACATATCAGAAGACAGAACTCTAGCATTTGGGTTCTGTCTTTTTTATTACTTATCTTGCCTGAATCTCATGTGCTTTTTACGCTTTTTCTAATACCTATGTAATCATGAAATTGACACATATGTGTTAACCGATGTGACACATATGTGTTAGTGGAGGTAACACATATGTGCTAATTCGCTGATACATATGAGTTAACCAAAGGGCACTCTTCTTACAATAAGACAAGCCTTATCTGTGGCAAAACAGAGGCCTATCTCAAAGGTTCTCAAGCCTCCCCTACTTACTGGCAAACAATGATGGGTGGGAGGCGCAAAATAGAGGCGCAAAACAAAAATACCCAAGACTATTAAAGTCCTGGGCATCTTATAACAAGATTCTAATTATATACTTTATGCAGCTGCTGCAATCCACTCATATACGAAGCTACAAACTCCGAAGAGAAGAATGCCTGCCATACAAACAGCCAAAGCGAACTTCGTATTGCAATCGCTCTTGAAGGTTGGCAATGGATTGTCTGTACGTACGATATACATTGCTTTCACAATCTTCAAATAGTAGTAGAGTGAGATAACTGTATTAATCAATGCAATGAAGACAACAGCGTATGACCAGGCTCCCATCGTGGTATTAATATCAGCGCCATTAACGCCAGACATAAATACGAAGAACTTTGAGAACATACCAGCGAATGGAGGAATACCACCAAGTGAGAACATTGCTAAAGTCATCAAGAAGCTCAGACGCGGGTTAGTCTGGTAGAAGCCATTATAGTCGTCAATGTTGGTCTTACCACCATTATTCTGCTCTACAACAGAGATAATCGTGAATACTGCCATATTAGCAACAACATAAATCAGAACGTAATAGCTCAATGCACTCACCGAGCTAGCCCAGTCGTTGCCGATAGCTGTCAACATGATATAACCTGCCTGAGAGATAGAACTGAACGCCATGAAGCGTTTCAACTCATTCTGACGCACGGCGAAGAGGTTAGCAATGGTGATAGAAAGTACAACGACTATCATCAACAATACGTGCCAATACTCAACGATTGCACCAAAGACATGGAACAGGATACTCAACAATGTAAAGGCAGCTGCGCCCTTTGATATCACGCTCAAATAACCAGTAACGGTTGTTGGAGCACCTTGATAAGTATCGGCAGTCCAGAAGTGGAATGGAACGAGAGATATCTTGAAGCCAAGACCACTAAAGAAGAATACGAGTCCCATGATAGTTAGTGGGGTCGCATGCATCTTAGTTGCTATATCAGCAAAATAAAGCGTGCCGAACTCACCATAAAGGAAGCTAATACCATAGAGCATTACGCCACTTGAGAAGGTAGCTGTCAAGATAAACTTAGCTGCAGCTTCCGCAGAGTCATTACGATATATATCGAAGGCAACCGCACATGCCAAAGGCACTGATGCCATCTCAAGCCCGAGGAAGAACATCAAGAAGTTACCTGCACTCATCATGGCAAACATACCGAGGAGTGTTGAAACTATCAGCATATAGAACTCACCCTCCTTACCACTCTTCGCAGCCCATACACGACTCTGAAGTACAACAATGAATGTACCCATAGAAAGGATAGCCTTCATCACGTTTACAGCAGAAGAGGTAACATACATACCACCAAATGCTGTCTGTGCTTCCATAGGGAGCAAACAAACAAAAGTATTTATCAGAAGGAGCACCGAAGCCAGCGGATTGAACCACTTGCGCTCTTCAGTCTTTGCCGTTGCAAAGTCTGCAACGAACAAAACAATCAGGATGGCAACGAGACTTGCCTCCGGAATCATCTTAAAGAAATCACTATAATTCATTTCGCCAGTTAATTAAAGATTACCCAAATTTGGTATATATGTGATAATGTGGTCAAATATAGGATGAACAGCATCAATAATCATATTCTCGAAGAAGAGTGGGCAGAGACCTAAGCCTGCAACGCAGAAGATCAAGCAGCCAATAGCGAATCGCTCGTCCCATGTTGCATCATGCAGTTCATAGAACTTCTTGTTTGGAATGGTCTGGAAGAGAATCTTTCCTACTACTCGCAAGATATAAACAGCTGTAATAACAATCGCTGTACAAGCAATGATTGTTGCTACACGATGGAATGTACCTGCATTCTCAAATGAACCCACGAAAATAGTCATCTCAGCAACAAAGCCTGAGAAGCCTGGCAAACCAAGGTTAGCAAGACCTGCTACTACATAAGAGACTGCAAGAAATGGAATAACCTTCATCAAACCACCAAGATAACGTACGTCACGTGTTCCAGCACGGTGATAAATCATACCAATACATGCGAAGAACAAGGCTGTCATCAAACCATGAGAAAGCATCTGAAGTATTGCACCCGTGATAGCTGTCTGTGTGGTCATAACCAATGCAAAGAGTACCATACCACAGTGTGATACTGATGAATAAGCATTGATATACTTCAAGTCAGTCTGTACACATGCAGAGAGCGCACCATAAACAACCGAAATAGTTGTCAGAACTAGGAAGATAGGAGCCCATGTCTGCAAAGCATCAGGCATCAAGAACATAGCAATACGCAAGCAACCATAGCCACCAAGCTTCATCAACACACCAGCATGGAGCATTGATACGGCTGTAGGCGCTGAAGCATGACCATCAGGAGACCATGTGTGGAATGGAAATAAAGCTCCAAGAACACCAAAGCCAATGAATACGAATGGGAAGAAGATGTTCTGAATATTCTTAGGCATCGCATGCATACGTGCCAACTCTATTACGTCCATCGTGGTAGCACCACTGAAGTAATAGATACCAAGAATACCCAATATCAAAAGAGCTGAACCACCCATCAACATCAAAGTAAGCTTCATTGCTGAATACTCCTTTGGACCTGTTCCCCATACACCGATGAGGAGGTACATAGGTATAAGGGCAACCTCATAGAACATGAACATGGTGAACATATCCGTTGAGATAAAGAAGCCAAATACACCCGAAGCCAAAAGTACAAACCAAAGGAAATACTCTTTCTTCATCGGCTCAAGTTGCCAGCTAGCAAAGGTTCCTGTAAAGACGATAATCGCTGAAAGCAAGATCATCACAACGGAGATACCATCGACACCGACCGAGAAAGCAATATGCATAGGCTTGAACCACATCACGGAGTTTGCCAGTAGCATTGCATCATGGTTACCAGCATTACGCTGCTGAACAAAATAGACAGTTAACCAGATAGCACCAATCAAAAGTGCCGTTGAGCCGGCTACCATCACACCACGTACCTGATTATCGTTCTTGGCTACCCATAAGCCACAGAGCATCAGGACGGGGATTATTACAAATACAGTTAATATCCAACTCATTTTATTATATCAAACAAAGTAAGATTAATGTTAATGCTACAGTTCCGGTAATAAACCATACGGCATATTGACGTACATCGCCACTCTGCCAAGAACGGATTGACTCGCCTGCCTCTTGTGTACCCCAAGCCATGAAGTTGAATGTACCATCAATAACATGACGATCGAACCATGCGATTGGAATAGAGAAGCAACGAAATACTATCTTATGTGTGAAGAATTGCCATACATCATCAATATAGAATCTGTTAAGGGCTGCCTTGTGCAGACGTGGGAAGGTACGCTGTAAGGCATCAGCTACTGGCTGCTTCTTACCCATGTACATCCAAGTAGCAAGGGCTATACCGATAACGGCTGCAATGATACTTGTTGTTGCAATGCTCCAATCTATATGAATATCATAGTTTAAGCCATTGGCACTTACGAAGTGACCAAATGGTATCCAACCAGCACATACAGAAATAGCAGCGAGGAATACCAATGGTCCCCACATTACGAATGGAACCTCTTGTGGACGACGACGATTCTCTGGATCTTGCTCGTAGTAAGACTCACCCCAGAAGATTACGTAGTAGAGACGGAACATATAGAATGCTGTCATTCCTGCTACAATAGTCATAATCCACTTCAAAGCCTGTCCTTCTACTCCTGGTAAGGTGTTACAAGCTGAGATAATCTCATCCTTAGAGAAGAAACCTGCAAATGGAGGAATACCTGCAATTGCCAAGCAACCTATCAAGAAGCAGATGTTTGTAATTGGCATGTACTTGTGCAAACCACCCATATACTCCTTGAAGTTGCTACCAATAATAACAATGATAGCACCAGAGCAAAGGAAGAGCAGAGCCTTAAACATTGCATGAGTGAAGAGGTGGAACATTGCTGCCATATAGCCAAGACCACCATGATGGAGGAACTCTGGACTATTGAATGATCCTTCTTTACTATCATAGAAGCAAACACCAAGTGCAACAAGCATGTAAGCAATCTGTGAGATGGTTGAGAATGCCAAGCCACGCTTAATATCACGTTGAGCACAAGCTACCGCTGCTGCATAAAAAGCAGTGAAAGCCGCAATCCAAGCAATCCAGTGAAGTTGCTCTTGTGCGCCAAACTGAACATAGATAGGTAACAACGATGCTACTTGGAATACACCGGCAACAACCATCGTAGCTGCGTGAATCAAAGCCGATACCGGTGTTGGACCTTCCATAGCATCTGGCAACCAGATATGCAATGGGAACATTGCTGACTTACCAGCACCACCAATGAACATCAAGAATAGTGATGTTGGAAGTACCCATGTCAATGCAGAATTTGAAGCTAATGCCGTCAACTTTCCAACAAGCTCTGGATTTGTATGGAGGTCATAGTTGAATGTTCCTACATAGAAGCTGAAGAACAGAATACCTATCAAGAAGAACAAATCAGCAAAACGTGTAACGATAAAAGCCTTCTTGCTGGCATGTACTGCAGTATGCTTTGGATAATAGAATCCAATTAACAGATATGAACATACACCTACTAACTCCCAGAAAAGATACATCTGGAAGATATTGGTTGCTACAACAAGACCAAGCATTGACATCGTAAAGAGTGACAAGTAGGCATAGAAACGCTGGAATCCATGTTCGTACTCCTCAAACTTGTAGTTCTCATCACGTTCAGCCATATAACCGAATGAATAGATGTGAACCATAAAGCTGACAGTAGTAATAACGATTAACATCATCACACTGATTGGAGAAAGACGTAAACCAATATTAAAGGTCAATAGCTCAGTAAACTTTAACCATGTTAGATTAAAGACGGTAACAGTTGGATAAGTACCATTAGCTAAACGACCGTCAGTGACATGGAAAGTCTCCCCCATTGCTGTATACTCTCCCGTATAAAAGAAATAGTGATAAGCAGTATAGAGACTGAGCACAAATAACGTTCCCAACACACAGGTGCCAATAATACCAGCAACCTTGCGTGGCATCTTCATTCCGAACAGACCAAGCACAACAGCGCTTAGGAACGGGAGAAGAAGTATCAAAAATGCGTAGTCAAACATATTTGTTTTCTCTTTATAATTTCATATTTTCAATACTGTTCACCTGATCGCTGTGGAAATGACGGTAAACATTGATGATAATAGCGAGTGCAACAGCCGACTCGGCCGCACTGACACCGATGGAAAAGAGCGTAAAGAACAGCCCCTCGTAGCCGTCAGGGAAAAGCAGACGGTTGAACGCGGCGAAATTGATGTCCACGCTATTGAGAATTAACTCTACGGAGATCAGCATTGCAACGAGGTTGCGACGGGTTACGAAGCCGAATACTCCGATGAAGAACAGCAGTCCGCTAAGGACAAAGAAATATCCTACTGGTATCATTTGCTTTCCTCCTTTTTCTTATTGTTCAAAATGACCAGACCGCCGATGATGCAGGCCAGAAGGAATACGGAGATGAACTCGAACGGGAGCACATACCCGTATTTGTCGGCACTCATCAAGGTCTGTCCGACAGTATCCATCGTCAGTTCCCTGCTTAGGCTGTCCCCTTCCACGACAGTATTGCGGATAAGTTCGTTCTTCAGAAGAACAACGACCACCGTTGCGAATCCCGCCAAGGCGATAAAGGCAGCAAGGATAGTGCGCTTGCCCAGCCAACGTTCAGAGAGTCCCTGCAATGTACGCTTGCTCACCAGTTGGATCGCGAAGATGTACATCATGGTGATGCCGCCAGCATAAATGCTGATCTGTACTGCACCCAGGAAAGTATAATCGAGCAGGAAATAGAGACCTGCAACGCCAAAGAGCACAAACAGCAATGCTGTCGCCGCCCGCATGATACGCTTCGTCGACACGCAGAACACGGCGGAAGCCAGTATTACCACGGCGAGAACCGCAAACATAATCAATCTTGCCATATCTCTACCTCTTTATTTCTTTTTAGTATTGAATGTCCCGACTTTCCAGTCTGCACCGCCATCGATGAGATCCGGCAGCGAACCGCCCTTATAGACCTCCTTGTCAAGATGGAGAACCAGCTTGGAACGGTCGAAGACAGAGTTTTCAAAATCGTTTGTGAATTCGATTGCATCGAAGTTGCAGGCATTGACGCACAGCTCGCAGAACATACAGTCCCCCAAGTCGTACTGATAATCCAGAAGCTGCTTCTTCTTACGGCCTGTCTCCGGATTGGTGACCATCTCCGATGCTATCTTGATGGTACCGTTCGGACAGGCCTTCTCGCACATGGTACAGGAAGTACACTTGTAATTTCCTTCTTCGTCACGCTTGAAGACCAGACGGCCGCGGTGACGCTGGGCGACGTGCAGGGTTGTCTTGCGGTTCTCAGGATACTGCTCGGTAGACTTCGGTGTGAAGTATTCCTTCATGGTCACCTTCATACCCGTAGCAAGTGTCTTGAGCGCACTCCCGACCTCACCAAAATATGATTGTTTTTTATCTTCCATTCTCTTTAACCATTAATAGTGAATAGTCCAACCAAATGCTACGCACACAGTCATCAATACGAGGATAACCAGTGACAGCGGCATAAGATACTTCCACTCTAATTTCAGAATCTGATCGATACGGAGACGTGGGAAAGTCCACTTAATCCACATCAGCAGGAATACTACAACGAATGTCTTACCAAGGAACCAAACGAGTCCTGGAATGTAATTCATAATAGCATCGAAGCCATCTAATCCAATGTTCAAAGGAGCCCAACCGCCTAAGAATACAGTAGTTGCAATACCTGATACAACAAAAAGATTAAGATACTCAGCCAGATAATAGAAACCGAAGCCCATACCACTATACTCAGTGTGGTAACCTGCAGTCAACTCACTCTCAGCTTCTGCCAAGTCGAACGGACCACGGTTAGCCTCTGCATTACCAGCAACACAGAATACGAGGAAAGCCAAAGTAGCAGGAACATGTCCCTGTACGATCAACCACCGCAAAGGACCAGTCTGAGCTTCAACTATACCTGAAACCTGCATTGTACCAGTCAAAATAACTGCTGAAATCAAACAGATACCCAATGAAAGCTCATAGGAAATCATCTGTACGGCTCCACGCATGGCGGACAGGACAGAGTACTTGTTGTTACTGCCCCAGCCTGCAAGGAAGATACCGACCACCCCGATGGAACTGATTGCCGTCACGAGGAAGATGCCCACATTGAAGTCCAGGATATTCGCACCTTTGTTCCAGGGAAGGAAAGAGAAAGTGCCGACAGAGGCGATGATGACCAGGAAAGGAGCTAGATAATAAAGCAGCTTGTCGGCCTTGTCAACGGCGAAAATCTCCTTGATCAGCATCTTCAGCACGTCGGCAAAGACCTGCAACGTTCCCCACCATCCTACCCTGACAGGCCCGATACGGCACTGGAAGTAGGCGCAGACCTTGCGTTCCATGAAGATCAGCACGATGGCAAGCAGGGCATAGGCAAGCAGTATCGCCAGTCCTACCACCACGCACTCAATCAGAACGGTCCAGAAGTTACCCAGGCCACAAGTGACGCGGAGCAACTCATCGAACCATGTTGTTACTATTCTAAAATCGAACATAGTATGATTTTAATTCTTAATTGATTACTTTTATAATAACCTTATTAGCGGTCAATATCAGGGATTACGAAGTCGAGTGCAGCACCTGTAGTAACTAAGTCAGCTATCTTCTGACCACGCAACATCTTATCCATAGCACCAACAAGTGTCAATCCCATTGGACGGAACTTCAAACGATAAGCTGTTTTATCACCACGTGAATCCAAATAAGCACCAAACTCACCACTTGCACCCTCAACAGAGAAGTACCACTGACCTTCTGGAACTTTAATAATTGGCTTCTGCTTAATATAGAACTCACCCTCAGGAATATTATCAATCAATTGCTCTATAATATTGAGGCTCTGATAGATTTCCTTAATATGACAGAAGTAACGATCCATAGAATCACCATTTGTCAGTGTTATCTCATCAAAGTCCACCTTATCATACATCGCATAAGGATGATTCTTACGAACGTCATTTTTCCATCCGCTAGCACGACCAGCAGGACCAGTCACACCATAGCTAATGCAATCTTTCTCGTCCATTACGCCAACACCCTCAAAGCGTTGATGTGTAATAACATTATCACCAAAGACATCAACATACTCCTGGATCATTGGACGAAGATACTTACAGAGTTGCTTTACGTTTGATACAAAGTTTGGATCAATATCAGCCTGCAAACCACCTATTCTATAATAGTTCTGTATCAAACGACCACCTGTTGTCTCTTCCATAACATTGAGGACATGTTCACGGTCACGCATACCATAAAGAAATGCGGTAAGCGCACCTAAGTCCTGTGCACAACAAGCTGTATAAAGAAGGTGATTATCTATACGCTGTAACTCATCCATGATAGTACGGATATAGAGAATACGTTCAGACAATTCTATTCCCATACCCTCTTCAATCACACCCACAAGCGCATGACGATGCATCATTGCTGACAAATAGTTCATACGGTCAGTCAGTGCCAATGTCTGAGGATAAGTAAACTGTTCACAAAGTTTCTCTATACCACGATGGATATAACCTAGGTGAGGATAAATCTTAGTAACAGTCTCACCATCAAGAATCGTCTGCAAACGCAGTACACCATGAGTAGATGGGTGCTGCGGACCAATATTTACAACAAAGTTATCATCGGTAAACAATGGACGTTGTGTACCAACGAGTTCACCATTTTTGTTCAAACCCCACTCTGTCGTAGTATCCAATTCTACATCATCTTCCGTAGAATACATATTCTTTGCAGGATCCATATCGTAGTCCTTGCGAAGTGGATAACCCTTAAAGTCATTCCTTAGGAAGAGACGACGCATATCTGGATGACCGAGGAACTTAATACCATAGAAGTCATAAACTTCACGTTCCAACAGGTCGGCATCAGCCCACAACTTGATAACTGAAGGAATAACAGACTCCTCTCCTACCTTCTTTGCAAGCTGTTTTACAGAACAACGCTCATGTGTATTTGTATTCTCAAGAATATAGATACATCCAAGTCCTTCCTCTGATCCAAAGTCTTCACCGACAACAGTTACAAGGTAATCGAAATGTTTCTCATTCTTCAACTTTGCCATTTCTGCAGCAAAGCTATCAAAGCCGAATTCTTTATTTTCTAGTTTCATTCTCGCGTACCTTATATATTATACGTTAGTTGCACTTTCGTCAGAAGCTTTCTTTGCAGCATCTATCTGATCGATTTCCTTACCCAACTTCTCAACATCTTCTTTTGTTACAGGCTGGTTAACGACAATCGTTTCTTTCTTAGGAGCAGTCTCTACAGGAGTTGAAGAAACTGGCTTTGCTACAGGCTTGGCTGTAGGGCGAACTGGTTTAGGAGCTGGTTTATGTGACTCTTCCCAAGCAGTTTCACGCTTTTCTTTTATCTCTTCTGGAGTAATACCTAACTTCTCTTCAAAAATCAATTCGGCATTACTCTTACCTAATTCACGCTCTTCAGCATTCTGCTTATGGTTAACACCGCCAAAGAATTTCTCAACCTTAACCTTACGCTGAAGTTGCATCATTCCATAGATGATTGCCTCTGGACGTGGAGGGCAACCAGGAATATATACATCCACAGGGATGATCTCATCAATACCACGCATAACGTGATAGCTATCTTTGAATGGACCACCTGAAATAGCGCATCCACCAACAGCTATAACATACTTAGGTTCGGCCATCTCATCATACAAACGCTTCAAAGCTGGAGCCATCTTGTTTGTAATAGTACCAGCACACATGATTAAGTCAGCCTGACGAGGAGAGTTACGAGTAACCTCGAAACCGAAACGAGAGAAGTCATAACGTGCACAACCAACAGCCATAAACTCAATACCACAACAAGAGGTAGCGAAAGTCAATGACCACAGAGAATTACTACGACCCCAGTTAATAAGTTGATCCAAATTACCAAGAACGAGGTTAGTTCCACCATCGTTCAGTTCGCTTGCCATCTTGCTAAGCGTGTCGTTGTCTTTCCATTCATCGTATGGAAGAGACTTGATTTTGGGCTTTCTTATTTCCATTCAAGTGCTCCTTTCCGCCAAGCATACGCAAGACCAAATACTAATACCAACATAAAGAACCCAATGGTAGCTAGTGCTAAAGGTCCAAATGTCTTAACAACAACAGCCCATGGGTATAAGAAAACTGTTTCCACGTCAAACATCAAGAAGAGAATCGCAAAGAGATAGTAACCGATATGCACTGGTAACCAAGAGGTTCCATAAGTCGGAATACCACACTCATAAGGCTCACCCTTCGCCGGATTGTATGAACGCGGACCAATCAACTTAGCTATGGCATACGCTGCCACTACCAAGAATGCGGCCGTTATCAGAACGGTAACAAAAAGTGTGAAATACATAAACTTTATATAGCTATAATTTAAATGTGCAATCTTGCTCTAATAAGACATGCTTTAAAACAAGTGCAAAGATACAAAAATATTTGAAAAGCAAAGCAATTCTAGTAAAAAACATACTCTTATTGCAAACTCCACTTTACAAATTATATTCTGACAACAACACTTCCATTATTAAACTCTCGCAGACGTAATAACAGACGTAATACTGGATAAGTAAAACAGAAAAGCCTCCCTTGCTGTTAAAGAGGGGCTTTCCTCAATGAAAGAAGAGGGCTTCCTCATCCCAAGAAAAGCACAACACTCTACTATCATTGACTATTAAGAGCTAATATCAGATGGAATGGATTTTCTTCAAAGTGAACTTTAAAGCAATTAACGATGATATTCTATCAACCCATCAATAGGAGATGCAAGTACCTTAATGACGCTATACCCATAAGATTTAGCACACTTCCTTAATTGACTTTCATAAGCAGCGGCGATACCCCCAACAGCCGATAACGAATGTTTTGATGCGTCAGAATATCTCGTAATATTATTTTCAAAGAAGTTAGCAAAGTTGGATAAGACAAGTTCTTCTAACTCTGCTTTATCCAAATTAGCATGAATAAACTTAGAGATACTAGCTAAATAACGATTGGCTAAAGGTTGACGATAGACTTTATCAATTATATCAGAATAAGACAATCCAGACCATGCCAAGTATGAATCACGTATCTCTTTCGATAATCCACCTTTAAAAATACCATTCAAGAACAACTTACCTAGAACAGCTCCACTTCCTTCGTCACCGAGGATATAACCTAAAGGTGGAACATTCTCTACTATCTCATTACCATTATATAGACAGCTATTTGCTCCCGTCCCTAAAATACAAACTATTCCTGCATGATGACCACAAGTGGCTCTTGCTGCACCCAACAAGTCACTCTGAACCTCAACGTTAGCTAAGGGGAAAGATTTTGAAAGAGCTTTATCAACTTTTGACGATAAATCAGCAGTGCAACCAGCACCATAAAAGGCGACACTAGTAACCTCTCTAATAATATCAAAAGATTCGCTGAGTTCCGCATTTCTTATGCTCTCTTTTAACGCAGGTTTCAGCTCCGTTTCCAATACGTTGAAAATTATATCCTCCGATTGATGAAAAGGATTCAAGCCTTGTGTACGAACTTTAAGGACAACATTAAAACCATCATTGGGTGTGCCCACTAATGCCCAATCAGTCTTCGAACCACCACTATCAGCTATTAATATCATTGTATCTTTTTGTATGCAAACTTACAGCTTTTTATTGATTTATAAGCATTATGGTAACGGAAATAAGTCCCATGACATATCTTTAGTATCATTTTACATAAACAGCAATAGTAAAATCATAAACTTTGCTTATCTTTGCATCAATTATTGTTTAAACAAACTGATTATCATCACAACCCAGAAGTATGTATAAAAAGATATTCTTCATTACTATCTTGCTGTTTATCATTACACTCCCAGCAAGTGCCGTATTACAGGAAGATTCATTGAAGAACTCACTCTCTGTTCTCCGTCATGAGTTAATAGCACAACATCTTGAACAAACAAAGCAATTAAACAACTCTAAGTTTATTAGTGAGCAAGTGATGAATCAGCTAAAAGAGATTGGAGAGCACTCTGCCCAGGTGTCGCTCATGCTTTATTCTCAAAAGACGGATAACATCTTTGATTTAACATACGCCTGCCAAGAGGCTACCGAACTATGGAAGGATTTTCAGAGTAAGTCGCGTCCCTTCCATGACCTTATCACCGAGAGTAAGGAGGAGATCGCTCGTTATGATTCTCTTATCAACGTGCTCAGTACGATGTACACCTTTGGCATGACAGATAAGATGAAGACTGACCGCAACGTTTGTTTAACGCTTGCCGTTAGCATACGTCGAATGTTGCAAGAGCGTAATGACTCTTATCAAGAATATATACAATATTACCAATACAACCAACAACAACTTCAATCGCTCGATACGTATGCGCAAAAGAGATATGAGGAAATTCAGACGAGCATCTTTACAAACAGTGGGGTAAATTACTTTAAATTCCTACGCAATGCTCCGACACTTATCTCTCAAATGAGTTCTAACCTTTCTGAGAAATACACGCCACAACGAGTCGTGCAATCTCAATGGGATGTAAGATGGCTCATTACGCTCTTTTCCATGATACTCATCTATGGTTTAGTGGCAATACTCATCAATTATTTAAGCATTCGTTTCCTTGTTACGAAGGTAATGAAGACGAATCGGTTTGAGCAGAAGAACAGTGCTTTTCTTGCCAAGCGAACATGTATTATTATGGTGACATCAATTATTACTTTTAGTATCATACTCGTCATCATCAAGATTCTTTCGCCATCCAACTTTGTTCACATGGCATGCAGTCTCTTGCTTGAATATACATGGTTACTTACTGTTATCTTTGCCTCATTATTATTGCGTGTTAGTGGTGCACAAACACACAACACCTATCGCATATATTACCCTCTTATCTTTGTTGGCTTTACCGTCATCACCTTCCGTATTGTGATGTTGCCAAGCTCTATAGTAACACTCATCTACCCTCCCCTCTTATTGCTCAATGCTTTGTGGCAGGCAAGGATGATTTACAAGCACCGCTTGCAAATTCCTAAATACGACTTATACCTTGCTTACTTCTCACTCACGGTATTTGTCTTCTCGCTGATTAGCTCAATAATAGGCTATACCATGCTAGGCGTCCAAGTCTTCATTTGGTGGATGATGCAGTTAGCATGTATATTAACGATTGCGTTCTTCCATGATTATCTTGATCAATATAGGGAGAAACATCCTGAAAAGAAGTTATCAATCGTAAAGACTTGGCTCTTCAGATTTATATATAATGTATTCATACCATCAGCAGTGGTATTATCTTTCATCATCTCAATTTATTGGGCAACAGATGTCTTTAACCTCAGTGACATAACATGGAAGTTATTCCGTGCGAACTTCATTGATTCAGATAAGTTCAAGATCAGCATCTACTCTATCGCTGTGGTTACAATCCTTTGGTTCATCTTTAACTATCTCAATCATACGATTAGGGACGCGATAAAACAATTCTTAAAGAAGAGTGACCCAACAACAGCTGCTGCTAGAGGTACAATGTTTATCAACGTCTTACAAGTAATTGTATGGGGCGCATGGTTATTGACAACTTTAAGTATATTCAAGATTAGTAACACATGGCTAGTTGTTGTTACAGGCGGCTTATCAACTGGTATCGGTTTCGCCATGAAAGATATTCTCGAGAACATATACTATGGTATATCATTGATGACAGGACGAATTAAGATAGGCGATTATATTGTATGTGATGGCATACGCGGACGTGTAAGTTCTATCAGCTATACCTCAACAATGCTTGAAGCACTAGATGGATCTATCATTGCCTTCCAAAACTCACAGCTCTTTACGAAGAACTATAAGAACATGACAAAGAATCATGGATATGAACTTGACATCCTAGAAGTGGGCGTAGCATACGGTAGTAATATCAATGAAGTTAAGAAAATGCTGATTGAGGCAATCACAGCACTAGACATTACTTACAAGGAAAAGAAGGTAATGGTCTTACTAAAGAGTTTTGATGATAACTGCATTACACTAAAGGTACTTGTATGGGTTAACGTTTTCACACAAGGACTTGATGATAGCATTATCATGGAATGTATTTATGATACGCTCAATAAGAACGGCATAGAGATCCCATTCCCACAACGTGAGATTACAATTAAGAATCAATAACAACCTAGAACTCTCACCTTTTCTACTTCATTCTAAGTTTTCCTTTAAATTCAAATCAAAGGGAAATTAAGACGCATTTAAACGCCTGATAAGAAACGCAGAAAATTGTTCGCGAAGAATCTGAAAAGAGTTTGCGAACAATTTTGATTTTGTTCGCGAACAATTCGGAAAGAGTTCGCGAACTATTCTTGTTTTGTTCGCAAACTCTTTTTTATGCCTCTTATTATGGTGTCAAATTCATCAAGCACGGGTGTCGGACTTGTAGACTACGGGTGTCGGATCCGTGGGGCACGACTCCGACACCCGTACCCCACGAAAGTACATTTCGTTGATGTTAACAGTTCCGACTTAAAAGTTAGAAAGAAACTCGTATGCTGTTGGAAGAAAATTTATATGCTGTTCCCCGTAAATTTCCAACGTGTTTGCGATTTACGGGGAACGTGTTAGAAGAAAATTTATATACTGTTCCCCATAAATTTATATACGGTTAGAAATTTACGGGGAAGCGGTTAGAAATAAATTTATATCAAATAAAAATTTTCGGCTAACCGTATATAATTTGAACATTGACCTTTGAGCTTTGAAAAATGTTACTGTTCTTTATGTCTTTTAAAACACAGAATGAATGCCAAAAAGAAGAGGGATATATCACTTTAAATGATATATCCCTCTCTTTATCTTCTATCTAAGGGCGATTCCTTAGAAGTTGTAATAAGCACCAAAAGTAATATGATTACCATCAAGGTTTGCACCCCATGCGTGGCTGTCCTTAGATGCGCCCTTTACCTTAATTGACTGCCAACCAGCAAAACCTACGTGAGCAACGAAGCTAACCTTCTTGTTGAGGTTTACAGCGATACCTGGCTTCAAACCTGCTGACCATGCGTTAATCTTGCCATGATAGTGTGTATAACCCAAACCACCATCAACGAAAGCGTTAACGTACTTAGTGTGTACAAATGTGTAACGAACGTAAGGCTGTACAGTGATGTAGTTACGTAGGTTATCCTGCTCAATCTCTGTAGGAGCACCCTTACCCCAACCAATTACAGTACCGATAGCAACATCTTTGTTAACATTGTAACCGATTTCAGGCAATACCTTGTAAGTAGTTACTGCATCATGAGAACCTTCCTTTGAAGAGCCAATACCTACACCACCACCAACATAAACCTGGGCGTTAGCAGCTATAGCAACAAAGGCTACAGCAAGTGTCATCAAAATCTTTTTCATCTTAAAAGTTTTAATTGTTAATACTAAATTAATAATCTTTCTACCTGTAATTATGACCCGAATGTGGGGTACATAATGATTTAAAACCGCTGCAAAGGTAAAGCGTTTTAATTGAAAACACCAAACTTTATCAATAAGTTTTGATACATTTACGTAAACAAAGGTTAAAACCTTGTGCGTTAACCTTATTATATATACCTTTGCACAGCTCTTGATAAGGATATATCAATTAAATAACACAACAGGAGTAGTCCTATCGAATTATGATCAATAAACCCACTTTCATTGCAGGTCCCTGCGTAATCGAGAGCCCGGAACTCCTCTGTACTGTTGCAGAAGAGTTGGTTAGGCTTAACGAGAAGTACGATATTAATATTATTTTCAAGGCTAGCTTTGATAAAGCTAACCGCACAAGTATAAACTCTTTCCGTGGTCCAGGATTGGAGAAGGGATTGAGTATGCTTTATGATATTAAGCAGAAGTATGGCTTAAAACTAGTCACTGATATTCATGAGAGCAATCAAGCAAAACCTGTAGGCGAAGTGGTTGATGTTATTCAGATTCCTGCCTTCCTTTGTAGACAAACCGATTTGTTAGTAGCTGCGGCAAAGACGGGCAAAATCGTGAATATAAAGAAGGCACAATTCTTAAGTGGACGAGACATGAAATATCCCGTGCAGAAATGCTTAGAAAGCGGTGCAAAGAAGATATGGCTTACAGAACGAGGCAACTGCTTTGGTTACAACAATCTTGTTGTAGACTTCCGTAACATTGCAGATATGAAGGAGATTGTTCCGAATGTTATCATGGATTGCACGCATAGTGTACAACGTCCTAGCGCAGGAGACGGGAAGACAATCGGCGATCGAAAGTTCGTTCCTTCTATGGCATTAGCAGCTAAGGCTTTTGGTGCTACAGGTTATTTCTTTGAAGTGCATCCAACGCCAGACCAAGGGTTGTCCGATGCAGCCAATATGCTAGAGTTAAATAAGTTGGACGAATTAATTAGCAAGTTAATATGATTGAGGCAGAAGAAAGATTAACTCATGTAAGAGACTACGCTATACAATGTATCAAAGAAGAAGCTGATGCGACAATCAATCTTATCAATCAACTTGATGATAACTTTGAGAAAGCTGTCGACTTGATGTATCATTGTACAGGGAAAGTCATTGTGACAGGAGTTGGTAAGAGCGGAAATATTGGAGCGAAGATAGCTGCAACCCTTTCTTCTACTGGTACACCTGCTTTCTTCGTTAACCCATTGGATGTATATCATGGTGACTTAGGTGTAATGAAAGAAGATGATGTCGTGCTGGCATTGTCTAACTCTGGTCAGACTGATGAGTTACTTCGATTTATACCGATGGTTCTTCACATGAATATTCCAATCATAGGAATGAGTGCGAATCCCCATTCACTCTTAGCTAAATACTCCACAGCCCACCTAAAGGTTTGGGTTGAGAAAGAAGCGTGCCCGCTAAACCTTGCACCAACATGTTCAACAACAGCCGCTTTGGTTATGGGCGACGCTCTTGCAGTGGCTTTAATGCGCGTAAGAGACTTTAGACCGCAGGACTTCGCTCAATTCCATCCAGGAGGAGAGCTTGGTAAACGATTATTGACAACGGCACAAGATGTAATGATATCTGAGAACTTGCCTATTATCCCTAAAGAGATGCACTTAGGCGAAGCAATTATCCATGTTAGCAAGGGGAAACTGGGCTTGGGAATAGCTTTATCTGGAAAGAAGATCGCAGGGCTTATTACAGATGGCGACATCCGACGGGCTATGGAAAGATGGCAAGCAGAGTTCTTTAACCATACAGTCAATGATATTATGACAACAGAGCCTAAGATGGTTCTTCCCAACATTAAGATTACAGAAATACAACAGATTATGCATCGGCATAAAGTACATACCGTCTTAGTATGTGATGAAGAGAAGAATCTTCTGGGAGTTGTCGATCACTATAGTTGTATGATTTAACACCTTATATTCTTATTGAGTTAATACCAAGAAAGGAGTATTCCTACCAGAAAATGACAAACAAGAAACAAGAAACTTATAGAAAGCTCATCATTACTTGCGTTTGTACATTCATTGCCCTACTCTTCCCTTATCATTTAACGGCTAAGACCATTGAGTATAAAGATAATGGCAAGGAATTAGCAAATAAGGATGAGAGAGCTGACTCAATGCTTGTATGCCAATTACATCACAAAGGAATAAGCTTTTCACATAACAACTCGGTTACTCTTCTTTGTACTGGTCAGGAGAAGTTCGACGACTTGTTCAAAGCAATAGACCAAGCACGTTCGAGCATTCACTTAGAATACTTCAACTTTCGTAACGATTCAATCAACGATGAACTCATACGCCATTTAGAGAAGAAGGTGAAACAAGGTGTTGAAGTAAGGGCTATATTTGATGGGTTTGGGAATGCCAGTAATAACCGCCCCATGAAGAAGAGTACCTTGAGGGCTATCCGCAAGAAAGGGATAGAGATATATGAGTTTAAGCCTATAGAGTTCCCTTGGATACATGATATCTTCAATCGAGACCACCGAAAGATTGTTATCATTGATGGTAAGATAGCATATACAGGTGGGATGAACGTGGCTGACTATTATATAAAAGGTACGAAGGTCGTTGGCTCATGGCACGATATGCACTGTAGAATAGAAGGCGATGAGGTAAACACTTTACAGAAAATCTTTCTCCGAATGTGGTATCTTGTCTCTACGAAACAGGTGCATGGAGCGAAATATTACCGCGGTATATCGAATGCTGACTATATCAAAGGATTAAAACCAGATACTTGTAAAAGTGCTGGTAAGAAGATAGTTGGTATCATCAATCGAGAGCCACAAGTCAGCAAAGATATTATCCGTTACTTCTATGTTAACGCCATCAATGACGCAAAGGATAGTATAAAAATCATCAATCCTTACTTCACGTTAAGTCCAACTCTGAAGAAAGCTCTGCGTAAGGCGGTAAAGCGAGGTGTGAAAGTTGAGATATTGTTGAGTGTAAGGAGCGATATACCATTAACACCAGATTGTGGATTCTATAATGCTCATCAGTTGATGAAAGAAGGCTGTACGATATGGTTATACAAGGCAGGGTTTCATCATACAAAGATTATCACAGTAGACGGACAATTCTGTACTGTTGGTTCTGCAAACCTCAACTCACGGAGTCTTAGGTGGGACAGAGAAGAGAATGCAGTGATCGTTGATAAATGTACAACACATGAATTGGATAGTCTCTTCGAGAATCAGAAGAGAGATAGTTTCAAGCTAACAGAGAAACTTTGGAAACAATGGCGAACCCCTTGGCAACGCTTTAGAGGATGGTTCGCACATCTTCTGTCACCTTTCTTATAATAAGATAAGGTATATTAAACTATTCCGTAAGACCACTAAAAAGACAAGATCTTGAGGAGAGGTCTTGTCTTTAATAAATCGGTACTTATAAATTTATATCTTATTAATATCAACATAACCATGCATAACGGCATAGATGGTCAATGCAGATACACTTTTCATACCTAACTTATCCATGATATTCTTTCGGTGCGTGATAACCGTTGTCAGGCTTATATTGAGCTTTTCGGCTATTTCCTTATTAATCATTCCTTGAACTATCAAGGATAAGACTTCTATCTCACGATTGCTCAATATCTTATTCTTCAAGACCTGTGGCAACTCTGGTAAGTTCTTTCCGCCCGAGTGACCGTATTGTTCTATCTTCAGAATAGCTTTTACAAGTTCCTCTTCGGGAACATTAATACAAAAGCTATGGAAGCCTGACAACTGAGAGTTTGGATTCTTTGTAATTGTCAAGACAATGGTTTTATGTATACGCTGAGAGAAGAACTGCCTATTTTCTAACACAATTACTTGCGCTACGAAATAATGATAGAAAGTATCTGGTTGAGCCTCCTCAAACGCATGGAATGAAGAGAAAGTCTCCACAGTCATAATTGGTATTACATTCTGTAATATCTGCTTTAACCCTAAAACAGCAAGTGTATTAGGGTCTACAATAGCCATCTTGGGGCGGCTCATCTTCTTTATTTCTACATTCTCCATACGCACAGACTAAGATGAAAATTAATTTTAGGAAAGACTAATTAGAAGAAACTCTAAACTCTCCCTTTGCGGACAATTACAATTTCACACTACTTATATCAACCAAGTTGTTGACAATAGCATATATAGTCAAACCTGCAGGAGAATGGATCTGTAACTTCCGCGCAATATTCCGACGATGTGTAATTACTGTATTCGTTGATATACAAAGGTGATTGGCGATTTCTTTATTTGTCATTCCTTGTGCAACAGAAACGATTACATCTTTCTCTCGATCACTAAGAACTTCATTCGATTCTGGGTTCTGTGTAATCATGTTAGAGATCTTTACACTAACATCATTTTGTTTACTCTTCTGCTCTAAACGTCTGATAACAGGAATGAATATTTCCTCTTCAACCCTTGCATGTTGATTAAGCCATTCCTCACAATTATATATATCATATAAGGTGGCGGTGAGACGATTGTTATGATGGGAATCAGAAGGGAGGTACTTAATGATAATACTCTTCAATTCGCGCAACTTAACATCCGTCTGGCTATGATGTTTTGAATAGGTTTCTACATCGTATGTGTCATTAGTCTCACCTTTTAATAAGGAGTCAACATAAGGAAAAACATTCTTTTCTTCGTATTGCATGTGGTTACGAATAGAATGAGCATACTCATCATAAAGACGGAGTATGAGGCGAGCAAGATTATCATTCTCGTCCAATGCAGCCGTCAACTCTTTTCGTATGAAAGGTAACTCATAGTCAAGATAATAAGTGTGGCTTGCCTTAAGATACTGCATAAGCGTAGGTATGGACAACCTATCAATATCATCAAAGCCTTTATATCCATTGATAGAAAAATTAACAACTGACAAGAATGTATAAGTATCAACATTTTGGTCATTGCAAACTTCTCTTACAGTCTTATCTCCAAAGCCCAAACTAATGCCAAAACAACCTAGACTCTGCAATAGACTGTAGTTGTCTCTGATAAGGTTTATCATCTTATCATCGGGCTCATACATCTTTTGATTCTTCATCTTGTCTTTCCGTAATAATATCGTATGCAAAATAACAAAAAAAAGTTCAATAACACAATAATAATCTTTAAGTATTTGATATAATATCTTCATTTATTAGTATTTACAAGTAAAAAGCAATCCTTCTAAAGCAGAAATTAACACAAAACAGATGGTTATTTTATCACTCATCACAACAAAAGTACTAATAGATAACCTCACATTTATAAGCCATAAAAAGTCTTGTATCTATGATGAAATTATCTACTCAAATACAGATATACACACATGACAACACAAGAGATGCTCCCTTTCTAATGAGAAAAGCCTCTTCTATGAAAGAAAAGGGTGTTACTTCACATCATAAGAAGCATATACTTATAAGATTATGAATGCACTCTTTTTAATAGATGAGGCTGAAACAAATACAACAATACCTATTTATAATGATTCAATAAAAGAGTTATACGGGCTAAAGTAACACTAAAATAGATGAAATTTCAATAAATATAGGTATTGTCTTATTTAACGAAAGGAAGTAACTTTGCACACAAATAATAATTATATAATAGACAAGAACTCAATGAATAATTTTGCTTTCAGGATTATCTTCGGCGCACTTTTAGCAGGAACGACTACTGCACAAGCACAAGTTAACGCTGCCGACTCTGTAATGAATCACGCCAAAGGAAACAAACTAAGTCTTGGTGGTTATGGAGAAGCTGCTTACTCACGCAACTTCTATAGTGATAACGGCAATCGTTATACAACTCCTAACCTTTATAAGAAAGACCCTAGCCACAGACGATTTGACATTCCACATGCTGTTATCTATCTTGGTTACGACTTTGGTAAAGGTTGGTCTATGGGTAGCGAAATCGAGTTCGAGCATGGTGGCTCTGGTTCTGCCATTGAATATGAAGCCGATGAAGCTATTGAGTTTGAGCACGAAACAGAGAAAGGTGGAGAGGTTGAATTAGAACAGTTCTGGTTACAGAAATCATTTGGTAAGGCTTTCAACATTCGTGCTGGACATATCGTTGTACCTTTCGGTTTAGTAAATGCACACCATGAACCATTGAATTTCTTCACAGTATATCGTCCAGAGGGTGAGAATACGATTCTACCAAGTACTTGGCATCAGACTGGTATTTCATTTTGGGGACGTAAAGGTGACTTCAGTTATGTAGCACAGATGATTGCTGGATTGGATGCTTATCATTTCAGTCGTGCTAACTGGATTCAGAAAGGTACATCAAGTCCTTTTGAGTTCGAGGTCGCTAATAAGTATGGTTTCCTTGCACGTGTAGACAATCATACTATTCCTGGTCTTCGTATTGGTGTCAGCGCATACGCTGGACAGGCAATGCACAACAACGTACCACACGATAGCGAGAAGGGTGCAAAGAAGAAGATTAAAGGTAACGTCTATCTTGGTAGCTTAGACTTCACCTACAATAAATACAACTGGATTGCAAGAGGTAACATCGATTATGGTTACGTTAGCAATGCAAAAGAGATTACACAGCTTTCTTATCCAAACGTTCAATATGTTAAGCCATACGAGTCGGGGAATGGTAAATACTTCGGTAGTCATGCTATGGCAATGATGTTTGAAGTAGGTTATGACATCTTCTCTCAAATTAATAAGATGCGTGCTGATAATCAGAAGCTCTATATTTTCGGTCACATTGAGCATTATGACTCTTATATTCATGCCACAACCAAGCAATGGACTAACAGAACCATCCTTGCAACAGGTATCAACTACTACCCTATCCCACAGATTGCTATCAAGGCAGAATACAACTACCGCAATCTAAAGAAAGGATACAACGATGAGCCTGCTATCAATATCGGTATAGCCTACGAAGGCTTCTTCCTATAAGAGAAAACAAATATTATAAACTATCATTAAATAAAGATTGTAATGAAGAAAGTAACAAAACTCGCAATGTTCCTCCTTGCAGGGACATTAGCAACAGGTTTCACATCATGTAGTAGTAGTGATGATGAAGGTATTAACACTACAATTCTTACCCCAGAACGTCAGGCCGAATTAAACAAGGCTGCAAGCGAAAGTAGCGCAAATGCTAACAAGACGGAGATGGGTAAAGTTGTTGCCAATTACCTTGAGGCTGTTGTTAAACCTACATACTTAGATTTAGCACAGAAGTCTGATGCTCTCTACAATGCATGTCAGAACCTTTATAAGAAGCGTAAAGCTGGTAAATTGACACAGAGCGATATTGATGCTGCATGCGAAGCATTCAAAGGTGCGCGTAAAGATTGGGAACAGAGCGAGGCATTCCTTTATGGTGCTGCTTCAGACAATGAGATTGACCCACATATTGACTCATGGCCACTTGACCACGACCAGTTGACAAAGGCTCTAAATAATGCAGATGTTATCGCAGGTATTAATGGCGAGAACCCAACCAAGTATGTTTATGACAACAATGGTAAATTCGACTCTGTATTAGGCTTCCACGGCTTGGAGTTTGTTCTGTTCCGCAATGGTAAGAATCGCACAGTAGCTGATTTTAATGCAGAGAAAGAAACAGAGCAGGGTCTTACAAGTGTAAGTACTGTAAACGAGGCAGCTTTTGCAGCAGCTGTAGCTGGTGACCTCCGCAATATGACTTATCTTTTGGAATATAGCTGGCTAGGTACAAGTATTCCAACATCACATTTGAACCAGCTTGCTAACGCAATGTGGGTAGTAAACGGAACACGTCACCAAGGTCTATCACCAAAGTTGATTCCTTATCGTGACTATTCAAACTTCGCAACAACAGATAAGGGTTACTTCACAACATGGCACGAAACTCTGAACAACATCTTCATTGGTGGTTGCGTAAACATCTGCGAAGAGGTTGCTTCTCAGAAACTCGGTCAGGCGTATCGCAAGGCTACAGGTACTGGTACAGCAGACGATGCAGCTAACTATATTGAGTCACCTTACAGCAAGCGTTCATTCCAGGATTATCAGGACAATATCTACTCTATCAAGAATACATTGTATGGTGTTCGTGGCACAGAGACAATCTCTACTCCTGCACAGAACTCTATCATGAACTTCTTGAAGAACAACAATTATCCTAAGTACAATGACTTGAATAACGCTCTCAACGAAGCTATCAGTGCACTTGAAACAGCTAAGAAGAGCGGTATTGCTTTCATCGATAATCCAGGTCATGCACAGGTTAAGAACTGTATCGAGAAGGTTGATGCCTTGAATCAGGCACTCAATGAAGCTGGTACATGGATTAACCAACAGACAGATAAGTAAAGACGGGCATTGCCGTATGGTATTAAAGATGATCAAACGGTGGAAAGGTGAAGTTGCACCCAATATATTATTTACCGAGTATCATCTTCCTATAAGGACTATCGAATTGGACTAATTAGTCCAAGTGATTGGACAAACGTGTCCAATTCATTGGACTAACGTGTCCAACTCGTTGGACTAACTTGTCCAATTAGCTGGACAAGCCTGTCCAATCAGCAATATCTTATAAGAAAAGAAAGAGACAACAAGGTTGTATGTTCTTTCATACAACCTTACGTCTCATTAAATAATAGATTTAAAAACATTATGAGACACAACAGCTATAGCAAATTCTTACTTGCAGGAGTACTATTATGTTCATTTGCTGCTTGCTCTGACGACAATGTTACGCCAGACAAACCACAGAAACCTCAAGAGCCAGAAACCAAATACATTGGTCAGGCTGTAGGTAACTTCTCTGCTGATGAGTGGTATCCAGGTGGTAAACTCGGAACAACAGAGAACACTGCTGCCGGTGGTTATGAGGATAATACACCTGCTATTGACGAACAAGGTCTAACAGATCTCTTCAACCAAGGTGATATGATGGCAAGTGCAAAATACACATTAAGCACCAAGCCTTACAAAGGTTGGGGACCGGTTGCCTCACGTCGTTCATGCGAGTACTGCCACTCTGGTGGTTATGCTCACGGACACAGTCGCAACAACATGGATCCAGTTAAGGGCAATGGTTACATCGTTTCTGTTTATACACCTGATGCGCCAGGCAGTAACAATGGTACTCCTATCAATCAGCTCACAACTTTCACAATGTTGCAAGCCGTTGAGCCTTTCTTGCCTCCAGTTGATCCAAATCAGATACAGATTACATGGCACGACGTAACTTCTATGCCAAGTGGACTACCAATGCAGTTCCCTGATGGTGAGAAGTTCAATCTACGCTATCCATCTGTTTCTATTCCACAGTCTGCATTCAATACTGACCCTAAGCCAAGCAACTATGAAGTACGTTTGATAGCATCTTGTAACTTCCAAGGTCTCGGTTTGATAGATGCAATCTCTAACGAAGATCTGGAGAAGCAATACAAGGCAGAAGGACAGCACGTAGAGTTAAACCCAGAGTTCTTCGATAACGCCACAAAGCAATTGAAAGCTGATGCTTGGGCAGAGGATGCTTTCGGCAATAAGTTCGTAAAGCGTTTCAACTACGACTTGCTCGATGGTTGCCTTGAGAACGACGTTGCTCTTTGGGACGAGTTGAATGTTCTGCGTTCTGATATCAAGCACATTTGTTCTACAGAGCCATGGGCTAAAGCAATGTCAGAGAACGAGAACGTGATTAGTTACATCCAACAGCATGGTAGCGATCCTAACTCTTACGTTCATCCTTATTACAACGATGGTACACGTGAGGGAATCAAGAAAGCCGTTGCATATCTGCTCTCTCCAAACGATAACGTGAACCTTTACAACAACCCTTATTATAACTTCAAGCCAGAAGTGAGCGATGAGGCTTATCATGCGTTTATGGTTTGGCACAGAGGTATTGCCGTTCCACGTGCAAGAAACTTGAATGACAAGGATGTGCAGCGTGGTAAGGAACTCTTTACTGGTGAGTTAGGCTGTGCTCATTGTCACAAGGCTTCTTGGACTACGGGTGCAGACAACCATGGCTCTTCTAAGATTATTGGCAATAAGCAGTTGCCTAAGTATGCAAATCAGAAGATCTATCCATACTCCGACTTCATCCAGCATAAGCTCGATATGAAGAACGATATCCACGGATCTTGGTGCCGCACTACTCCACTTTGGGGCAGAGGTCTTTCATTGATTAACTCTGGTGCAGAAGATCGCTTGCATGATGCTCGTGCTCGTAATGAGATTGAGGCAATCATGTGGCACGCATACAGCAAGAACAGTCAGGCTTATAAGGCAGCCTTCAAGTTCTATAACTTACCAAAGAAGGATAGAGACGCCGTAGTTAAATTCATACGCTCTATCTAAATGAACAGCAATTAACAAAACATTCATAAGAAGAAGATGGGATTCGCAGAAGAATTCCGTCTTCTTTTATCTTACTATAATGCGAACAAAAAGATTACTTGAGATTGTGTATATACTCATTATCGCTATAATGGCGATAGGCACAGTCATTGGGAAATACACAAACCTTGATTACGTATCGGATAATATCTTCGGTTCTTGGTGGTTCTGCCTATTATGGGCAATAGGGATTGCTGCGGGAATCGTTTACTTCATAAAGCGAAAGATGCACCGCCCTATCATCGTCTTGTTACATTTATCATTTGTTGTCATCCTCCTTGGCGCATTGCTTACACATCTTACGGCGCACAAGGGAATGTTACATCTTAGGCAAGGTAAAGTCGTAAACACGTATATAACAAAAGACGGCAACGAGGCACAATTACCATTCTCTATCTCACTCGACAGATTCAATATTACCTATCACGCAGGCAATATGGCAGCCATGGATTACGCCTCGGTCATTACTATAATAAAAGGTGAAAGGAAAGAAGAATATCAGGTATCTATGAACAAGATATATTCAGGCTATGGCACACGCCTTTATCAAAGCAGTTTCGAAGAAGATATGAAAGGTTCATACTTAGCAGTCAATACTGATCCATACGGCATTCCCGTTACTTATACAGGCTATGCCCTACTCTTCTTTGGGCTAATAGCTATGCTTATAGAACCGAAAGGAAACTTCCGCCGATTGCTTCGCACTAATATTAGTAAAGTTATCATTCCATTGTTCTTACTCTTTGCTGGGACATTATCAATCAATGCTCAACCTTCTTTGACTCGCGAGACGGCAGACGAGTTCGGAAAGGTTCTCATTGTTTACAATGGACGTATCTGCCCAATGCAAACCTACGCCATTGACTTCACTAAGAAGCTATACGGAAAGAAGAATTACAAGGACTTCACACCCTGTCAAGTCCTCACTGGCTTCATGTTCTGGGGTAAGGAATGGATGAGAGAACCGATACTCAAGATGAAAGGTAGCGAATTGCGTGAGAAGTTAGGACTCGATGAATACATCTCACCCATAAGTCTTTTCGGACAACAAGGTTATATCCTCGGTCCATATTTGCAAGACGCACAGCACCAGCAAGACGACGCCGTTGCCAAACAGCTCCTTGACACTGACGACAAGATGATGTTATTAATGGATCTAATGCAGGGCAAAACGCTCAAGATATTCCCTTATACTTCAAATAAAGGAAACATTGACTGGTTTGCACCTACCGATCGTATGCCCGAAGCTATGCCCAAGGCACAACAGCAATACATTCATACAATTCTCTCCTTAGCAAGACAATTAGCCAACCAAGGGAACACGGGGATGCTAAACGAACTTGCACAGAAGTTACAGAAGTATCAATACACATACGGCGGCAATACGATTCCCTCTCCAACCGAGATAAAAGCAGAGAACATCTATAACGCATTCCCGTTCGCAACCATTCTCTTCATTGTCAACCTCACCTTAGGGATGCTATCTGTTATCTTCCTAACCAAGAGGAAAACATACCGATTCTTTACTTATCTCATGGGCTTATCATGGCTCATACTCACATTCACCTTAGCTTTAAGATGGATTATCAACGGGACAATCCCTATCGCAAACGGGTACGAGACAATGCTTCTACTCGCATGGCTCATTATGATTGTCTCAATCCTCACAACCCATAAAATGCAACTGATGACCACCTTCGGATTACTTATGAGCGGCTTTATGCTCCTCGTCAGCTATCTCGGGGAGATGGATCCAAGCATTACGCCTCGCATGCCCGTGCTGAACAGTCCGTTGCTAAGCATACACGTGAGTATCATCATGATATCCTACGCCCTACTCTCCCTCACCTTCATCAGTGCCATTGCCTACTTCTGCACATGCCGAAGCAAGAAAGCAAGTATCATTCAGATAAACCGACAACTGACCAATCTCTCACAAATATTCCTCTATCCAGCCATAACAACGCTCGGACTCGGAATATTCATCGGAGCAATATGGGCAAACATCAGCTGGGGAACCTATTGGGGCTGGGATCCAAAGGAGACGTGGGCACTCATCACCCTTATGATTTATGCCATTCCTTTGCACACTGCCAGCTTACAAGCGTTACGCCAACCTCGGCAGTATCATCTCTTCATGCTCGTAGCTTTCCTAAGCATCCTCATGACCTACTTCGGTGTAAATTATATCCTTGGGGGCATGCACTCCTATGCCTAAGTGCGGAAAAGTAAACAAGTTGACACTCTCCGTTAGGCAACATCCCTCCTTAGGGGCTTGGGGAGGCTTCTATTGCTTGGATTTTGGTGGACAGACGAGGGCGTCTGTCCCTACTTTGAGGAATTAATTTCAATAACTGAGACATACATAAATCGCCTAAGGAATAAGTGGAGGAAACGAAATGTATATGTATTGCATTCGTTTTCTCTGCTTATTCTTTTGCATTTCTCGGTACTTTCTATTATCTTTGTACGTAGAAAATAATATTATCACTACTGTGATAACTATTTATCACTACAGAGATAACTATTTATCAGTAAGTGATAATTATTTATCACAATAATGATAATACTAATTCATACGTAGCTTTTAAAAAGAAAGTACGTACAAATTCATTAAACTAAACAGAGGAAATAAACTAAAAATATAATAGAAAATCTAAAATTAAAAGCGTATGAGCGTAAAATACAAACTTCTTAAAAATAGCAAGGAACTATCGAAATTATCAGAATATAGGGCAGTAACGATCGAAAATCAAGTTGTTGACATTGAGCAAATAGGCGAAGACATACAAAACGCAACAACACTTACCCCTTCTGATATCAATGCTGCCATAATAGCAATAAGACGAGAAATGGCGATTCAACTGAAGATGGGGAATGCTGTGCACCTGCCGGGAATCGGTTACTTCACACTTTCAGTGAAGGGGGAACTATATCAAGATCCGCGTTCAAAGCATTTCCGATTGCGAAAGCCAATGGTGCGAACGGTAAAGTTCCGTCCTGATATGAAGATGATAAATACTTTATCTGACACAAAGTTTGAGAATGCAACTTATCAGGAGGGTATATCTTCTATTCCCAAAAGGGAAGATATTGACAATGCTATCGTTACCTTACTATCTAATCAGCCCTTTTTCTCAATAAGAGAACTACGGCAATACCTTAATCTATCGCAAGTAAATGCTTATCGTATTGCTAAGAAATTGGAAAAGGAGGGAAAGATTCGGAATATAGGAAAAGGAAGAAGTAAGTTATTTATTCTAAATGATTCTTCTTCTGAATAAAGGGAAATAAAAATGCGCTCCACTATTTGAAGCGCATTTATTATATTAGTTTTATAGGCTTACCCTCTTTACTTTGCATAGGCTACAGAACGTGTCTCGCGAATTACCGTAATCTTAACCTGACCCGGATAAGTCATTTCGTTCTGAATCTTCTCTGCAATCTCAGAACTTAGCTTCTCGCTCTCTACATCGTCCATCTTATCAGCACCAACGATGACGCGAAGTTCTCGACCTGCCTGTATTGCGTATGTCTTTGTCACACCTGGATAGCTCATTGCAATAGCTTCCAAATCATTCAATCGCTTAATGTAAGCTTCAACTATCTCACGACGAGCACCAGGACGAGCACCGGAAATAGCATCGCAAACCTGTACAATCGGTGCAAGAAGTGTTGTCATTTCTACTTCATCATGGTGGGCAGCAATAGCATTGCAGATATCTGGTTTCTCCTTATACTTCTCTGCAATCTTGCCACCGTAGATTGCATGCGGCAGATCGGTCTCTTCATCTGGCACTTTGCCAATATCATGCAACAAACCTGCACGCTTTGCTTTCTTTGGGTTCAAGCCTAATTCACTTGCCATAACTGCACAGAGGTTTGCGGTTTCACGAGCGTGTTGAAGAAGATTCTGCCCGTATGAAGAACGATATTTCATCTTACCTACAATGCGAATCAACTCTGGATGCAAGCCATGAATACCAAGGTCGATCGCTGTACGCTTACCTGTTTCGATGATTTCATTATCAAGCTGCTTCTTAACTTTTGCGACAACTTCCTCAATGCGTGCAGGGTGAATACGTCCGTCTGCTACCAGCTGATGAAGTGCCAAGCGGCAAACCTCACGGCGAACTGGGTCAAAAGCTGAAATAACGATTGCTTCTGGCGTATCATCTACAACGATTTCTACTCCTGTTGCAGCCTCCAAAGCACGGATATTACGACCTTCACGACCAATGATGCGACCTTTTACCTCATCGCTATCAATATGGAAAACACTTACAGAGTTCTCTATAGCTGTTTCAGTTGCAACTCGCTGTATAGTCTGAATAACAATCTTCTTTGCTTGTTGGTTCGCATTAAGTTTGGCTTCATCAACTATTTCGTTGATATAAGAAGCTGCATCCAACTTCGCTTGATCCTTCAAACTCTCAATCAAACGCTCCTTTGCGTCTTCAGAGCTAAGTCCAGAAAGCTCTTCTAACTTAATGCGCTCCCTCTCCTGCATCTTTTCAAGATCCTGCTGCTTAACCTGCAACAACTTCTTCTCATTGTCAACACGCTGCTGTTGATGGTCAACATCCTGTTTGCGACGATTGAGATCTTCCTGACGTTGATTGAGCGCAACCTCACGCTGCTTCAATCTATTCTCCCCTTGTTGAATCTTCAAGGTACGCTGTTGGACTTCCTTTTCGAGTTCACTCTTCTTATTAAGGAATTTCTCTTTAACCTCAAGCAATTTCTTTTCTTTAATAACCTCTGCCGCTTTCTCCGCCTCTTTTATCGTGTCTTTGTACTTCCCTGTAAGGATATAACGGAAAATAGCAAATCCACCTGCACAACCAGCAGACAAACAAAGCACAGCGATTATAACTGTAACAATCGGACTCATTTATTTTTCTTTTTTGATTTTATAGTTAATATTCTCGCTATTTCTTTAATACTTCCTCAATTTCTGAAGTGAGTTTACCGAGAATATCATTGAATGGAGCTGTGTCATTACGTACTCCTTCTTTCTTATATTTCAAAGCAATATCAAGCATTGCCATGTACATAATATCCTTATCTCCCTTTTTACCTTTGAAAAGAGTAGAGTAAGTATTGACGGTATCAGTAATGAGTTTGGCTGCAGAACGATAATACTCCTCATCGTCACGCGGGACGTTTACAGAAAGTTCTGTATCATAAACATGCAACCTTATATGTAGTTTATCGTCTGCCATTATATTCTGGATTATTTCTCACTTAGAAGTGTAATGCACTTGTTAACATCTCGGATAAGTTTGGCAACACGTTTTTGTGCGCTTTCCATATCCCCATCAGTTACTTCGAGCATCTTTGCCATCTTCAACGAATTATAGTCAGCTTCTGCTTGGGACAACTCTTCTTGCAGTTGTTTAATCTCCTGCTCACGCTGGTCAACAAGTGCATATAGCTCGTCATTCTCTTTCTTCAGTTCTGCATACTGAAGAATCATCTGACGCACACGAGTTGCAAACGTATTTAGAGTTTTCTCATTTGATTCCATGACTACCTTATTCGTTTGGGCTACAAAATTACATTAAAGTTTCTATTTAAGCAAATATACGCTTAACTATTTTGATGCCGTTTGCTCTGCTGGTTTAGGCTCTTTCTTTGCCAACATAACAATCTGATAAACGAAATCTGTAGTCCATTTTCTACTAAAACGAAGTCGCTGATTATATTGTCGAACAGCTACTACAGCTTTGATAACACCAGCATCAGAGAAGTCATTCTTGTCATAAATATCATTTACTGTCTTCTCTGTCATGGTATAAATTGCTTTCTTGAAGAAGCTAGGAACACGCAACTTAAACTTCATCAAATTACCAATTAGCATCATTAAGTCTTGTGTGAAACCTTGGAATTGATAAAGATAAGGCTGTACGTCTTGCATCTTCTTACAATTCTTCTTAACGCTAGCGTCTATCTCTTCAAAGAAATTATCATCGACTTTATATAGGCTTTTCATTGTTTTCTTTACGCTAGCCATTTCTCCTAAGCCCAACTTATTACGTAAGGTCGGGACATGAAATGTTTGCTTATATGTACGCAGGTCGGGAAGCATTGCCAAATTATTGATACCAAGGCGAGAGGCAAGTACAGCTTGGAAATAAACCCTAATGAGAGTCATATAATCTTCCATTCCTCCAGACTTTGCTGTTTCATCACTACTTTTACTAAAAAGCTTTGAAAAGAATCCCATGTTTTTGTATATTGTTTTTAAGTTATTACAACGTATTAAAATCTTCTATTCGCCTGCAAAGTTAATAAAAAAACTAAGAAAGCACACTCTTAATGTATGTTTTATCATTTAGAGGTATTTAAATTAGATTTAATTTCTTATCTTTGCATGCGTTATATATGCATCGTTGAATGAGGAATTATTTGCATGACAAACTCATAAGAGCTGACCTATCCAATTCCATTATTCTTCCCTGCTCATAATAGCAACTAAATTGATAAGCAAAATATAAAACGAACTGATTTATGAAAGGAATAGTTCTGGCAGGCGGTTCTGGCACACGCCTCTATCCAATAACGAAAGGAATAAGTAAACAGCTTATACCAATATTTGACAAACCAATGATTTATTATCCTGTATCAGTATTGATGTTAGCAGGAATCAGGGAAATTTTAATTATTTCTACTCCACATGATTTACCTGCGTTCAAGCGATTGCTTGGAGATGGTAGCTCTTTTGGTGTAAAGTTCGAATATGCAGAGCAACCTTCACCTGACGGGTTGGCACAGGCATTCCTTATCGGCGAGAAGTTTATTGGAAAAGACTCTGTATGTTTGGTTTTAGGAGATAATATCTTTTATGGTGCTGGCTTCAGCAGTCTATTACATAATAGTGTTCGCAGAGCAGAAGAAGAGAATAAAGCAACTGTCTTCGGCTATTATGTCAATGATCCTGAAAGATATGGCGTTGCCGAGTTCGATAAGAATGGAAAGTGTCTTAGCATAGAAGAAAAGCCTGAACATCCGAAGAGTAATTATGCTGTTGTGGGACTCTATTTCTATCCAAATAGCGTTGTAGAAGTTACCAAACACATTAATCCATCTGCACGTGGAGAACTAGAGATTACGAGTGTAAATCAAAAATATTTGGAACAGAACACACTAATGGTTCAAACTCTTCAGCGTGGTTTTGCATGGCTAGATACAGGAACTCATGATAGTCTTTCCGAAGCAAGTACTTTCATTGAATGCATTGAGAAAAGACAAGGGCTCAAAGTCGCATGCCTCGAAGAAATCGCATATAAGAAAGGATGGATAACTGCGGAGCAATTAAAAGAAGAAGCTCAGCCTATGGCAAAAAACAATTACGGTAAATATCTACTTGAATTGATAGAACAAAGATAAGGCTCAAGTCTCATTTATCAGATGAAACAAAAAACAAAATAAATATGGAAGAAACAACAAAACTAGAACTAGACAAGGAACAAGAGAAGCAAGGAATAGCTTCTTTCTTTGACTTTGCAGCTCTTTATCGAACCGTGATCCTTAATTGGTATTGGTTCGTACTTTCACTAATTATCTTTGGTGGAATTGGAGCAATCTATTTAAGATATACTACCCCTTTATATCAATCAACTGCAAAATTATTAATCAAAGATGATGCCAATAGTGGCAAACGGGGAGCTTCGTTACAAAATATAACAAACATAGGTACTATCTCTAATTCTACTGGCATTGACAATGAAATGGAGATTCTATCATCACATTCTATTGCAGAAGATGCTATCCGCGACTTAAAATTATATGTGAATTATGCTACAGAAGGAAAGGTTAAGGATGTTATAGCATATCGTGACCAACCTTTAACTGTTGATATTGATGCTGCTCACTTGGATAGATTGAATAGACCTATCAACCTTAATATAACAAAGAAAGGTTCTTCATATATTGTTACTGGTACGTATTCTGTTCCAACAAATGAGGAAAATATAGAAGGACCTTTCTCCATAAATAAGAAGTTTACAAGTCTACCAGCAACTATCCCTACACGTGCAGGTATCATTACCATTAATTCTAATAATGGAAGAACATTACAGGAAGCACAGGTACTAAAGGTAAATATCGTATCTCCAAAGATGGCATCTGATAAGTATGTTGGTGAACTACAGATAGCTCCTAGTGCCAAAGGAACCTCTATCGTACAACTACAATTAACAGATGAGGTTCCTCAACGTTCACTTGATTACTTAAAGCAATTGGCAATCGTTTATAACCGTCAGGCAAATGAGGACAAGAATGTAGTTGCCCACCAAACAGAGAAGTTTATTAACTCACGTTTGGAGAAGATTAATGCGGAATTAGGTAAGACAGAAGGTGAACTTCAGAACTACAAGCAAAGAAATGGCATGGTAGAACTGAAGATGAATGCCAGCAACTCTGTTACCAACCAAAATACATCAGAACAGAAACTTGCAGAAATGGAGACTCAAATTGAGCTCTTCAATACAATTGCTCGTGAGGTCGAAAGTTCTTCACGCAATCTATCACAAGTTATCCCTTCTAATGTAGGATTGGATGATGAAAGTTCAACAGCATTGATTAATAAATACAATGAGTTAGTGCTCGAGCGTAATCGACTTCTTCGTAGTGCTTCTGAAAGTTCACCCGTTGTTGAGCCACTCACCGCTCAAATCCGCGATTTGAATTACAACATTCGTCGCGCCATTGCTTCTGCACGCCGAAACCTACAGATTCAGCGTGATGCACTCTTGACACAGGTTGATAAATATACGAACGAAGTAGAGGAAACGCCTCAACAGGAACGTATGTTGACACAGATTGGTCGTCAACAAGAGGTAAAGTCAGGTCTTTACTTGATGTTACTTCAAAAGCGTGAGGAAAATAGTATTTCTCTTGCAGCAACAGCCGACAAAGGTAAACTGATAGATGACCCACAACTGAACGGACAGGTTAGTCCGAACTCTACATATATAATGTTGATTGCACTTGCCATCGGTTTGGCAATCCCTGTAGCAATTATCTTACTCATTCAACTCTTCCGTTACAAGATTGAAGGTCACGATGATGTTGCACGCCTTACCAAGTTACCAATTATCGCTGATATTGCAATTGCAAGTAATTCGGCAAAAAGCAAGGCAGGCATCGTTGTCCACGAGAACCAGAATAACCAAATGGAAGAAATATTCCGTGCTCTACGTACCAACCTCCAATTCATGTTGCACGAGGGCGAGAAAGTTGTTCTCTTCACTTCATCAACATCTGGAGAAGGTAAAACCTTTACAGCCTCCAACCTTTCTGTCAGCCTCGGGCTCCTAGGCAAGAAGGTTATCTTAGTAGGTCTTGACATCCGTCGCCCACGTTTGGCAGAGCAATTTGGTATTAAAGACCACAAACACGGTATCACCAATCTGCTTGTAAAAGATAATCTAAACGCAGAAGATGTAGAGGCACAGATTCTACCTTCAGGCGTAAACAAGAACTTGGATCTTCTCATGGCTGGTCCTGTTCCTCCTAACCCTGCCGAACTTATCGCGCGCAGTTCGCTTGAAACAATCATCGCTATTCTTAAAGATAAGTATGATTACATCATGATTGATACCGCCCCTGTTGGTTTGGTTACCGATACACTACAGATTGGTCGTGTTGCAAACGCTACCATCTACATGTGTCGTGCGGATTATACACCAAAGGCTTCCTTTGGAATGATTAATGCGCTCGCAATGGAAAAGAAACTACCTAACATGGCGATGGTTCTCAATGGTGTCGACATGTCGAAGAAGAAGTACAGTTACTATTACGGCTACGGCAAGTACGGTAAATATGGACGTTACGGCTACGGCAGTGGCTATTCTTACGGCAAGTATGGCAACTATGGGAATTATGGATCATACGGAAATTACAGCAACAGCCAGTATGGTGACAAAAACGATCACTCTGTAAAACGATAAGTAAAGAATGACAATAGCTATTGATTTCGATGGAACCATCGTAGAACATAGATATCCTAAAATCGGTGACGAAATTCCTTTCGCCACCGATACTTTGAAGATGTTAATCAAAGATGGACACCAACTCATCTTATGGACTGTGCGGGAAGGTGAACTACTCCAAGAAGCCGTTGACTGGTGTCACGCACGGGGTGTCGATTTTTGGGCAGTCAACAAAGATTATCCAGAGGAAGAGAAAGAAAAGAACAATCATTTCTCTAGAAAGATTAAGGCAGACATGTTTATTGACGACCGCAATTTCGGAGGATTACCCGATTGGGGAACAATCTACCAAATGGTGACAAATCATGAAACATGGGAAAGCCGAAATTTCTCTAATCCCTCGTTTACAGAACAAGAACAGCCTAAGAAAAAGCATTGGTGGAATTTCTAATCATAACACAAAAGGGTATAAAGAGGGTATTCTATTGAATATCCTCTTTTTTGTATCTATCCAATCAATCGACTCATAAAAGCCATTACTTATATCATTAAAAAGGTATACTCCGCTAATCTTTACAATCTGTTAAGACCTAATTAACATGAGCCCACAGATCAAAAACACAGCAAAGACATAAACGAATAATCTTCTTACAGGATATTACAAACAATCTGGAGAAGTATTACAAAAGGCTTGGAAAACTATTACAAGTATTTTGGAGAAGTATTACAAGTAATCTGTAAAAAGCTAGAATATTATGAATACTAATGTAATATGACTTTCCGTCGATTTAACAAAGCGTATTCTTACTATATTAGTAGGACTTATAAGCTCCCCTCTTATAAGCCTACCAGATAGCTATATAAAAGAGAAAATATTCAAAATAGCTAGATATTTCATTCTTATTGGACATGTAGAGCCTAAGACTTTGCTTACCTAGCAATATCAGATAGCCTTAAAAGAATCAGTCAATAGAACTATGTTTTGAAGAGGTTTTCACACAACCATACAATAAAGATGTAATAGACGATGAATCAATCAATGAACTCATTATATCTATTATGTCTTTACCCTATTCTCTTAATAAAGGAGTTTACCTTTCGTATTTTCGTAATTGGTGGCACAAATAAGCCTTATATAACATATGCCACCAACGTGAAACAGGGCGTCCCCAAATGGTTTCTGAAGGGAAATCAAAAGCAAAATGCAAGTTACGATATATCTCTAAGAAATATTGACTATAAACAGACTTACCTGTAAACGAATAGCGTTTATCATGGAAACCAAAGTTTCCACTTTGTATAATCTCTGAGACCAATATTTTACCTACCCTCTCATTCGGTTTCATCAATAAATACTGATCGGGCAAACCAAGTATATCCTTCATTATATACATTACAGCAGCTGCAAACTTAAACATCCCTACCTGCTTAAACACACTTATTGTTTTCTTACGTTCTTCATCTGTAAATCCACGTAATAATAAGTAATAATAATCTATCATTTGGCGCAAGCCAATACCTTCAAAGAAGAAATGGTGCATAAGATGTGACATCTGGAACACACGATTAAAATCATCAGTAAGTGTATAAATCTCGCCCAACCCACTAGGAAGTATTGATAACCTATCAAATTGCGCTTCTTTACATTGATTAAAGAACCGCCTCAACTTATATTCATGCCACATATTACCCATGAAAGAAGGAAAGAAGTGGACTTCTACAGGAGTCTTAAAATAAGAAAGTTCTATATGATGGTAACCTATTTCACCTTTTGGGTCTAACTGTCGAGAAATACGGATAATATCTAAAGTCTTAGCATCCGTCCAAAGGTCGATATCACCAGAAGTGCGCATATAAGGATCAGGATACATCAACGCATTCGTCTGTCCCTTCAAGACACAACTGTGCACGCCAAACTTCTTCAGCATCATTTCTGTAAGATCTGAAGCATCCTTATAAGTTTGTATATTTGCTTTTTCTATAAACGAACAATCAGCATACCACCTTAGAATCTGTCTTCTATCAGGACGATATTCAGATTTAGATAGTCGTTTTATTCCATGGAATAAGACACCCAATATTGCTTGCTTTCGACCAAAATCATATAAAGCATCCCAATCCATCTCACTTAGGTTCTGAGGTTCTTTTGTATCTTCTTTTAAGCAAAACCTAAGGAAATCAAAGAATATACTTGTAAAATCCTTTCTATTATCGTTCATCACAGTAATGGTTTCAACCTCCTTTTCCTCTATTGAAGATTAAATCTTGTCAAGAACAGAATACTTGCTGTTATTACTTACATACTCGGGAACAATCTCTTTCATCTTTTCAACGATAGCCATATCATCGTATGTGTGGCTCAAAGAAATAAGCGAGTTAATCTGAGCCTCAACCTCTTTGAAGTCATACTCACGTACTTTTGCTATACGAATCTTCTCATGGAAGCTAGGAAGAGTATTCTCTGTTGTGCTCAAAACCTCTTCATAGAGTTTCTCACCTGCACGCAAACCAGTATACTTAATCTCAACATTCTTTGCTCCAGAGAGTTTAATCATTCGTTTCGCCAAATCTGCTATCTTTACAGGTTTACCCATATCAAAGACGAATATCTCACCGCCACTACCATGTGTACCAGCTTCCAACACAAGTTTACAAGCCTCTGGAATAAGCATAAAGAAACGAATAATCTTTGGGTCAGTAACCGTAACAGGTCCACCTGCCTTAATCTGCTTTTCAAACAAAGGAATAACAGATCCATTAGAGCCTAATACATTACCAAAACGAGTTGTTACAAACTGCGTCACAGGTTTACCATTAGCTTGTTCGTTGATCATTTTGTTTAAGCTCTGGCAATATATCTCACAGATTCGTTTAGAACAACCCATCACATTCGTTGGATTTACAGCTTTGTCTGTAGATATCATAACAAACTTCTTAACGCCATACTTAACACTTAAATCAGCAATGATTTTCGTTCCCCAAACATTGTTCTGAATACTCTCTGATGGGTTGTTCTCCATCATTGGCACATGCTTATAAGCGGCGGCATGGAACACGTAATCAGGCTTATAAGTTTGGAAAATCTTTTCCATACGATCAGCATTAGCAATACTTGCAACGATTGTATGTGCTTTGATGTTAGGCCACTCAAAGTGCATCATCAATCGAATATTATGTTGTGGCGTTTCGGCTTGATCAATCAGTATCAATTCGGCAGGATTATAAATGGCAATCTGGCGCACCATTTCAGAACCAATACTACCAGCAGAACCAGTAATCATAATCTTCTTCCCACGCAGGAGAGCACCGATAGAATCCATATCTACACTTATCTGATCACGTGGGAGAAGATCCTCAATACTAATCTCTTTTAGTTGTACATTTGAATAATCATCATCTTGACTCCACTCCTTTTCACCTGAACTCATGAAGATTCGAACACCTTGACTTAACAAGATATCTTGTAGTTTTTGGTCATCACGGAAGCGTTCATTCTGTAATGGTGAAACCAATACAGCCTTTATTTTCAAACTCTTAATGTGCTCGGCAAGATTGTCATCAACCATATATACTTTCTGCCCCATCAATATACGCCCCTTAAAAGAGGAATCATGAGCAATAAAACCTTTCAAAGCAAACTTTTGAGGTTTTATAATACGAATGCTCTTGGCTAGTCCAATACCACCACCATTTACACCATAGATAAGCGTGCGCATGGCATTACCTGTATTGAAGACAACATCATATACAGACTTTACGACTATTCGGAATGATATCATTCCAATTGTCGCAACAAGATACATAGCTGCAATCTGTCGCCCTTCAAGACGGATAAAATTTAAATCCCAATAATAAATAACATAATGCATGCCTTCAGCAATTACCAAAGACAGCAACATCGCTAAACCAACGCGTTGTAAATCTACGAAGGAAGAGTATCTAACGATTCCAGCATAAGTATGGAACAGTTTAAAACCTATCAGGTTGAAAATCATGTAAACAAAGATAGTCTTTGATAATAAGGCGATATTGCCAAAAGCAACTGCACCATGATAATACAACCAAAAGACGAATATACCCGAGAAATAACAGATAAGGATATCAATGGCTAAAATAACCCAATAAGGCAAAGCATTGGCAGATAAATACCAATTCCAAAGTTTCTCAATTACTTTCATATTCAATATATTGCCGTTATTTCAAAAAGTGTATCACAAAGAAAGAACTAAGAGATACACAAAACTTACCATTTAATTTTAGAGTGCAAATATAGATAAAAAATTGCAATCTACCACACATCTCCCAACTTATTTATCTCTACTTTATAAAATCACCTCATTTTATCATCTTACATCCATTTGAATATGGTAAAGGCCTCCATAAAGATTGGGCTGATGCGTAAAGGTAATAAGAACAGATTGAGAGCCGTCACTTATCTTCGAACTCTTAGGTTCTAAGATAAAGTTACCATCTAAGGATTGATAATCTCCTCCACCCAAAACATGATAACCAGCCTCAATAGCTTGTCGAGCAAATGATAACATTTCATCTGAAGACCAAGTATATAGGTTGATACGTTCTAACATTAATTGATTATCAACATAAGTACCTAAATAGCCTATCTGCCGTGGTTGTTTGCCTACGACTTTATCTTGACCTGTTTGCTCATCATAATACATATTGTGATGGAAGATAATCTCTTTCTGAGTACTATACCCATTGATGGTTTGTGAATCTTTCAACGCAAACACTTTACTCAACGCAACCAAAGATGGCATATCCTTCAAACGTTCAGTATCATCTAATAAGAGGTGACATAAGTAAGGGAATGGAAACAAACATTCATCAGGAATACTTGTCGTCCTTACCTTACCTTTCTTAGGAGAATTACCTTTCGATGATTCCGTAACAACTGCTGGTGCATCTGGATATTTCACCTCTGCTATCAATCGCTCTTCTTCTGTCATTTCCTTGGAAACTTTCTGTTGAGGAACTGATGCCCTATTCGCTTGTTGGCTCTCATCCTTCTTTATTGTAGAAGATGTAACTTTACTTGCAGGGGCTTCACGCTTTTCAATCTTCTTGTCATCAACCGTTGATGTGTTCCCCTGTCTAGATTGCGCCATGTTTACAAGCTCCCTTACACGATACCGCTCACAAAACTCATCTTCATTCGTCACCTTATTTATATAGTAATCTTTACCTCCCTTTGAATCTGATATACGAGAGCCATCACGCCAAATAGTCGTGTACTCTACCCTACCTTGTTCATTATAAGCATAACAAGGTCCATCTAAAACGCCATTACGATAATTCAGTTTCATACCGACCTTCCCACTAGGAAAGAAAGAAAGGGCACGCCCATTAGCTACACCATTCTTATATTGCATTACAGACTCTACCTTACCTGACTTATAAAATGTACGGCACACTCCCTCTAACTTCGTTAGTTTATCATCTTGACGATTGATGCTTATGTAATGCTTCTCTGCACGCAACTGCCCCGTAATGTAATAGTCATAGAACATCTTAGCCCCTCTATTATCTATAGTAAGAACACGATAATACGCCGCCTTACTTGCCGTGGCAACTCCTTGCCAACGTGCATTATAGAAAATAGCATCCTTTGGTATATGCGTATGATTAGTTGTCTGTGCGAAACCAATAACAACAACCATACACGTTAAGAAAAAGAAAAGTAGACGTTTCATATAGACTCTAATTTGGCTGCAAATATACTGCAACTAATGGGAATAAAAGAATTTTAATCAGTTTTTTCCTTAAAATGAATCTATATATCAAAACAAAATAGTATCTTTGTTGCGTTATCATACTACTACTTAAAAATCAATAAAACATGCCAGAAAAAGAAAGAAGTATCAAAGACTTTAAACAACTAATAAGTCTACTCAAAGAGAAACATATTTGTAAGCGTGCAGTTGTTGTATGGTCAGAAGATAACCACACACAAGAAGCAGTCTCGTTAGCTGCCCATGAAGGTTTTATAAAGCCCATATTGATATGCTCTGAAACTACACGGAACACTTTTGCACAAAAGGAAGGCTTTGAAACTATTATTGTAGACTCTCCTGAAGAGGCATCACGTAAGGCTGTGGCACTTATCCGAGAGAAGCAAGCCGATATAATAATGAAAGGTTTTGTCAATACGGATGTCCTGCTACGCGCTATATTAGATAAGCAACTAGGTATATTACCTAAAGGGGCGGTCTTAACCCATATTGCTGTTGCTAAATTAGCAGAGTATAACAAACTAATATTCTTTACTGATGCAGCTGTGATTCCTTATCCTACTGATGAACAGCGTAAAGCTCAAGTCCAATATCTTGTTGACTTTTGCCATGCTTTCAACATCACTTGTCCTAAGATTTCTCTAATACATTGCTCCGAGAAGGTCGACACCAAACACTTCCCTCATACTGCAAATTATCTAACATTAAAAGAAGATGCGAAAGCCGGAGTTTTCAGTAAGTGTGAGATAGATGGACCCTTAGATTTAAAGACTTCATGCTCTAAGGAAGCAATGGAGATTAAACAAATCAACTCACCTATCAACGGAGAGGCTGACGCACTTATCTTCCCCAATATAGAGTCGGGCAATCTATTCTATAAAACTATCACGCTCTTCTGTCATGCAGAGGTTGCAGGTGTACTCCAAGGAACAATGGCACCTGTAGTTCTCCCTAGCAGAGGCGATACTATTACCTCGAAGTTATATAGTCTTGCACTTGCAAGTCTCATAGTAAAATAAGGTTATAACCCTTCCCAATATAACCAATTAAAACATTATGGCATACAAGATTCTAGCTATTAACCCTGGCTCAACCTCAACCAAAATCTCCTTAGCGAATGACGATGAACCTGTCTTTGTTGCAGACATACCCCATTCAAGAGAAGAACTAAGTACTTTCAAGAAGATTACAGATCAATTTCATTTCCGAAAGCAAGTTGTTATTGAAGAATTAAAGAAACGCAATATTCCTCTTGACTTTGATGCTGTTATCGGACGAGGCGGATTAGCTAAGCCCGTATCAAGTGGCGTATTCACCATCACGGAAGAAATGATACTTGACCAGCAACAAGCTATTCACCAGCATGCCTGTGACTTAGGCTGTATGATTGCAGACGAGATTGCGCGTGACATCCCTGGTTGCAAAAGCTTTATTGCCGATCCTGGTGTAGTTGACGAACTAGAACCTGAAGCCCGTATCTCTGGTTCTCCTCTAATGCCTCGTGCATGTATCTGGCACGCTTTGAATCAGAAAGCCATTGGTAGACGATACGCCAAAGATATAGGTACTAAATACGAGAGGCTCAACCTTATCATCTGTCATCTTGGTGGTGGAATATCAATTGCTGCCCACAATCATGGTCGAGCAATTGATGCTAATAATGCCCTTGATGGTGAAGGTCCTTTCTCACCCGAACGTGCGGGTAGCCTCCCAGCAGCAGACTTAATACGCCTTTGTTTTAGTGGTAAGTACACTGAGAGCCAATTACTAGGCAGAGTCAGTGGACAGGCTGGTTTAATCGCACATCTTGGTACAAATGACCTAAGAGAGGTTATGAACTGGATAAAGGCAGGCGATAAACATGCAGAATTAATCGTTTCAGCTATGATATGGCATGTTGCGAAGAACATAGCCGCAGAAGGGGCTGTTCTATATGGTAAAGTTGACGCCATCCTTCTCACGGGTGGAATGGCAAAGAGCGATTACATCATCGACCGCCTTAAACGTCGAATAGAATATCTTGCTCCAGTGCATGTTTATCCTGGTCAAGATGAGATGCTCGCATTAACAGAGAATGCCTTGGCTGTCTTACGTGGAGAAAGAATAGCTAAAGACTATTGATTCACATTCAATCGATTTACAGAACACCTAAACTATAGTTTATAATTAAAAACAAATCTTATGAAGGTACATGAATACCAAGCAAAGAGTATCTTTGCATCTTATGGACTACCGGTAGATCGCAACATCGTTTGTCGAACACCGGATGAGGCTGTTGCTGCGTATAAACAATTAGGTTTAGCAAAAGCGGTAGTAAAAGCACAAGTACACACGGGCGGTCGTGGTAAGGCTGGTGGTGTTAAACTTGGAAGTAATGAAGAAGAGATTCGCCAACATGCAGAAGCAATCTTAGGCATGGACATTAAAGGGTTCACTGTTGATCGCGTCCTTGTTAGCGAAGCTGTTAACATTGCATCAGAGTACTACATGAGTATTCTTGTTGATCGCAAGTCGAAGTGCCCTATGCTTATGTTGAGTCGTGCCGGTGGTATGGATATCGAGCAAGTGGCAAAAGAGACTCCAGAGAAGATTGAGAAGATTGTCATTGATCCAACTATTGGTATGTCTGACTTCCTCGCACGTGAAGCAGCGTTCAAGTTATTCGATAATATGGCACAAGTGAAACAAGCGGTGCCTATCTTCAAGAACCTTTATAAACTCTTCGTCGAAAAGGATGCCTCACTTGCAGAGATAAATCCTCTCGTGATGACACAGGAAGGTACACTAAAAGCCATCGACGCTAAGATGACCTTTGATGATAATGCTCTCTTCCGCCATCCTGATATAGCTGAACTCTTCGAGCCTACTGCAGAGGAGAAGAAAGAACGTGAGGCTAAGGATAAGGGATTCAGTTACGTTAACCTTGGAGGCTCAATCGGTTGTATGGTGAATGGTGCTGGTCTTGCAATGGCTACGATGGATATGATTAAACTCTATGGTGGCGAACCAGCTAACTTCCTTGATATTGGTGGTAGCTCTAACCCAGAGAAAATTGTTGAAGCCATGAAGCTCTTATTAGCCGACAAGCATGTAAAGGTTGTTCTCATTAACATCTTTGGTGGAATTACACGTTGCGATGATGTTGCTAAGGGCTTGCTTGAAGCGTTCAAGGTGATTCAAACCGACATTCCTATTGTCATCCGTCTCACTGGTACCAACGAGGCGGAAGGAAGGGCAATATTAGAAGGAACCCACTTCAATGTTGCCACCTCTATGGCAGATGCTGGACATAAGGCAGTTGAACTAAGTAAACAACTTTAAATAAGATATTATGAGTATTCTGATCAACAAAAATACAAGACTAATTGTACAAGGTATAACTGGTCGTGATGGTAGTTTTCACGCATCAAAGATGAAAGAGTATGGAACCAATGTTGTGGGTGGTACCTCTCCTGGCAAGGCTGGACAAGAAGTCTGTGGTATCCCTGTTTTCAACACGGTGAAAGATGCGGTGGCTGCAACACAAGCAAACACTTCTATTATCTTTGTTCCTGCACCTTTCGCTAAGGATGCTATGCTAGAAGCGATTGATGGCGGTATTCAACTTGTCATCTGTATTACCGAAGGTGTACCAACGCTCGATGCTGTAGCTGCACAGCATTATGCTAAAGTTCACGGTGTAAAAGTTATCGGACCTAACTGTCCTGGATTGATATCTCCAGAAGAGAGTATGGCTGGTATTATGCCAACAAACATCTTTAAGAAAGGACATACTGGCGTCATCAGTCGTAGTGGTACTTTAACTTATGAGGTGGTGCATAACCTCACACAAGCAGGTCTCGGACAGTCAACAGCCGTTGGCGTTGGTGGTGACCCAGTTGTAGGTCTTTACTTTGAAGAACTATTACAGATGTTCCAAGATGACCCAGAGACGGATAGCATTGCACTCATTGGTGAGATTGGTGGTGACGCTGAAGAACGTGCCGCACAGTTTATAAAGGAACATGTAACTAAACCCGTAGCTGTCTTCATCTCTGGACAACAAGCTCCTCCGGGCAAACAGATGGGGCATGCTGGTGCTATAATTTCAAGTGGCTCTGGCTCTGCAAGTGAAAAGATAGCTGCGTTTGAAGCTGTCGGTGTTCCTGTTGCACGTGAGACGAGTGAAATCCCAATACTACTAAAGCAACAGATGAAGAAGTGATGCGAGGTATCTCCCAAGACTTTCAAGATAAGGAAGAGTCCCATCAGAACTATATTCCAAAGGAAGTGAAACATAAATCAATTAGTAAATTTGTTTAGCATTTCATATTAACTATAACTTCCTTAAAGAATCTAATATACCCTCGTTCGTCCAATAACTTTATTTATATGCGGACTAACGAGGGCTTTCTATTGCACACGAATAAGGTTCAGGACACCCCACTTTATTATAAGCAAAGATTATTAGAATAATAAGTCCTTTTCCTTTCATATAACCCTTATCACACTGCTCCTATAAGCTATACGATAGTACTTATATAAGCAGTACCATCGTATTCATATAAGCATCTTCGTATTATACACGTTTGTATAATGAATTATACACGCCTGTATAATTCGTTATACAGACGTGTAGAACTCGGTAAGTCTTATTGAAGTACGATTGAACACTAACTTAAAGCATGGTTGACACCTAACTTAACCATCTATCATACTTATCCTTAGACATCAATCCTAGTGAAAAAGAAATCAAACCAAATTTTGTATAATTTTGCACATAAAAAAG
>ERZ773006.62-NODE-62-length-61520-cov-3.67463_pt1 | contig 61520 bp, 56 predicted proteins | sample MGYA00580843_ERZ773006 | MGnify/ENA primary metagenome ERZ773006 (study PRJEB29015, sample SAMEA2738011) | human oral metagenome | biome: human oral; feature: human-associated habitat; material: dental | place: China | collected 2052 ...
GCAGTTCGGAATCTGCAAGCAGTCTGTCCGATGTCGGCGTTCTCTTTAAAAACAGCTCGTTATTGCAAATGTCGCCTATCAGTTTACCGTTAAAATATACAAGGTATCCGCCCATCATAGGCTTTATGGCAATATCGCCGGATTCAGTAAAACTGTCGCGAACATATTCATTGAATTCGTTCACCTTGATCGCCTCCCATCAAATTTGAATTTGCACGACTTGGCAGACAGTGTCTTGGTAGGCGCTTCTCGCCAAGTGTCGAATGGGCGCATTCGTCCGACCGAACCCAACGCTTGGCAGCGAGAAAGCCCGTGGATCATTCGCCGACCGGGTCGCCGTACTCGCGAGACATGGCGTCGAGGTTGACGACCCACTGCTTTCCGTACTTGCGGGCGTCCACGCCCGAGACTATCTTACCGTACGTAATGACCTTGCGCAGTGTGGACTCGCTGACGTCCGAGAACGACATGAGGTCGTCGAAGAGCGTTGCCATCTCCGATCCGATGTTCCACAGCTCATCGCAGAAAAGGTCCAGCTCGTCGTTCCAGACGATACCGTACACCTCCGCATTGCCGAATAGCACCTCGTCCTCCAGCGCTGCGAAAGCTGGGAGGAGCCGTGTAAGCGGGGCCACGTCGTGGGTCTTCGCGGTGCCGTTGGCAAACTGCACGCTCAGCCTCATGCCGGGAAGGGCGGAGACGTCCCTACCTTGTGGAATTTCATGCAAAACCCTCTTTAATACCGTGCGAGCGTTGGTAGCTACTTTCATTTCCTGCAGCAGCATCATGATGTCGTGATGCTGCCGAGAGGCAACAGTGCGCAAAGAAAGCTCCCCGCCTTGTGGGCGAGGAGCCGGTTTTCCAAAAGATGAGACTAGATGCTACTACTTACCACTAGATGCTAAAAGAATGCACGAGCTGGGCTACTCCCATTCGATCGTTGCATAGCCGGTTTCCGTATAGTCAGCAGGACAAGTGATTTGGGAGTCCTTCTACTCTCCTATTGCCAAGACCGTGTAGCCATCCTGTAGTCAGCGGTGACTACATGCTCTGTAGTCACTTGAGGAGGGTATTTTCACTCGACCGAAGAGCGACATGATAGAACTGCGGAAACGCAGTTCTATTGCGCGCAACTGACTACATGGTTGGAAGCTGCTCTGGAGGGGCGGGGCACCCGCCGATCCAAGAGTGACGATTCCCAAGTGAAGAGTAACAGCGCTGAACTAAGGAGATGTGACATGCGGTGAGCAGGGTAATCGCAAAAGAATCTTGCTCACTGTCAATCCGCTTCTCGCAAAATGAAAGTCGGGAAAAGTATCTCTTCTTTGCCTAAAAGGGTGTCGGTTTTGAAATGACGGCGCGTTCACTGACCCCTGAGCAGCGGGAATGCGCTCAGCAGGCCGGAGTAGCCCCCTCTTCGGTGTGGAAGAATGACGTCCGCACGAATAACCGGGGCTCCGTGCTCGCATGCGCCAAAGACGGGGTGGGGCGCTCTCCCGAAACCGCTGCGGGCAAACCCTCCCGACCACGAAGGGGAGGGTATTCAAGAGCAGCGTCGGCAGCGCGGTTGCCGGTGCCGCGATAGACGAACGTCTCCTGCCCTCTGGGCATGAGCACTGCGTTGGGATGCCGTGACATGGGGTGGACCTCCCTGCCACAAGTCCAGACAACTGACAGTGCGCGGGAGCCATCCCTATTTGTCATCCGCCGAACGTAAACAACGTCTTGGTACTAAACAGCCAGCTACATCCCCTGACTATCCCAAAGGCTTTCAGGGTGATTCGCCCGGTCGGGACATGGTCGTTCAAAAGTCAAATCAGCATATCGTGAAGCAGGCTGTTGACACAAGTTAGGCATGGATAATATAATCAAGACCGACGGTATTGATACCACTGGTCTCAATCGTCTGTACCATTTCTCGAGAAAAGCGCATCGTGGGAGAAGGTGAAGCATGGCAAAGCGCGTCGAGGGGATGACCGACAGGCTGCTCAAGGCGGCACGGGAGGAATTCCTCGAAAAGGGCTACGAGAGGGCTTCTCTGCGCGACATCGCGGCACGAGCCACATCGAGCAAGGGCGCCATATACGTGCGCTACAGCGACAAGGAGGCGCTGCTTGACGCCGTGGTCGGGCCGGCTCTCGACGGGCTGTGCGACTTGTTGGAGAACACGCTCGGCACCTATGTCGATCTACCTGCCAAAGAGAAGCGCGCTTCCCGCGATGCCTACGCCGATCAGGGCATCGAGGCCATGGTCGACTACCTCTACGACCACTTCAGCGAATTCAAAATCGTGGTCGACATGGGCGGTGCCAAGTTCGAGGGCCTGCTTCACCGCCTGATAGAGCTTGAGCTGGCGACAAGCTACGACTACCTGAAGACGGCGGGGGGCCCTGCCCCCATGCGGGCAAGTGTCGAGCCGGAACTGCTCCACATGATCGTGAGCGGCTACTTCTCCGGCATCTTCCAGGTGATCGCGCACGACCTCTCGCGTGACAAGGCGAAGGCGTGCGTCGCGAGCCTCAGCAGCTTCTACCGCGCGGGATGGGCCGCCCTGTTCGAAGGGCCCGACAGCGAGGGGCCGCTCACATGACGCCCGCAGCAAACGTGCAGGTCGACGAGGACGGCTGGGTGCGCTGCCCCGTGTGCGGGGCCAAGACGCGCCTCAAAGCGCGAAGCGAGACCACCTTCGCGAACCTGCCGCTCTTCTGTCCCAAGTGCCATCACGAGTCGATGGCGAACCTGCCGCCCACCAAAAACAAGAACGGTTAGAGGGACGGGCGCACCGCATTCGGCGATGTCAGCAGACATACCTGTAAGAGCCAGACGCATGACGCAGAGCCGCACAGCCCGAGCATCACGGGCAGGCTGTGCAGTTTTGGAAGGAACGCATGTGTCTAGTCAGGAACGGGACAACCTCTCGGAAGCTTCCCCGCAAGGCGGGTCCCAGGCGCGGCAAGGCACCGGCATGGCAGGCGGCCTCGCCCGTCTCGGAACCTTCATGGCACCCCGCAAGGGCACGTTCATACTGAGCGTGGTCGAGGCCGTCCTCGCAGTGGCGTGCGGGTTCGCGCCGTACGCGGCGGTCTCGTTCATCGCCGGAGCGCTGCTTGGGGGAAACGCCGATGCGGGGTACTACCTTGCCTGGTGCGCCGTCGCAGCAGCGGGCTACGTCGCCAAGGCGCTCCTCATGGGGGCCTCGACCACCACGGCCCACCGGGCGACCTTCGCCGTGCTGAGCGAGATCCGCCGCCTCTTGGCCGACAAGCTCGCGCGCGTGCCCTTGGGCTACGTCATCGGTACCCCGTCGGGCAAGCTCAAGGCGGCGTTCGTGGAGCGCGTCGAGCAGATGGAGGTGCCGCTTGCCCACGTGGTGCCCGAGGTGTCGGCCAACCTGCTGGTGCCCCTCGCCATCATCGCGGTGCTGTTCGTTCTCGACTGGCGCATGGCACTCGCCTCGCTCGTGACCATCCCCGTGGGCCTTCTGTGCTATGCGGCCGAGATGCGCGACTACGCCGCCAAGTACGGCGCCGTCGTCGCAGCCAAGAACCGCATGGGCGCCACTATCGTGGAATACATCCGGGGCATCAAGGTCATCAAGATGTTCGGGCAGGTCGGGGCCTCGTACGAGCGATTCACCGAGGCCGTGCAGGCAAACGAGGACGTGCAGATCGACTGGATGCGCTCGACGCTGCCCTGGACGGCGACGATGATGAGCGTCTGGCCGAGCGTGTTCTTGGGCGTGCTCCCGGTGGGCGTCTTGCTCGTCTCCCAAGGATCGCTCGAGCCTGCCACCTTCGTCACCTGCATCGCCCTGGCGCTCGGTATCGCAGGGCCCCTGTTCGCCGCCATCATGTTCACCGACGACATCGCCAAGATCGGCACGATCTGCTCGGAGATCGGCAGGGTGCTGGACGAGCCGGACCTCGAGCGCCCCCGAAGGCGGGCGCAGCTTGCCGGCACGGACATCGAGCTCGCGCATGTCGGCTTCTCCTACGGTGGGACGCGGGTGCTCGACGACGTGAGCCTGCGCGTAGAGACGGGGCAGACGGTTGCCCTGGTGGGGCCTTCCGGCTCGGGCAAGTCCACCATCGCGCGGCTCGTCGCCTCGCAGTGGGACGTCCAGACGGGCAGCGTGAGGATCGGCGGCATCGACGTGCGCGGCATCCCGCTCGAGCAAAGCGCCGAGCTCATCGCGTTCGTCTCGCAGGACAACTACCTGTTCGACGACACCATCGAGGCCAACATACGCATGGGCAGGCCTGACGCCACGTGCGAGGAGGTGGTGGCAGCGGCCAAGGCGGCCCAGTGCCACGACTTCATCATGGCCCTCGAGGACGGCTACCGAAGCCGCGTCGGCGCCTCGGGCGGGCGCCTCTCCGGCGGCGAGAAACAGCGCATCAGCATCGCCCGCGCCCTGCTCAAGGACGCGCCCATCGTCATCCTCGACGAGGCCACCGCCTACGCCGACCCGGAGAACGAGGTGCTGGTGCAGCAGGCCATCGCCGAGCTCACGCGTGGCAAGACGCTCATCGTGATCGCGCACCGTCTGCGCACCGTCATGGGTGCGGACAGGATTTTCGTGGTCGACGCCGGGCGCGTGGCGGGATTCGGCAAGCACGACGAGCTCCTCGAATCCTGCGTGCTCTACCGGCAGATGTGGGCTGCCTACACGCAGCCGTTCGACGCGGCATAGAGGTGATGCGGATATGATTGCGGTATTCAAGCGGTTCTTCGCCTTCTCGAGCGAGCGCAAGGCGCTCTGGTACCGCGCCTTCGCGCTCGAGGTCCTGCGCACCGTCGCCGAGGCGCTGCAGTTCCTGCCGCTCGCGTTCATCCTGATGAACCTGGTCGAGGGCAGCCTCGCGCCGTGGATGGCGCTTGCGGCGTTCGCCGCGGTGGCGGCATCCGTCGCCCTGCAGGCGGTATGCAAGTTCCTCTCGCACCGGCTCGAGATCACCGCCGGCTACCGGATGTCGTCTGACAACCGCCTTGGCATAGGCGACAAGCTGCGCTACGTCCCTATGGGCTTCTTCAAGGAGGAGAGCCTGGGCGAGCTGACGGCGGTCTGCACCTCGACCATGGACGATCTGGAGGCCATGTCGTCCTCCGTCATCATCCGCGTGATGACGGGCTTCACCAGCGCCTGCGTCTTCTCGCTCGCATTCGTGCTGGTGGACTGGCGCATCGCGCTGACCTACCTGTGCGGCGTCGCTGCGACGCTGGCAGTGAACCACCTGCTCATAGCATCGGCGCGCAGGCACGCGCCCGCGCGACTCTCCGCGCAGACGCGCCTCGTGGGATCGGTGCTGGAGTACATCCAGGGAATGGAGGTCGTAAAGGCGTTCGGCACGCACGGAGCCGCACGCCGGGCAATCGATGCTGCCATCGCCCATGCCGAGGACCAGAACTTCGTCGTCGAGCGCAAGAACACGCCGTTCGTCGTGGCCCAGCAGGTCATCCTCAGGCTCTTCTCGGTGCTCGCGGTCGTGGTCTCCGTCTTGCTCTACCTCGCCGGTAGCCTCGACCTCTTCTTCTGCCTCATGACGGTGGTCGGCGGATTCCTGGTGTACAGCCAGGTCGAGGCGGCCGTCGCGCTCGTGTCCATGCTCACCATGATCGACGTGTCCATCGAGCGCATCGCCAAGGTTCAGGACGCCCCCGAGCTCCCCGTCGCAGGGGAAGGCTTTATCGCGATGGCCCCGCCCGATGCCCACTCGCCCGCCATCGAGCTCGAGCACGTGAGCTTCGCCTACGGCAGCACAGAGGTGCTGCACGACGTGAGCCTCAGCATCCCCGCGCGTTCCACCTGCGCCATCGTGGGGCCATCCGGCTCGGGCAAGACCACGCTCGTCAACCTCATGGCCCGCTACTGGGACGTGGGCTCCGGTAGCGCGAAGGTCGCCGGCAAGGATGTGCGCGCATGGGATTTCGACGAGCTCATGGGCCAGTTCGCCATGGTGTTCCAGGACGTGTACCTCTTCAACGACACCATCGAGGCCAACATACGCTTCGGCGCGCCCGACGCCACCGACGAGGAGGTGCGCGAGGCCGCGCGGCAGGCATGCTGCGACGGCTTCATCAACGCGCTGCCCGACGGCTACCGGACCGTGGTCGGCGAGGGCGGAGCCACGCTCTCCGGCGGCGAGAAACAGCGCATCAGCATCGCCCGCGCCCTGCTCAAGAACGCCCCCATCGTCCTTCTCGACGAGGCCACCGCGAACGTCGACCCGGAGAACGAGGCCGAGCTCGCCCGGGCCACCCGGGCGCTCTCCGAGAACTGCACCGTGGTGATGATCGCGCACAAGCTCTCCACCGTGCGCTCCGCCGACCAGATAGTCGTGCTCGACGAGGGGCGCATCTCGCAGCGCGGCACCCACGAGCAGCTCGCTGCGAAACCGGGCATCTACCACGACTTCGTCAGTCAGCGCGAGCGGGCGGTGCAGTGGCGGCTCGGGGCAAAGGGCGGCGGATGGGGCGTGGGATGATGCGGCTTCCGCCGCGTCGAGACCCCTTCGCTCCATTGCGATAGCGGCGGCGCGCAAGGGGCGCCCGCCAGACAAGAAAAGGAGTATTCCATGTCAAACCAAACCAATTCCCAGCCTCGAGGAGAGGCGCGCAAGATCGAGACGCGCGGCGGCATCAACGTACGCGACCTGGTGAACGTCGCCGTCTTCACGGTCATCTACCTGATTATCTTCTTCGCCTTCGCAATGGCGGGCATCGTGCCGGTCATGGCCGTGTTCTATCCGCTGCCCATAGCGCTCATAGCCTCCATCCCCAACGCGCTGTTCTACACGCGCGGCGGAAAGTTCGGCCTCGTCACGATTGAAGGCGCGCTCTTGGGCCTCATCCTCTTCCTCACGGGCATGGGCGGCCCGCTCGGCCTGGCGGCGGGCATCGTCTGCGGTCTCGTCGCAGACCTCATCATGAGGTCGGGCGATTACAAGAGCTTCAGCCGCACGCTCGTGGCTCACTGCATCTTCAATCTCTGGATTCTCGGTACCCAGGCGGCCTTGTGGCTGCAGCGCGATGCCTACCTCGAGCCCTTCAGGGCATCGCAGGGCGATGCGTTCATCGACAGCACCATGGCGCTGCTCAGCGGGCCCGTGTTCGCGGTCGAGCTCGTCGGCGTCATAGCCTGCGGAGCCGTAGGCCTCGTCATCGGACGCGCGATCCTGAAGAAGCACTTCGAGCGCGCCGGCGTCGCCTAGGCGGGGCCTTCGATGTGAGAACGACCATGGGACGACCTGCCGCAACACAGCTCCAGACCACGTCGAGGAGCATGCTTGATCTCGACCCGCGCACGAAGCTCTTCGTGCTGCTCGGCATGTGCCTGGTGTTCACGCTGAACGCATACGGCGCGGCGGGCTATGTCCTGCGCGGGCTCATGCTCGCCCTCACTGTCGTGTCGCTCGCCCATGCGGGAGCAAGGAACACGGCGGCGGGCGTCGCCGCCATGGTGCTGGGCGCCTTCACCCTGCAGGAGTTCGGCGAGACGGCGCTTTTCGCCCTCTTCGGCTCGACCAACGTGGCGATGTCGGTCGTGCGCTTCTTCTGCGTGCTAGTCGCCCAGTTCGTCCCGCAGACCATGTACGCCTACTCGATCATCCTGAGCACGAAGGTCGGCGAGTTCATCGCCGCCATGGAGCGCATGCACGTACCCGACGCCATTACGATTCCGCTGGCGGTCATCTTCCGCTTCTTCCCGACGATGGGCGAGGAGCACCGGGACATCCGCGACGCCATGAGGTTGCGCGGCCTCGGCTGGAGAAGCGGGCCGGTCGCCATGGTCGAGTACCGGCTGGTGCCGCTCGTCATCTCGCTCGTGAAGATCGGCGACGAGCTGGCGAGCGCCTGCGCCACGCGCGGCCTCGGGGTTGGGGTGAAACGCACCCATCTGTGCCGCATCGGGATACGCCCCCTCGATGTCGCCTGCATGTTCTTCGTCGGGACGTGCGCGGCTATCACCATCTACCTGAGAATGAACGGAGCCGGATCGTGAGCATGGTCGAGCTGGACAGGGTCACCTTCCGCTATCGGGGCGCCGCCACGGCGAGCCTGGTCGACGTGAGCCTCGATGTCGAACCGGGCGAGGTGGTGGTGCTCTGCGGGGAGTCGGGTTGCGGGAAGACCACGCTCACCCGCATGGTCAACGGCCTCGTGCCCGAGTTCTTCGACGGCGAGCTCTGGGGCCGCATTCTCGTGGACGGCATCGACGTCTCGGAGACGCCGGTCGCCGAGACGGGGCGCAGGGTGGGAAGCGTCTTCCAGAACCCCCGCAGCCAGTTCTTCAACGTGGACAGTACTAGCGAACTAGCCTTCGGCTGCGAGAACATGGGCTGGCCCGAGCCGCAGATCGCCGAGGCAGTCAACGCAGTGACTGGCGACTTCGGGCTCGGCGGCCTGCTCGATCGCAGCCTCTTCAGACTCTCCGGCGGGCAGAAACAGCGCATCGCCTGCGCGAGCGTCTCGGCGTACAACCCCGACGTGCTGGTGCTCGACGAACCCACGTCGAACCTCGACCTGGCCACCATCCGCCAGCTCGCCGACATCGTCGCGCTCTGGAAGGCGGCGGGAAAGACGATTATCGTGGCGGAGCACCGCCTGGCGTACCTGGTGGATGTGGCAGATCGCTTCGTGTACCTGCGCGATGGAGCCATCGCCTGGGAGAAGGGCGCACAGGAGCTCCTTGCGCTCACCGGCACAGAGCTGGAGGAATTCGGCCTGCGCTCGCCGCGCCCCGTGGCGTTCGCAGGCAAAGCCCGTGGCCGCAGTCCGGGCGGCGCTGCGGCGTTGGCACTCGAGATTCAGGGCCTGTCGTTCTCGTACGGTAAGGCGGATGGCGCAGACGGCATCGCGGTTGACGGGCTCGCGATCCCGGCGGGCTCTATCGTGGGCGTCGTGGGGTACAACGGCGCTGGCAAGAGCACTCTGGCGCGCTGCGTCTGCGGGCTCGAGAAGGGAATGCGGGGCACCATTCGCATCGACGGACGCGAGACGACGCGCAGGCAGCGCCTGCGGGAGACCTATCTGGTCATGCAGGACGTCAACCACCAGCTGTTCGCCCCGTCGGTGGAAGAGGAGGTGCTCCTGAGCATGCGCTTCACGCGGCATAGCAGGCGCGGGCGCGACAGCGATACCTACGTGCACGGGATACTGGCGCGGCTCAACCTGGACGGATTGGCCAAGGAACATCCGCTATCGCTTTCCGGCGGGCAGAAGCAGCGCGTCGCCATCGCGGGCGCGCTCGCGGCCGAGCGCAGGATTATCGTGTTCGACGAGCCTACCAGCGGATTGGACCTCAAGCACATGTACCAGACGACCTCGCTTTTGGTCGATCTTGCGAAGAACGGCGTCACCTGCCTGGTCATCACGCACGACCCCGAGCTCATCGCCGTTTGCTGCAACTGGATCGTCACGCTGGATGCCGGTCGCGTTGCGCACGCCGGCGCCTTCGATGCGAAGACTGTGGAGCTGCTGACGGCGTTCTTCGGCGCCAGTCCCAAAAGTCAAGGCACCACAGGGCATGAAAACTAGGCGGAGTCGCTTTTGAACTGTACCCCGGAACTTGGACTCAAAAATAAAAGTTTGAGTTCCGGAGGTGTGGTTTCTTTATGGGAAGACACGACATCGAAGTCCGCAAAAAGGCGACAGAGTTGATTGATTCGGGATATGGCAAGACGGCCCTTGCCAGCACCCTTGCAATATCGGTCAGCATCGCCGAACATCGGATTCATGCATACAAGGCCGTCGGCGAGGAGGTCTTTCTGGGTATGGGGTCCAAGCACGGAACCTACGACCATGAAACCAGGCCGGCAGCGGTCCCCGACTTCCTCGAGGGCGGGCCGACGAGGCAAGAGGTCATTGCCAAGCACGCAATAGCGGGGCCGACCGCCTTCGAGCGCTGGGCGAAGTCGTATCGGGAGGGCAGCCCCGAGGCGCTTGAGGGCCGGAGCTCTGAAGCAGGGTCATCGAGACTCTCCCGCTCGCCGAACAGGTGCGGGCATCGCTAGATGGCAATGTGCCTGCGCGCGGAAGACGGCGCCGTCATCGCCGACAAGACAGCGCCCAAGGTGATGCACGAGACCGGCATGGGCTGCGGCATACGCCGCGAGACCGATTGCCACAGGCGCAGCCCCTACAAAGACAGCGGGGGCGAGACCTTCGAGAACTGCTGGGGCGCGACTTCTTGGCGGACGGCCCGTGGCAGAAACTGGGGACGGATGCGACCGAGTTCAAGCAGAAGCGGGGCAAGGCTTGCTTTGCGCCCGCCTACGACTTCGGGAGCAAGGAGACGGCCGTCCGGTCGATCTCCCGGCACCCGGACACGGCGCAGCAGAAGGAGACGCTCGACATGCTGGTCCCGTAGATGCTCGAGGGCGCTCATCCGGTCATGCAGTCGGACATGGGGTGGCAGCACCAGCACGATGGCGGATTCTTCGTCAAAGTAAACGATCTTCACAATGTCGCTAGCTGTGCCCATGCTGAAAAATTTTCTTCCTTGCGCCTTATTTCAATTTTACCGCAGCATTTGAGACGTTCGGCGGCAATGAGGCCGCCGAACCACGGCGTCAGCGTCGGTTTATTTCTTGGTGAGCAGTGTCTTACAGTGGCTTAGCGTGGCCTAGTGCCCTGCGCCGCGTTGCGGGGCCACAGGAGAACTAGTACATCTCTCGATATCGTCCAAGGGAAAAGTCTCCTTGGCATTAAAGGGCATTTGATTTGAATAGATGCCAAACGAGAGGTGACACATGGCAGATGAGATTTTCAAACTGGAGCGCACCCCTATGCAAGGGGCTGATGCCGCGAATGCTGACTTGTCCGACAATGGTTACATAAACCGCGAGAATGCCGAGGCGGAGAATTGGGGATTTGCCGCCTCCTCAACCTCGGACGCGAACGACCAGGGAGACACCTTGCTCGACGTCTCTCAGGTTGCCGAGTACTTGCGCATTTCGCGGTCATCGGTTTACAAGCTCATAGAACGGCAGCAGATTCCCGCAATCAGGATCGGGAGGCTCCTGCGTGTCAGGAAGAAGGAGCTCGACGATACGCTGCGCTCCATGGGCAGCGACCTCTGAGATAGTACGCCATGAAGTCAAGGTCGTCTGCAGGGGACATTCGACCCGTTAGGGAACCAATCGAATCCGGCACCGCCGTGCAGCAGTTGGCGCGGAATCACTCCGACATCGCTCGCATAGGAGCTTCTAACCGAGCGATCGAAGGGGTGACTCGGCGATGACGACAGCAAAGCAAACCAAGCCGCACGTTCCTCTAAAGGACTATTACACGGTCGAGGACGTGTCGGTCCTTCTCGGCATCGGCGAGAACATGGTCAGGGAACTCGCAGGCAGAGATAAAGACCCGTTGCCCTTCAGGCGATTGAATGGCAAAGTCCGCGGGATGTTCATTATCCGATCGGATCTTGGCGGATGGGTCCTGAAGAATTCTTTTTTAGTGGCCCTGGACCATAAGGAGCGAGGCAAGCATGGCGACCATTGAGCCGCTCGCCTCGGAACGCTTCATCGTCGTATACAGGTTCATGTGGCAAAAGCTCGGATTGGACGGGGCGGCCCTTCGCGTGTTTGCGCGCATCTACGGGTTCTGCAAAGACGGCGATTCGGAATTCTTCGAGAGCAGGTCGGCAACGGCAGATTTCCTCGGCACGACGCCCAGGACGGTCACACGATCAATCAACGAGCTTGTCGAAAAAGGGCTTATCGAGCAGGTCGGCGTTCGCGCCTCGGCTTCTGGGAACGTGACGAGGAGCTACCGGCTCACGAATCTGACGCACGGCGAGCCATCGCCCCCTGACAAACTGTCACCCCATGACGACGTGTCGCTCCGAGAGGCGTTCAACCCTGACGGTTCGTCAGGTGCACCGGTGACGATCCGTCACCCAAAAGGAAAGGGGAAAGCATAGTTCATGAGAGAAAACGCGTTCTTCACCCCTCAGGAGGCAAGGGAGATCGGACTCGAGTTCGAGGAACCCACCCCCATCACATGCCGGTGGTGCGGAAAGTCGCTCACTCCGCTCGGCACTGAGCTTCTCGGCCAGGTGCGCTGGCTGATGAGCGAGCCCTGCGGCTGCGAAGGGGAAATCGCCGAACGCGAAAGGGTTGAGAGGGTGCAACGGGCCGAGCAAGAGAGGAACGTCGCCGACAAGGTATCCGCCGCTGGAGTGACCAGGAAATTCGCCAACGCCAGAACGTCTATACCCGAGATCGGCGATTTCCTCCTCGGGTTCGACCGCCATGGCGGCAGCGGGCTCTACATTTCGGGCATCGTGGGCAGCGGAAAGACCCACGCGGCGTCCGCGCTCGCGCGGGCGCTCGTCTACGAAGGGCACTCGGTCGTCCTGACCAACACCCTCGCCATGCTCGACTCGATACGGGCAACATACGGTCGTGACGGAAGCCAGACCGGCGGGGTGGGGCGCTTCGCCGGGTGCGACCTCCTGATCCTCGACGACATGGGCAAGGAGAACGGCAGCGGATGGGCCCTCACGACCATGTTCCAAGTTATCAACTCACGTTATGAGGATATGAGACCGATCGTCATCACCTCGCAATACACGTTGCCAGCGCTCGCCAAGAGGATGGGCAGGGCCGGCGAGAGGGAAAGTGCGGAGGCGATCGCATCGAGGCTCAACGAGATGTGCGGCATCGTGACCCTCCCCGGCATCGACTACCGCAAGGCCAAGGGCAAGCCGTGGCTTAGCGGGGCCTAGTGTGGCCTAAGGACCGATGCGACGTGCAAGGCAAGCCGGTGACGTTGTATACAGCGCTATGGCGGACCGCGCCGGCGAAACCACGCCCATGACAAAGCGGCCAGCGCGGTCCGCGCGTCATACCATCGGAGAACGGAGATGCCATGGGATACGATTCCGAGCGCCTTGCACCCGTAGACAGCCAGACCGCCAAACAGCTCGAGGACAAGTGCCAGGAGAACGGCTGGCTCATGAGAGGCGGCTACGACTGGCAAGACGACCCCTACCTCGAGGAGTACCCCTACGAGTTCTGCACTGCGCCAGACATGGAGTCGCTGACATCTTTCTTCGAGCACGGGAACTGGGCCATCAGGCAGGGGATCGTGTTCGACGACCTCGCCTTCATCCAGCAGGTCAACGGCGGCGACGAGTGGTGGGCGCTGAAGAGGGGCGGCGATGGCTGGGTGGACTTCGAATCGGTCTCCTGCGAGCACATCATCGCACACTCGAAATCGGATTTCGAGCGCCTCATCGCGTCTATGAGGGCCGCGTCGACCGACGAATGCATGAGTCTCGACTACCTGTTCCCGAACCAGCTCGCCGACAAGCTCGTGGATCTGTCCGAGGAATTCGGCCGCTGCGAGATCGCCGATGACCACGAATGCCCCGAGAGCTTCCGCGCATACGCCATCGACGCTCTGGCCGACGACCCGGAGGCGGTCGCGCGCTATCTCGACGAGATCGCTTTCGAGGCTGACGAGCCCGCCGCGAGGGCCCTCGCCATCGACGTCCGCATGCAGATGGCCATCAAGGGCGATGGCCTGGCGGAGCGCGCATTCGCGAGCCGGGAGGCCTCTGGCGAGCTCGACTCCAGGAACGCCTCGATACCTCCGACAGGCAAGGAACATTAGGCGTTAGGAGGCTGCGATGGCAGGCGATTTCGGCGACGAGTCCGGCGAGAAGCTGTTCGATTTCATGGTGCGCCTCGGCATGCGGATGGGCGAAGACGCCATGCGCCGCCACGTCGGCAAGCTGCAGACGGCCTTCGAGAACGCCAGAAGCGGGACGCGGGTCGAGCCGAGGGGCGCCGACGCGGCCGTCGAGTGGGCGAAGCTCGACATGCACGAATTCCAGGAGATCGAGGGGTACGACGAGGTCAAGGGCGTCGTCGAGACGAAGCTGAGGGCCAACGGCGTAGAGCCCGCATGGTTCCAAGACCAGGCGGCGGGAAAGGAGTACCTCCTCTTCCGGGTAGCCGAGGCGCAGCAGGTCTGGGATTCGCTCGACGAGCTCGCTCGTGAGACCGAGGGCGCCGAGAGCCGCGCGTCGGAACGGCTGAAGAAGGACCTCGACGAGAAGCGAGACTCCCGCCAGCTCGAGGAAAAGGCGAAGGAGGCGCGCGAGGCGGCCGATGCCCTGGAGCGCGAGGCCGGCAGATCCCGGCAGAGGGTGTGCGGCCCGCGGTTCCAGGAAGCGAGGTCGAGGTGAGCCGGGGCTCTATGCCGCTGGTCGCGACGACTGTCGCCTCGATCGCGGCGGCGGTTCTCGCAAACGCCTACGCGACGTGCCTCCTCTCCCTTCCGGGCAGTCCCATGAACAACCTGACCAGCGCTTTCGAAACCCTCCCCGGCTTCGCGTCGAGCCGGTTCCCGCTCTCATCGAGCCCCGCCGCCCTGGCGGCGTCCCTGCTCGCCGCATGCGCCGTCTGGGCGGTCTGGGCGTATTCGCTGACGCATCGTCCGGGCGAGCGCGCAGGCGAGGAGCACGGGAGCGCCAGATGGGGAACGAGGCGCGAGGGGCGAAAGTTCCTCGATGTGTCCGACCCCTCGAACAACATCATCCTCACCGAGAGCTTCGGCCTGGCCATGGAGCGCAAGGACCACGACAGGCGCTACGAGCGAAACCGCAACGTTCTCGTGGTCGGCGGCTCGGGCTCGGGCAAGACGCGCGGATACGTCGAGCCGAACATCATGCAGATGAACTCGAACCTCCTCGTCACCGACCCCAAGGGCGAGACCCTCCCGAGGATGGGACGGATGCTCGAGGCGAACGGGTACGAGATCCTCTCGTTCAACACCATCGACTTCAAGAGGTCGATGCACTACAACCCCCTCGGCTACGTGCACGACGAGGCGGATATCCTGGAGTTCGTCACCTGCTTCATCGACAACACCACGGGCGACAAGGAGCACGCAGGCGACCCGTTCTGGGAGAACGCCGAAAGGTTGCTCTACGTCGCGCTCATCGGGTACCTGTTCAAGCATTGCGGAGAGAAGGACCGCTCGCTCTCCGGCCTGGTGACGCTGCTCTCGCTTGCGAAGGCGAAGGAGAACGACGAGGGCTACATGAGCCCGCTCGACCTCATATTCAACGAGGTCGAGACCGGGCGGCGCTACATGCGCACCGGCATGAGCCGCGCCGAGGAGTACGAGAAGGGGTCGAGGAAATCGTACAAGGCCGAGAGCTCGGAGTTCGGCTGGGTGACGACCGGGAGCCCGACGCCGGTCGATTCCGACTTCTGCCTCCTTCACTACAAGATGTTCAAGGACGCGGCGGGAAAGACGCTGAAGTCGATTCTCGTAAGCTGCAACACGCGCATGGAGCCCTTTGCCATCCCCCAGGTGCGCGAGCTCGTCTCCTACGACGAGATGGAGCTCGACAAGCTGGGCGATGCGGACGGCAGGCGCGCGGTGTTCGCCATCATGTCCGACACCGGCAGCCTCTATTCCTTCCTGTTCGCGATCATGATGTGGCAGACAATGAACATCCTCTGCAAGCGTGCGCTCGTCGAATACGGCGGCAGCCTTCCCACGCCGGTCCACCTGCTGTTCGACGAGTTCGCGAACATCGGAAGGCTTCCCGACGTGGAGAAGATGGTAGCGGTGATCCGGTCGCGGAACATCTCGATGTCGGTGATCCTGCAATCCCTCTCGCAGCTCAAGGCGCGTTACAAGGACGACGCCGCGACGATCATCGACTGCTGCGACACGACGCTGTTCCTCGGCGGAAAGTCCACCGACACGGTCAAGGAGATATCGGAGACCGTGGGCAAGCAGACCCTCGACACGGTCACGTGGAACGAGAGCCGAGGCGCGATGCCCAGCTCGACGCGCAACTGGAACACCCTCGAACGCGACCTCATCCAGGGCGCGGAGGTCGCCAAGCTGCCGAGGGACATGGCCATCGTCCTCATCACCGGCACAGACCCCCTCAAGGACAGGAAATACGACATCACGAAGCACCCCAGGTGGCCTCAGGCGTATCCGGGGCATAAGGGCGCCGCCTTCGACGAGCCCTTCGACTTCGGCAGGTACCTCGGCAGAAAGCGGGAGGTGGCCGGCATGTGATGCGATTGCGTGTAGGCGACGGCCGCGCGAAAGCGCCATGCCCTCGGAAGCCTTCCACAACCGCCGAGGGGGCCGCCGCCCGATGCAAAGGAGCGCTTCGAACCGCTCCGAGACGAATTGTAAACCCACGGTGCGGCGCTTGTGCGCATGAGCCGCGCCCGATGCAAAGGAGCAACCGAACATGCTTTCTCAGATCATCACGCTTGTTTCAGGCTGCGTGACCTTCCTGGGCGGCTTCCTCATCGTATGGGGTGCCGTATCCCTCGGCCTCGCCATCCGCGAGCAACAGGGCGGTTCGCAGATAGCGAGCGCCATCTCGACCATCGCCGGCGGCGCGATCATCGTCGCGGCGGTCGTCTACTTCGGCATGCTCGACACGTCATGGCTGCCCGCGTAGGTGCGCCATGCTGAGCGTGACCGTCCACAAGGACATATCCGAGTACCAGGAAAAGGTCGTCGGGAAGCTTTCCGCCAGGACGCTCGCCTGCGTTGCGGGCGGGCTGTTGGCCTCCATCGCGGCGGCAGCGGGCGTCCACTTCGGTCTCGGCATTCCCGTCTCCGATGCGACTCTGCCGGTCATGGCCGTCTCGATGCCGTTCTGGCTCGCCGGCTTCTGGCGCCCCAAGGGAATGAAGGCGGAGAAGTTCCTGCCGCTCTACATCGAACACGTCACGGGCGACGGGAAGCTAGCCTACACGACCGCACCGCGCATGGGCTCGGTGGCCGACGAGGTCAAGTGTCCCAAGACTGACCGAAAGGCAAGGAAGAAATCCAGGAAGAAGGGGGCGGAGCGCCGTGAACCCACTCAAGAAGCCCAGTGACGGCAGCCAGGAGAAACCCATGAAGCCCAAGCCCCGCAGCCGGTCGATCGAACGGCGGATGAAAGACCAGGAGAAGCAGCTTACCGACCAGACCTCGGAACAGAGAAGGAAGCGCCGCGCCGCAAAGGACGTCTACGGCGCGATCGGCTTCGACCTCATGTACGAGGACGGCATCTGCCAGGTCGAGGACGGGCTGTTCAGCCAGACCATCTCGTTCGACGACATCAGCTACCAGTCGGCGCGCGAGGAGAACAAGAAGGCCGTGTTCAGCGGCTGGTGCCAGCTGTTCGACTACTTCGGAGCCGAAAGCTGCGTCCAGCTCACCGTGGTCAACACGCCCATCCCCCCGTCCGAGATCGGGAAGAAGGCGTTCTTCTCCACCGATGACCCCGACACCGCCGGCTATGCACGGGAATACAACCGCATCCTCAACGACAAGATGAGAGAGGGCGTGAGCAACCTCGTAAGAGAGCGCTACCTGACGTTCTCGACCGGCGCGGCGAGCGTCGACGCGGCCGTGCCCAAGCTCGCACGCATGAGAAGCGATGCCATGCAGACCCTGACCAAGATCCGCAGCGACTCACGTGTCCTCGACGGAGAAGAGCGTCTTCGCGCCATCAGCTCGCAGCTCAGGCCAGCCAAGCCCTTCTACTTCTCATGGGACCAGGTTGGTGCGGAGGGGAACCTCACATCGAAGGATTTCATATGCCCCTCGACGCTCGACTTCAAGCCGGGGGGCTCTGGCGCCTGCTTCAAATCCGATGGCATGTGGTGCCAGGTCCTTTCGCTGCATCGCTTCGGGTCCGAGCTCACGGACAGGTGCCTGGCCGACATCATCGACCTGCCGGTGCCGCTCAACGTGACCATTCACGTCCAGGCCATCGACAAGGCGAAGGCGGTCGCCTTCGTGAAGACGAGGCTCGCCTGGATGGACAAGGAGATCATCGATGAGCAGATGTCTGCGGTGAAGAAGGGGTACGACTTCCAGATTCTGCCCTCTGAGCTCAAGTACTCGAAAGAGGAGGCAGAGGACCTTCTCGACCACCTCCAGAACCGCAACCAGAGGCTGTTCGTCTACACGGGGCTCGTCTACACCTACGCGGCGACCAGGAAGGAGCTGGACGATCAGGTCGATCAGATCGTCGCGACCGCGCGTCAGCACTCGATCGAGGCCGACGCCCTCGATTACCGCCAGCGCGAGGGTCTGAACTCCATCCTCCCGCTCGGCCACAACCACGTCGAGGTGTCGAGGATGATGACCACCGCGCAGGTTGCCGTGCAGATGCCGTTCGCAACACAAGAGCTCGCCCAAGACGGCGGCGGGTACTACGGCCAGAACAAGCAGAGCTCGAACCTGGTTCTGTGCAACCGGAAGGTGCTCGCGAGCCCCATGGGGTTCGTATCGGGCAAGCCGGGCTCCGGCAAGTCGTTCTCGGTGAAAAGGGAGATAGAGAACACTATCCTGGCGTACCCGGACGACGAGATCATCATCCTCGACCCGGCGGGCGAATACAGCTCGGTGGTGACCGGCAACGGAGGCGAGTCGATCAGGCTCGCGCCGGACGCCGGCACGCACCTCAACCCGTTCGACCTATCCGACGTCGCCCACCAATCCACTGCGGCTCAGATGGCCTTCAAAATTGACGCATTCCTCGCGTTGTCGTCGGCCACCATGGCCGAAGGCAGCCAGGGACTTCCCGAGGCCGACAAGTCGATTATCAGCCGATGCGTTGAGCTGGCCTACGAGCAATGCGGCGAGGAGGGTAGGCTGCCCCTTCTCGGAGACTTCTACGACATCCTGCGCGAGCAGCCCGAACACGAGGCATCAAGCATCGCGCTGCGCTACGAGAGGTACGTGAGGGGCGCGTTGTCCTTCTTCAACCACGAAAGCAACGTTACCTTCGAGAAGAGAATCACAAACGTCGACTTCAAGGACCTGTCCGAGAACATGAGGGCGTTCGGCATCATTTCCGTACTCGAAACCGTTCGAAACCGCATGTACTACAACTTCGAACGCGGCGTCACCACCTGGCTCTACATCGACGAGGTGCAATCCCTGTTCGGGCACCCGGCGATCATCAGCTATTTCTCGAAGTTCTGGGCCGAGGGGCGCAAGTTCAACCTCATCTGCACGGGCATCACGCAGAACAGCGTGTACATGCTCGAGCACGAGGAGGCGCGCAACATGGTGCTCAACTCCGACTTCATCCTCCTGCACAAACAGTCGCCTCTGGACCGCAAGGCATGGGCCGAGCTACTCGACCTGTCGACGCAGGAAGCGGGCTATCTCGACGAGTCCATCAAGGCGGGCGAAGGCCTGCTCGTCGCGGGAGGGGCGCGCATACCCATCAAAGACGATTTCCCCAAGGGCGAGCTGTACGACCTGTTCAACACGAAGCCCGAGGAGGTCGCCGCCATGAAGAAGGCGTCCGAGTTCGCCGCAAGGGCGAGGCTCAGGAAAAACGGTGCGTGATGTCCCGCGTAGCCAGAAGCGACTCATTCGAAACGTACGAGCCGACGACGGCCGCCGACCTCGCGCGTCCCGAGACGGATGCGGCGCTGGTCGCAAAGTCCGGCAGGACAGATGCGGTGTCCGCGGGCATCGTGCGCAACGGTGGGGAGCGGTCCGGCGAGATGAAGGAAACGACCGCCGGGCCCCATAGGCGAACGGCCAAGAGCGCTGCCGCAGCCGCTCCCGATATGCAGGCGGCCGAGGCCAACGAGTCGATCAAACGCCGATTCCACGTAAAGGCGATGCTCGCCGACGAAGCAGCGGAGCAGCTGGACGATTCCGACGAGCTGGAAGGCATCGCCGACATGCGTCGCGGCGCGAAGGGCGCCGCGAGGGCGGGGCGGGGCGCCTACGACAAGGTGAGGTCCAGGAAGCCGCCCCTATCCCCTAGCGGGGTCGCCAAGAAGGAAAAGGGGAAGCGCGCAGCAGCCGAAGCGCGCAAGAAGATCCAATCGAGGCGCGCCTGGATCAAGGCGCGGCAGGCACAAGTGGAGGCGAAACAGACAGCGGCTGCCGCTAAGGCGATCGGCTCAGGAACGGGCAAGGGCATCGCGGCGGCTGTCTCATCTGCGGCAGCCCCTATCGCCGGCATCCTCGGCGGCGTGATCTGCTTCGTCCTCGCCGCGCTCCTCGTGTCGCAGCTCGTCAGCTCGCTCTTCGGGTTCTGGGAAAACGAGCAGTCTAAGCAGGCCGTGTCGGGCCTGCCTCCCTACATCACGACCGAGATGGTCGAGGCCGCCCTCGAGTGCCAGGAGACCTACGGGCACCCAGCCGGGTGCACGCTCGCTCAGATCATCGTCGAGAGCGGGCAGGGCGACCACCTTTCCGGTCTGGCCACCAGGGACAACAACCTGTTCGGGATCAAATGGGCTTCTAGCTTCGCAGGCGCGCCCGAGGTGGCCGGCAAGTCATCGTGGTCCACCAACGAGGAGTACGGCGGGCAGACCGTGGCCATCATGGCCGACTTCACGAGCTTCAAGAGCATGAGGGACTGCATAACCTTCAGGTCCAGGGTCCTGCTTCAGAACAGCCGTTATGCAGACAACGAACTCATCCGCCAGGCGATTGCGGAGCACGACTCCGACAAGATGGCCGAGGGCCTGAAGGAGGCCGGCTACGCCACCTCGTCCGAATACGTGAGCAGCCTCAAGTCCGTGATGGACACGTACGGGCTCCGGAGGTTCGACACGATGTCGCTCGAGGACTTCAGATGCGGCACCGCCGACGGAAACGCGATTATCCAAGCGGCGTACAGCCAGCTCGGCGTCCCGTACGTGTGGGGCGGCTCGACCCCGAACGCGGGCCTCGACTGCTCGGGCCTCACGCAGTACTGCTACGCCCAGGCGGGAATCGCCATCCCCCGCTACTCGGAGGACCAGGCATCCGGCGGCAGGAAGGTGCCCCTTTCGGAGGCGAGGCCCGGAGACATCCTCTGGAGGCCCGGGCACGTCGCCATCTACATAGGCGGCGACGAGTACATACACGAGCCGCACACGGGGGACGTGTGCAGGAAAGCCAGCGGGATCTCGTATTTCACCTGCGCGGTCCGCTACTAGGAAGGAGACAGGCAATGGACGGAAAGAACAAGGTCATGCTCGTCGCCGCGATCGGCGCGGTCGTCATCCTCATCGCGAGCTCCGTCGTCAGGTGCAGCCTCATGAGAGCGCAGGACGAAGCCGGGCAGGGCGAGTCGGCGGCGATCGAGCAGGACACGGCCGAAGAGCCCGGAGAGGACAAGGACCTCGCCGCGCTCTCGACCCTCGAATCGCATGCGTGGCAGGTCGACGGCGACCCGTCGAGGACGATCGTGTTCAAGGACAGCACGTTCGTCGAGTCCGATGGCAAGAGCGTGAGGCTCACCGCCTTCGAGGTCACCTCGTCAACGAAGAACTCCATCGACGTCAAGATGACGCGAGACGGCTCCTCCTCCGAGATCACCGCCACCATCTCCATCGCGGGCGGCGAGGGGTCCTACAGGGTCTCCTGCGACGCATTCCAGAACGCGACGTCCTACGTGCAGGGATCAGCAAGCAAGGAGCCCGTAGCGATCGACGGGATGAGCGAGCCGTACACGACGCTCATCGATGGCAAGACCGACCAGCTGGCCTCCGCGGTCGCAGAATACTGCCGGGCTCGCGTGCCTACCGCCACGAAGGCGAGCTTCGATGGCGAGGTATACCTGGACATCAAAGGCGGTAGCGTATCCGCCACCTATCATTGCAACGACACGGCGTCGACGATCCTCCAGGTGACCTACAAGGACGGCGCCTTCACGGTGGCTGGGTAGGTGGGCTATGCAGTCAGCCAAGGAAACGTTCACCGACCCCAGGTCCGCCTATGCGTTCGCCGGCACCCTCCTGTTCGCTACCGTCCTGTTCGGCATGCCCGATTTCGCCTTCGCCGCTATCGCAGACGACATCAACGACTGGTTGTGCGGGCTGTTGCGCGACACGTGCAACTGGATCTTCAACAGCCAGGTCGACATGCTCAAGTCGATCGGGACCGACGGCGTGCTCTCGGCGAACTTCGCCCAGATGCTCGGGAGCGCCGGCTCCGTCACCGCGTACGACATCGTCCACGGGGTCTGGGAGGTGGCGATACTCCCCATCGGCTGCGGCGTCCTCTCGTTCGTGTTCACCGTCCAGCTCATCAAGGTCAGCCAGAGGATGGACGGAAACGCGGCGATGCCGGGGGTCAAAGAGGTCATATTCCTCCTCGTGTTCTTCGCCGTGTTCCTCTTCCTCGTGCAGAACAGCTTCGCCATCATGCAGGCGATATACGAGGTGGCGAAGCTGGCGATCGACCGCGTTGCCGGACTGTTCGGCGCGGGCTCCCAGATAGACCTCGCGACCGTGTCCATCACCACCACCGACGACGACGTGGCGGCCCTGCTCGCGATGCTGGTAGTCGCGCTCGTCAGCTGGCTGGTCGTGATCGTCGCATACGTCGTCGCCCTCGTCGTCACGTGGGCGAGGGCGATCCAGATCTACATCATGGCCGCGTTCTCGCCGATCCCGCTCTCGCTCATGGCGCTGGATGAGACCAGGCAGATGGGCGTCGGATACCTGAAGAACTTCGCCGCCGTCTGCCTCGCCGGCATCATCATCCTCGTGCTGCTCGTCAGCTTCCCGATAGTCCTGGGCGGACTCAACGCCGCGAACGCCGGTGTGCCGGTCGTGGACTCGATAATCGGCGGCCTCTCGTACGCGCTCCAGTATTTGGCCATGTGCATCCTGCTCATCCTGTCGCTCGTGAAGAGCGGCAGCTGGGCCAGGGACATCATGGGCGGCTAACCCAGAAGGAAGGAGGAGATATGGGTCCCTGATCCGCCAGAAGAAAACGACGACGCGCACTTCCACGCGCGTCAGGCGACGGACGACGATGCAAAGGAGAAAGAAATGACAGACATCGAGCAGAAAAAGACCGTCTACCTCTCGTTCCACGAGAACTTCGTACGCGAGGGCATCCCCTACACGGACAAGGAGACGGGAGAGCAGAGGAGCTTCAACCAGGTCCGCATCCCTTCGGAAACCATCATCGACGGCCAGGACATGGGAGGCTACGAGTTCAGCCCCCTCTACGTGAACGAATCGAAGTACAGGGGAGCGACGTGGCGCGACGTGCCGATGCTGGCAGACCGCGAGGTCTGGCTGCAGAAGTCGGTCCTGGACCCGGAGGGGAACCCCGTGCTGGACGAGGTTGGAAGGCGCCAGAAGGACACCGTGAAGGTGATGCCGCAGCAAATCAAGGAAGCACTGGCCGAATCGCGCCGAGCCTGGGCAGAAGCGCACGGGCGCGACGGCCGCGGACTCGACCAGAGGGCGGAGCAAGCCCGCGGCGCCTCGGGTGCGATGGAGCGGGGCGGAGAAGCCATCCCCGCAGTCTCGCGCGAGCAGCGTTAGGGGGCGGTGGGAGTGGAGTCAACCAAGAAAGCGGCGAGCGCCAGGGAGCGCGCACTGCGCGTTGCGATGGCCGTGGCATTGGCCGTCTCGACGATGGTCCCCGCGCTGGCGCTCCAGGCCGAGAGGGCCCATGCAGAAACCGAGAGCCTCTCGCAGCTCACCTGGGACGAGGCGAAGCCCCAGATCGAATCCTATATGGGCGTCCCCTATGTATGGGCTGGCAGGAGCACGAGCGGCTGGGACTGCTCCGGCTTCGTGTCCTTCGTCATGCACGACATCTACGGCGCCGACTGGCCCGGCGGGACGTGGGGCGACTCGGGCACGGATGCGATCGCCTCGTACTGCTCCGGCCACGAGGTCCTCTCGGGCGATTCGGCCGAGGACTACAACGCGGCCTGCGACGAGGGAGTCGTGAAGCCGGGCGACATCATCGTGTTCTGGAACGCGTCGGGTGCCACCGTGCACTGCGGTATCGCAGGCGAGGACAAGACCATCTACCACGCCTGGCACGAGGGATTCGATACGGGCAACTGCCGCTTCGACTACATGTGGGGAATCAACGGCGGGCACGGCAAGGCTTATGTGAGCTTCAAGACGTACCGAGGCCTCGCCGAGGGCGGGTACGTCACACTCGACAAGTCGTCCGGCGACGTCAAGGTGACCAAGGGCAACTCCCAGTACTCGCTGGCCGGCGCCGTGTATGGAGTCTACAAAGACGGCTCGCTCGTAACCAAGTTCGAGACGGACTCAAGCGGGCACGGAAGCACCGCAGACAAGCTTCCGAACGGTACGTACACCGTGAAGGAGATCTCCGCGCCAGCGGGCTACGAGCTCTCAGACGAGGTCTTCACCGTCACCGTCAAGGGTGCGGATGCCAGCGTCAATACGACCGACCAGCCCATCACCGTGAAACTCACCGTCGTGAAGCAGGACAGCGAAACCCTGGAGGCCGCGCCCCAAGGCGGGGCGTCGCTTGACGGCGCTACCTACGTGGCGACCTACACGTACGACGGAACCACCAAGACCGTCGAGGGAACCACCGAAGGCTCGCAGATCGCGTTCGAAGGGATTCCTCTGGGCAAGATCACAGTGAAGGAAACCGGCGCCCCCGAAGGCTATCTCCCCGACACCAAGACCCATGAGTTCACGGTGAGCGCCGACATGACCGACCAGGCAATCGCCGTGTTCGAACTGACCCCCTCTGACGAGTTCACCGAACAGGTGAAGCGCGGCGACCTCGAGCTCGTGAAGGTGGGCTCAGACGACTACAGCCGCCTGGGGAACGTCCCCTTCAAGATCACGAGCAAGACGACCGGCGAGAGCCACACGATCGTTACCGACGCGAACGGCTACGCCTCGACGGCTTCTAGCTGGAACGCGCACGCCTTCAACACCAACGCGGGCACCTCCGAGTCGGGAATCTGGTTCGGCTCCTCCGAGCCCGACGACGACAAGGGCGCGCTCATCTACGACACCTACGCCATCGAAGAGCAGCGATGCGATTCCAACGTAGACAGGGACCTTATCCCCGCGTTCGACGTCACTGTCTACAAGGACTCCGTCAAGATCGACCTCGGAACGCTCGTGAACTCCGAGGGGCCCAATATCGGCACCACCGCGACCGATGCGGACGACGAGGACCACGAGGCCGTCGCCGACGAAGAGGTGACCATCAACGACGTCGTGACGTATACGAACCTTACCCCCGGCAAGGAGTACAAGCTCGCCGGCAGGCTGATGGACAAGGAGACCGGCGAGGCGGTCGTCATCGATGGCGAGGAGCTCGTTTCCGAAGTCACCTTCACGCCCAGCAATGCCAACGGGTCGGAGACGGTCACCTTCAAGTTCAACGGCGTCGAGCTTTCCGGGCATGACGTCGTCGTGTTCGAAGACCTTATGAGCGGAGACGTCGAGGTTGCCGCCCACGCAGACATCGACGACGAGGGGCAGACCGTGAAGCTGACGTCTCCCGATTCCCCCGAGCCCACCCCTAGCGAGTCGGGCAAGGGGAGTTTCCCCAAGACCGGAGACGATCTTCCCGTCCTGCCCATTGCCCTGTTGGTTGCCTCCGCTGTATGCGGTGCGACCGCATTAGTTCTGATGCGCCGTCGTTCCTCCGACGACTCGGATTCTCCCGAAAAGACCAACACGTTTTGTCCGACTGCGTAGTTGGTGCCGACCAACTATAAAGGCTTATTTATAGGGATTGAACAGGGAAAACTCTGAAAAAAACCAACACGAAATGTCCTATAACCCTAAAAGGACGCGCCCTGGAGCAATCCAGGGCGCGTTTCCGCTTCTTCTAGGCCGGATAACCGCAACGACGGGTCAGACATCTCCCGGCGCGTGCTATGGACAAAAAACTAGGGCAGGACCGCTTTCGCAACCCCGCCCCGCAAAACCCTAAGGTTTTTTAGCTGGATACATTATGGACCGCTTAGATCCATCTGTCAAACACCCTGTTCAAGAAGACCAGGGCGGAACGGAAATAGTCCGATCGGGCATACCAGCCCGAACGCTCCTCCGACCTGGCGATGAAGGCGTCCACCAGCGAGCGGCACATCTCCCTGCTGTGGGTTCCCTTGACGAGCTCCCTGTAGGCGAAGGCCGTCATCGTTATCTGCTGAACCCTTGAGTTCGACATTTTCGAATGCCTAGCCCGCTTGTTCAGGCCGATTTCCGCAAGCGCACGGGCGACCTCGTTCGGGGTTCGGACGTCGCTGGGTGTCCCGGGCGCGAAGCCGTTGACGATAGCCGTCGAGTGAGCGCAGGCGTTTCTGACGGCCTTGACCTGCTTCAGCAGGTAGTGCTCTTTCCGCATTCCTCTGTCGTCCCATTTGAGGGCGCAAAAGCGGTAGAAGTCGATGAACCCGCCGAACGAGATAAGCTCGACGAACACCCATGCGGGATAGGCACCGTCGTACCTGCGGACAAGGTTGCCGCTGTACCTGTCGTTCTCGAGGCGCCTTATCTCACCATTGCGGATGTCCAGGCTCTTCTTCGAGAGGCTGGCCAGATAGTCCACGACGATGGAGTAGCCGTCCTCGTCCGCCCGCTCGGTGACCTCGCGCATGAGCTTGGCCTTGGCGAAGTGCTCGATGTCCAGGGTCATCGGCAGCAGCGTGTAGCGCAGCATGTGGTCGATGGCCGCGAGGTCCTGCAGGTGCCCGAAGTCGAGCCCCACGTACTCGCCGTCGTGTTCTCCACCGACGCGCCTGTCGAAGAGTGCGCGGTAGGCCGCGAGCTTGAAGTAGTACGTCTTGTCGGAGAGCGTCTCGCGGGCGTCCTCCTCCGGGCAAAGGTCGAACGTCACGCCCTTGGACTTCAGGTGCTCGATCTGCTCGTCGACGGTGAGCTTGGGCTTCCTCGCCCGGATGCCGATATCATCTCTTGCCATTTTCACTCCCATCCATGATTGCACATTGTACGGCCTCCGTCCCAACGGACGGCGGCTCGTCGGCTTCGTGGGCAAGGTTTCGGTACAGCGTGCTCTTGCTGATGCCGGTCGCCCCTGTGATCTCAGAGACGGAGAACTTGCCCGACTCGTGCATGCGCCTCGCCTTGGAAACCGCCTCGGCGGATGCCTTCGGGCGTCCGCCGCCATGGCCCCGCGCGCATGCGGCAGACAGTCCGTCCTTCGTTCTCTCGACGATCATGTCCCTTTCGAGCTCGACGATCGAGGCCATCACGCGGAAGAAGAACCGGCCCATCGGCGTGGTCGTGTCGATGGAGTCGTTGAGCGAGATGAAGTCCACCCCCATCTCGTCGAACCTCTCGGCGAGCTCGATTAGGTGCCTGGTGGACCTCGAGATGCGGTCGAGCTTGGCCACGACGACCTCGTCCCCGTCGCGGAGGACGGAGAGCAGCTTCTCGAGCTCGGGCCTGCCGGCCTTCGCGCCGGACGCCTTCTCGAGGTAGATGCGTTCGCATCCGGCCTCCTCGAGGGCGTCGACCTGACGATCGAGCCTCTGCTCCTCGGTCGATACCCGCGCATATCCGAATCTCATCTCGCTCCTACTCTCTGTCTCAATAACGTCCGTTTCCGGGACTCTTGCCTAGGGTTTCCAGAATTGCCAAAAAGGGTGGGGCAGTCGTTTCCAAAAACCGTCTCAATATCAACGTCCCGAAAAGCAACGCATCAAGCATTTTTGGGAATGTTGCTGTGCTGGATTACATCCATTTGAATACTGCTCGGAACAGCCATTTAGCGAATCGAAAAACGGTCTTCATCCGTCTCTCCTTCCACTGAGCCTTCTCTTTCGTCGGGCAGCGAGGCTCTGCGCTGGGTCAGGGCGACATGTTCATAGGCTGAATGCGTGTACCCGATTCGCTCGCAAGGGTCCTCCTCCTGGGCGGCGACCTGATAGTAGTCGTGCGTCGAAACACTTGCTGGATTGACGCTGTAGGCGACGTCCGAGGCGATCTTCAGCCTCAATGCGTCGATGAACTCGTCGCCCTGTCGAACGAGGACGTCCTCGCCGTCAACGCTCACCTTGAGCAGCGTTTCCAGGTCGGACTCGTCGGCGATGACGAAAGACCAGCCGTCCCTGCGCCTCGCGACCGGCAGCCCGTGCGGATTGAGATCATCCTGGTACGCCTTGTCCACCTCGTAGTAGTAGCAGTCGAGCCAGAGCGCCTTTCCCTCGCGTGCATCCGAGATCTCGAGCGCGTAGTTCGTGAGCGCGTTTCCTTTGAATATCGAACCGTCCACGAGGGCCGACGTGTCGAAGACGTCGAAGTGGCCGGTGCTGTAATAGGTCTTAACGAGCATCCCTGTCCCCCCTATCTCGATTGCCGCTTCGCTGGCTTTGCGAAGGCTGCTCCTGGCGCCTATCGTTCGATTTCCTATCCTTCATCCAGTCGGGTTGGCTCTTCTCCCAGGGCTTTTGCGGGGCGTTTCGGCGAGACTCTTGTATTACAGGCATACGGCTGGTGGGCAGCAGCTCTTTCTCAGTCACGTATTCGACCGCTGCGGCGAGCTTGACAGGATTGAGACCGCGCGGGAGCCGGCTTTCTGCCGTAATGAGGTCGTCGATGCTCTGCGCGCCAAGCGTCTCGCAGACGGACACTGCATCCGATAGCCTCCTCAACTCCGCGATATCGCCGACCTCGTATGCTTCGGATGCGATTCCGAACACCTCCCGTTCGGCGGCGTCCGCGAGGCGCCCCATCGAGCCCGATGCAAACCTATGTGAGAGGTGTTCCTTGCCGAATGAGAGCCCCATCTTCTCTCCGCTGACGCGAAGGGTGGGGCGGTCATTGAAGGAGTAGATCCAATCCCGTCTCGAAGCTCTTGCCGAGTTGTCTTTGACGTCCAGACCCATGGCCTTCAGGACGCTCCTGAACTCATCCTCGTTGCGGGCGACCATACGTGCGATCGAAACCCTCGCGCGAATATCGCCGACCCACGAATACTCTCCCTTGCCCTCGAGTTCCCTCTCCGCGCGACCGACATGCACCCGTTGTTTCGAGGCAGTGCTGCGTGCTCGATTCGTGCCTTCGGGGCGGGGTGCGTCCTCGAACCAGGAAAGCCCCATTCCTTTGGCCAGCTTCTGGATAGAGCGCTTCACCGCGCGGGGATCGGGCTCCTGCAACCTGTAGCCGGATAAAAGGTTGGTGTTGTTCACCACCACATGAGCGTGCGGGATCCTGTTGGCGTTGTCGTCGTGGTAGACGATCGCGACCTCGTAGTCGCTGAAGTTCTCCTGCGCCCAGGCAGCCGACAGGCGTCGAAGCTTGCCGAGCTCGATGTCATCGTCGGGATTTGGAGAGAGGATGTAGTGCTTCCAGGTACGTGCGCGCTGGCCGTTCCATGGGGTGTCGTTGCCGAAGTCGCTGCGCGTCTGGTCCATCTCGCGCCACCAGTCAAACGGCTCGTAGTCCTCCAGGCCATCGCGAACCCCCTTCACGGGAGCGTCGAGGTTCACGAAGTCGGTAGCGAGGGCACGGTCGCCCTTCTCGAGATACCTTTGGATATATCGAGCACTCGTGTGTCCTGATATGCACTTGACGTACGGCATCGCTACAGGCTGACCACGGTATGTTGGGCGACGTTCTCGACGTCGCCCCGTAGTTTCACGACCGCGACGTTGAGATCTTCCAGATTACCCTCCGCCTTGCAAAGGAGCTGATGGGCTTCTTCGGTCTTGAGGCTTCCGCGATCGGCATAGTAGGCGATACGGTTCAACGCATGCACCGCCTGGTTGTAATGATGACCCCAGCGACGCATCTCACGCTCGATTTTCGGAACGGAGCTTCGGTCGATAATCACCGCGGTCTGGATCCCGTCAGTGTCAGCGCACTCCACCGGGAGTTTGATAAGTATCCGCATGAGCTGGGAGACGCTGAGGTCCTTGCTCTTGGCAAGGCTGGTCGCGCGGGCCTTCTCATCGGGAGTGAGCCGCATGTTGATGTGCTGGCAGTATTCGCTCATCGCTGTTCCTTTGCATCCGGGCAAGCGAATGCGGAAGGCGCTTGCCACCTAGGGGCGTGGGGCATCCCCCGCAAAGCTGTGGCCTTCAGGCCGGCAGCTTTCCATCGGAGCGGGCCTTCCCTTCAACAGCCGCAAAGGCTGTTGAAGGGAAGTGGAAGTCGGCCCGCCTCCGATCGAGCTCTATGTTGGGCGCTTGTGCGCACAACATAGGAAGCTTGCTGCCAATAGGATTGTACCATAAACAGCACGATACCGTGCTGTAATAGCTCATGCGATTCAGACGCCAGTATTCTTTCAGTGATAAAATGAAATGCAAATATATTGCATTCCGATTTACATGGAGATTGGGCGATAAAGTACTCGGACCTCGTCGAGAGCGGTGCGAACACCACCGAGAAGCAGAAGTTCCTCGTGGATGGCGACATGATCGCAATCACGATCAGGATTCCTAGGAACCTGAGAGACGCCGGCAAGGAGGTGGCAGCCCTCAGGGGGATTAGCTTTAGCGCTTACATACGTATGTGCATGCTCGATGAACTTACAAGGGAGATGTAGCGTGAACAGCGACGGTTTGATTAAGGGTGTTTGCCTCTTTACGAACCTGCTAGAAAACAGGGCCGGATATTGTTTAATGATGAACATTATTGGGAAGCTTTTGGCGGAGATTCAAATAGAAGGTACGGAAAACGATGCGAAACTCGCTCACTGAGATTACTAACGCCAATAATGCCATTGAGGCTGCCCTATGCCGGCTTGGTAGCAATGGACGTGGCGCCTCTTCTAGAGACGCTCTGAATAATTTGAGAAACCTTGTAGAGCATGTTGCCGTATACGCTGTTAATGGGCAGATACCGCAAGGCAAGTGTTACTACAGCGCTATTTCTCCAGCCTTGGACGCGATGCAAAAGAGCAACAAGACTAGATTTATTTATGACCTGCATTGCTTACTGCAAAGGAGCGTTTCCCATTACACACTCTCCGAGGATGACTCAGAGCGGCTTATGCTCAGCTACTTCGAAGGAATGGCTCGCCTGAAGTCCTACTGCGCCACAGAACTGCACGTGAGCATATTGGCGAACTTGGAATCATATCCACTGGACACCGATCCTGGGCTCAGCGAGTATTATCGGCTCATCGCTAACCGTATTCAAATTTTTGGACTAACCTCCTCCGGCAAATTCACGAACATGCGTTACTACATCTGCAGCATTAAGCCTTTTTTCGTCGATGGCGAGGTTTACTATGAGTACGCACTGACGGACGCCTATTCGACCACAAGTAAAAGTGATCGCATCATTGCGTTCTCACATTTTAGAATACCGGACAATTATGCTGTCACGCTCTCCGTGCAACACCCCAACATTCATGTCCTGGGAACAGATGTTGCCGTAACGATTATTGATGACTGGGCGACTTCAATCTGGCCCCCCGAGCTTAATAAGCTACTGAGCATGCTAGGGAAGAACCTACACAATGAGCCAGAGGTAATAGTAAAAAGTACGCTTAAGAGCTATCGACGGCTTATGGACTACATCCGAGACACAAGTCTGAGCTTGAATGAAATCGTTCTGTTGCCGCAAGATGAATTTGATGCAATTGTTCAGTCGGTGGATATTTCAGGAGGTAACCGATCGATTCCACTGCTGCTCACGGAGGCACGGAAACATCTGTTGTCAGACGGCCCCGGAGTAAATGTTCTAACCTATCTGCTCTACAAGCCGCGTAACAGGGTCCTTGACTGCCAGATATGCTCTGAACCAAATAACCTACTAAGAAACCTTTATCTCAAGAACCAGTGCATTCCCTTTGACAAGCAGCCATTTTGCACGTCACTATCTGGCCATTCGCCACTCGTCAAAGACGTCTTCAGTTGTATAAACCCGGATAAGTACGAAGACAATCTTCTGGCACGGTTTGTGGTGCGGAAATCGGAAGAAATGGGCAACTTGTACATCGACGAGAAAGATGTCCCAGATTTTAATAATATCGATGACCTCATAGAAAGTTACAACGGCACGCTATACAGATACCATTCCGGCAGGCGACTAATCCACGATATGAAGCATCTGTTCATAAGTGAAAACGAAACGGATGTAACCAGCATCATTGGGCAACTGCTCTCTATGTCCGAAGGAGGGATCGAAGGATATACGGATTCCTGCGATGCTTGGCTTCGCAGGAATGGGGCGCGAGTGGATGACGACCGCAAACGCGATGCGTTAAGAGAAGTGTTTGCAAACAGCAAGGTCGGCTTGATTTTCGGTTCTGCTGGAACCGGGAAGACGACCATGGTCAACCATATCTGCTCCGCCTTGCAGGGCATTACAAAGATTGCGATAGCCAACACGAATCCAGCTGTTGAGAGCCTTCGAAGGCGGATTGAGGACCAATACTGCGAGTACGAGACGATTACAAAATATCTAAATGCACCAAGGGCATGCGGGCTCCTCATTGTTGATGAGTGCAGCACGGTATCCAACAGGGATATGGTTCAAATTCTAGAAAAGGGCGGATTTGAGCTATTGCTTTTGGTCGGAGACATTCGTCAAATCGAAGCAATTCGATTCGGAAATTGGTTTGCGCTATCTAAAGCCTTTCTACCTGAATCATGCATCTTTGAGTTCAGCCATCCTTGGCGCTCAGCAGACGAGAGCCTCTCCAAGGTCTGGGATCTGGTTCGCAATGTAAGTCCCGGCATCGACGAGGCACTTGTGGCGGGCGGAATGGTCGGTCCATTCGACTCATCGCTACTAGAACACGATGCGGACGACGAGGTTGTTCTTTGTCTCAACTACGACGGTCCTTACGGAATCAACAACATAAACCGAGTACTGCAGGGCGTTAATCCTAACAAGCCATTCAGATGGAGACAGCACACATACAAGGTCAACGATCCGATCTTGTTTAACGAATCAAACCGTTTCTTCCCGCTGTTGTATAACAATCTAAAAGGAAGAATCGTCGGAATAGAGCAGCCCGCTAAGGACGTGATTTCTTTTTCAGTGGCGGTTGACTTGCCAATTAACAAGTTGACCGTTATGCCCTACAAAGACAGAGGCCTCTCGTTCAGCGGTTATAGCAACGGTCAACCCGTAGTGGTCTTTTCCGTCAAGGAAGATGATGGCGACCCTGATGAAGAGACGCAATCGTCTTTTGCGATTGTTCCTTTCCAGGTAGCCTATGCGATTTCTATCCATAAAGCACAGGGGCTTGAGTTCGATTCTGTCAAGCTCGTCATTACGAAGGATGTCGAGAAAAGGCTATCCCACAGTATTTTCTATACAGCCATTACTCGAGTTCGCAAAAAGCTACGAATTTATTGGTCGCCCGAAACTCAGAGATACGTACTCGATCATCTTGAAGTAGCTAGCCACAACATTGACGCCAATCTCCTTTCTCAGAGGAAGGGATTGTCGCTCCACAAATGCAGTTGGTAAGTCTCTCTAGCATCTAGTAAAAAGAGACAGTCACAAAATACAAAACTTTTTGTCGAGATTATAAGAGATTAGTTTATTAGCGAAAAGTCAAAACGAGGGATCTTGAGAAGTGCAGCTGGCTTTCTGAAAAGTGTCAATGGTGGAACTCAATTTGCTGCTGCAGTAGCTGAGATAGTCAGCTTTGCGATGGCGATGGGGATTCAGCCGTAGAGTGAAGTAGACGGTCGGTGCCGAGAGCCGAAGCTCCCGGCCCGGCGGGCTTCTAGAACTCACAGAGTGCGTTGCGGTGGTGGCGGAGAAAGGCTCGGTCGCCGCCGAGAATCAGCATGCTCACCAGGTCGAACCTGACCGCGCAATTGCCGGAGTCGAGATGCTCGGCGAGGTAGGCTGCCGCCAGCCGCTCGAGGGAGTCGCGATCGAGAGCTTCCTCGGGGAATCCCTCGCCGCTGTTCTGACGGAGCTGGCAGCTGATGAAGACCAGGTCGCCCTCCTCGCTGGCGATAAAGTCGATGATGTCGCCGTCGTGCGCCCACTCCTCTTCGAGGATTTCGAAACCCCTGCGCTCGAGATAGCTCCTGATGCCCTTCATTGCCTTGGTGTCGATGGCTTCCATGGTCGGCCTCCTTGGGTTCCGGCCCGCCCCCGTGGCGGACCTTGTGGCTCGCATGCCGTCGGGGTTCGCGGAGGCTGCAAGGGGGAAAGCAAAACCCTTAGGGGCCCGAGTTTTCGAGCATCGGACTTGGGAAACCACTCGAAAAGTTTTTGCGGCCCTTGCGACCGCAGGGGTCCTCGACGAGTCTGCGAAAGTCCAAGGAGCGGCCCAGGGAGTGTGCCGTTTTGCCCAGGAGGCCTGGAAGCGCGCTCGGGGCATGGAGCACAACGAGCTGAAGGGGCGGAGGGGTTCCATCGACGGCCTGGGAGCAACACAGCCGGCATGGCTCGATTGCCGAAACGGGGCGAGCGCGTCATCAGCGTGCAAGCTGGGCGCTAGCGGCGCTCCAATCCGATGATGCCCTCGAACCTCTCCGTCACGACATCGGCGGTTTCCTCACCGCGCAGCTCGGTGAACTCGCGCGTGAGCCGGGTGATGGCCTCCATGAGCTCGCTGCCGACCCCGCAGCCGGGGTCGATTCGCCTGAGCTCCCGAAGCACGTCTGCCATGTGGTCTCGCAGGGCCAGGAAGATCTGCCTGTTCGGCACCACGGTGATGCCGTCCTCGCGCAGGCGGGCCATGATGAAGTCCTGTTTGGTCATGCCGGACTCCGCGACCACCTCGTCGAGCCACCGGCTCTGCGCCGGCGTCATGCGGAACGCAACGGTAACGCTCCTCGCCCTTCGGTCGTTGGGGCAGGGCATCAGTCCCTCCCTCCCTCGTCGAGCGCGCGTGCGATCTCCCCCTGCTTGTCGGGGAAGAGGTGCGCGTACCTGAACGTGACGTCGGTGCTCTCGTGGCCGAGGCGATCGGCGATGGCCACGGCGGAATAGCCCATGTCGATGAGGAGGGACACGTGGCTGTGGCGCAGGTCGTGGATGCGGATGCGCTTCACGCCCGACTCCTTGCAGCCCCTCGTCATCTCGTGGTGCATGCGGTCCTTGGTGAACGGAAACATGCGCTCGTCGTGCGCCACGGGATGCCCCTGGAGCCAGTACGAGAGCTCGTCTGCGAGGAAGCCGGGCATCGCCACGGTGCGCACGGACTTGGGCGTCTTGGGGTCGGTGACGACGTCGCGGCCTTTGATGCGTTGATAGGATTTGGTGACGGAGACGACGGCCCTCCCGAAGTCGATGTCGTCTGGCGTGAGGGCGAGCATCTCCCCGACGCGCAGGCCGCACCAGTAGAGGATCTCGAACGCGCAGAAGCTGTCGGGCTTGTCGGCGATCGCGTCTGCGAACCTGAGGTACTCGTCCTTCGTCCAGAAGAGCATGCCGCCCGCCTTGTTCGTCCCCATCTTCGCCGTGCGCGAACACGGGCTCCTGCGCAGGCCGTAGAAGCGCACGGCGTGGTTGAAGATCGCCGTGAGCTGGTTGTTGATGGTGCGCAGGTACGTGGGCGAGTAGGGTTCGCCGTGGGCGTTGCGCATGGCCATCAGCTTGTTCTGCCACCGGATGACGTCCACGGACTCTATCTCGTCCATGCGCATCTGCCCGAAGGTCGGCAACAGCTTGTCGCGGACCATGTACTCCTTGCCGATCCACGTGCTCTCGCGCAGGCGGGGCTTCATGTCCTTCTTGTACACCTCGAAGAAGGCGGCGAAGGTGGAGCTGACCGACCCCTCGGCCTCGAGCCTGCCCTCCTCCTCCCACTCGAGGGCCGCCTCCTCGGTGGCAAAGCCGCGCTTCGTCCTGTGGCGCCTGTTCCCGTCGTAGTCGCGGAACCAGAACTGCGAGGTCCACGTCCCGTTGTCCTCCCGCCTCACCGACATGCCGTCCTCCTCCCATAGAGCACGATACTGTGCTGTTTCATCCTTGGAATATATCAGCACGATACCGTGCTGTCAATGATTGCGCACAGAAGCGTGCTGCTGTAGAATTCGTCCCATGGAACGGCGGGCTCAGAGACGGAGGCGGGATGGGCGTCGGCGAGCGCATTAGGCGCTATAGGAAGGCGGGGGGCTACACCCAGAGGAGCCTCGCGGAGGAGGTCGGCGTCACCGAGTCAGCCATCCGCAACTACGAGCTCGGCCTGCGCACGCCGAGCGAGTCGCAGCTGGAGGCGATCGCCAGGGCGCTCGACGTCGCTCCGGAGTCCCTCGCGGATACCGGCCTCGTGGGCGCGCGCGGCGCGCTCGAGATGGTCTTCAGGCTGGAGGGCGAAATCGGCTTCAGGCCCGTCGAGACCGAAGACGGCATCGGGATCACCGTCGACCCAAAGGTGGAAGGCTCCCAGAAGCTCTCCCAGGCCCTGAGGGCGTGGGCGCGAATGCGTGGGCGGCTGGAGGCCGGCGAGGTCTCAGAAGAGGAGTACGAGGCCTGGAAGGCGTCCTTCAGGGGCTAGGCAGCACCGCTCGCACGTCAATCACGAGGCCCCTGCGGGACCTCGTTTTTCGTTTCCTTCATTTACTCCCCAGTGCCGAAACCCGTCCCAAAACTCCTGAAGGCGGGTTTTTGGGACGGGGCGGTGAGTAAATCCAGCGCTAAGATTCGGGTTTTGGGACGGGTTTCGGCACTCCCGGCAGCGTTTTCCCGAAAAATTTACTCCCCACCTGCGACCTGCGCTTTTGCGAAAATCGGCCTTCAAAAAGGGTACTGAGTTCAAACTGAGTTCCAGTTTTGGGAATCGGGGCGCCTTGGACGCAAAACGCTATAAAAACGCTTGTCAGCTCCGTCCATCTATTAGCATCTTTTAGCATCTCGTGCGAACTAGTCGCACTCTGTGTACGAAATGAAGTCAACTAGGGAGTAAATGAGCAGGTCAATAAGCAAAATGGAAGCCTCCGAAATCGATGATTTCAGGAGCTTCTCGAAAATTTTACTCACCAAAACTGTCTGGTGGTTTGTACGTTACCTACTACTAGATGAGACCAAAACGCACTAGATGGGATAGTTGGCAAACACCCAGCTCAAAGGCCTTTTTATTCCCACTCGATTGTCGCCGGTGGCTTGGGCGTCACGTCATAGACCACGCGGTTCACGCCATCCACCTCGCCCACGATGCGGCTGCTGATCTTGCCCAGCACCTCGTACGGCAGCTTTGCCCAGTCTGCGGTCATCGCGTCGCTCGACTCCACGGCACGCACGATAACCGGACGCGCATAGGTGCGCTCGTCTCCCATCACACCCACAGAGCGGATGTCGGGCAGCACGGCGAAGTACTGCCAGCAGCTGTGCTCGCTGTTGCGGTCTCCCGTCTCCTCGAGGAGGAGCCCGTTGTAGGCGTCGAGCTCCTCCCGAACGACGGCGTCCGCCTCGCGCAGCATGTCGAGCTTCTCGGACGTGACCTCGCCAATGATGCGAATGGCGAGGCCGGGGCCGGGGAAGGGCTGGCGCCAGACCATCTTGGCGGGAAGGCCCAAGGCAATGCCCAGCGCGCGGACCTCGTCCTTGAAGAAGTGATCCAGCGGCTCGATGAGGTCGAAGCGCACCCCCTCGGGGAACGGAATCAGGTTGTGGTGGCTCTTGATGGTCGAGGCCTTGCCGCCCGTCTTGCGCGCGCCGCTCTCGATGATGTCGGGATAGATGGTGCCCTGCGCGAGCATCTCCACATCACCGATCTTCTGGGCCTCCTCGAAGAAGACCTTCCAGAACTCGCCTCCGATGAGGCGCCGCTTCTGCTCGGGGTCGCTTACGCCGGCAAGCAGCCGCAGGTAGCGCTCCTCGGCATGCACGTGCACCAGTGGCACGTTGAACTGTTCGCGGAAGACCTCCTCCACCATCTCGGGCTCACCCTTGCGCAGAAGGCCATGGTTCACAAAGACGCAGGTCAGCTGGTCGCCGATAGCACGGTGTACAAGTGCCGCCACCACAGAGGAGTCCACTCCGCCGGAAAGGGCCAAGATGACCTTGCGTCCGCCCACCTGCTCGCGAATCTCCGCGACCTTCTCATCGATGATGTTGTCCATGGTCCAACTGCGCCCCAGGCCGCAGATGCCAAAGAGGAAGTTCTCGAGCATGGCCTGGCCGCAGGCAGTGTGACGCACCTCGGGGTGGAACTGCGTGGCATAGAAGCGACGCGACGCGTCCTCCATGGAGGCGATGGGACAGGTCTCGGTGGTCGAGGTGACCGAGAAGCCCGCAGGCACGTCGCTGACGGCATCGCGATGGCTCATCCACACGGTCTGGCTGCCGGGCGTGCCAGCGAGGATGCGGCTCTCCCCGCAGCGGCAGAGCTCAGCGGGACCGTACTCGCCCTTCTCGATATGGCCGACCTTGCCGCCCAGCTTGACGGCCATGATCTGCTGCCCGTAGCAGAAGCCCAGGATGGGAATGCCCAGCTCGAAAATGCGCCCGTCCATGTCCGGCGCATCGTCGGCATACACGGAGGCGGGACCACCCGATAGGATGATTGCGGCGGGTGCCATGGCGGCCAGCTCGTCCGCAGAGATGTCGCAGGGGACCATCTCCGAGTAGACGTTGAGATCGCGCACACGACGTGCGATGAGTTGGCCATACTGGGCGCCAAAGTCGAAGACGGCGACGAACTGCTGGGGCCGGGAAGTCTGCATGGGGTCCTCCACGTCATGGGATTGGTTCAAAGCCTGTCTGGGCCGACCCGACGTCAGAGGCGCCGGGTCAAGGGTCTCACGCTGCCATGATGCCACGCTTCGGCAGTGCCTTGGGACCGTATCGCAGATTAACAGACATTGCGCGCCCCTCTATGCATCCGCCCTCGATGCACTCACATGCGCCCGTGCCACTTCTCGCGCTTCCACGCGCTCCCCACCTTCAGACGCGGCGCCCTTTTGTGAACTTCATGCGAGAACGGGGCCTTGCGGCTACTATTTATGAGTTAGGAGGCTGCCACCACCTGCTGTGCCAGCTACGGCCACGTCGATGGGATCCAGCTTTGGCGCGTAAACACATGAGCGGGGAGGACCTCGCCTCGGATGCGGAGAGGCTCTCTCGTGCACGGGCTGCCAAGCATTACGCGCAGGCCAACCTGAAGCGCAGGCACAGGCGGCGGCGCATCGTCGGCGCCATCGTTGGCGTCTTCGCGGCTCTCCTCCTCGGCGCAGGCGGGGCGGCCTGGGCCTACATCAACAACATCAACCAACGCCTGGGCAGCAACATAGACCCAAAGCTCAGGCAGACACTTGAGTCCGCCACCGCGCAGGATCCTGGTGATCCCTTCTACATGCTGCTCCTGGGCATAGACAAGGACGAGGGCCGCGCGGAGGGCAGCGAGTACGGTTCGTCCGACAGCGCGTACCGCTCGGACTCCATCATGCTGGTGCGCGTCGACCCCAAGAACAAGAAGGCAACGCTCGTCTCGATTCACCGAGACACCCTCGTCGACCTGGGAGAGCATGGCAAGCAGAAGATCAACGCCGCCTACTCCATCGGTGGCGCTGCCTACGCGACCGAGGTCATATCCCAGTTCGCGGGCGTCCCCATCTCACATTACGCCGAGGTCGACATGGACGGCATGGCCGCCGTGGTCGATGCCGTGGGAGGCGTCACGGTCGACCTGCCCGTTCCGGTCAGGGACCCCGGCTACACCGGCCTAGACCTGCCCGCCGGCGAGCAGACGCTCGACGGCCAGACGGCAGCCCTCCTCTGCCGTGCGCGCCACGCCTACGACAGCTACGGTGACGGGGACGTGTACCGCGCCGCCAACCAGCGCAGCGTCATCGCCGCCGTGGTAAAGAAGGTCCTGGGCAGCGACCTGGCGACCATGACCACCACCGTCTCGGCCATGGCCGACATGGTCAATACCGACATGAACGTCAGCTCGATCCTCTCGCTGGCGACGCAGTTCAGCGGCATGGACGCCGACACCGACATCTTGACCGGCATGGCGCCCACCACCTCGCGCTACCAGAACGATACCTGGTACGAGCTCTGTGACACCAATGCCTGGAGGGCCATGATGGAGCGTGTCGACCAGGGTCTCTCCCCCTACGAGGACGCCAGCTCCGACCTATCCAGTGGCGTCTCCGCCCAGTCCGCCGACCAGACCTCGGCCGAGAAGGCCCCGACGTCCGATTCGTCGGCGTCACCTACCGGCGAAGCCGCGGACGGCGACAAGGCCGTCCTCAAGGGGACGGTCACGGTCGTGAACGCCTCGACCACGGATGGCGTCGCCGGCAACGCCGCAACGAGACTCTCGGGGGTCGGATTCACGGCAAGCGCGCAAAGCGCGGGCGTGGTGTCCGAGACCACGCACGTGTACTACAACGGAGACGGCAAGGCCGCCGCACGTGGCGTCGTCCAGACCCTCGGTCTGGGCGTAACGGCAGAGCCCAACGACGGCACCCAGCCTACCGGCACCGACGTGGTCGTGGTTCTGGGCACGGACACAAACTAGCCTGACGCAGCCGAACGGGGGGCGAGGCCATCTGACCCCCTCCGTCCGGCTGCCGCAAGGAGGCATCTTGGCACTGCACAGAAAGCACGAGTCCATGACGCGCGAGGAGCAGCGCGCGCGTTCGGCCGCACGGCATGGCCTCGATCGCGGGGCACCGTCTGCCAGTGACCTCTCGCGCGGCAACGCCCTCGCGTACTATGGCAGCCGCAGGCGTCGCCCCAGGCTGTCTCGTGGCCTACGCGTCGCACTCATCACCGTTGCCAGCGTCTTTTTGGTCTCTGGCATCGCACTGGCGGCCTATGTCGCGCACATCAACGCCAAGATAAACGGCAACGTCAGCTCGGACCTCCTCTCCGTCCTGACCGATGCGCAGGACAACGAACCCTTCTACGCGCTGCTCCTGGGCATAGACAAGGACGAGGAGCGCGCCCAGGGCAGCGAGTACGGATCGGACAGCAGCGCCTACCGCACCGACACCATCATCCTTGCGCGCGTCGACCCCAAGAACAAGAAGGTCACGCTCGTCTCGATACCACGCGACACCTACGTCGACATGGAGGAGCATGGCAGGGGCAAGATCAACTCCGCCTACTCCTTCGGGGGGGCCGCCTACGCGACCAAGGTCGTCTCCAAGCTCGCAGGCGTCCCCATCTCGCACTACGCCGAGGTCGACATGGACGGCTTCGCCCAGGTGGTCGATGCCGTGGGTGGGGTCACGGTCGACCTGCCCGTACCGGTCAGGGACCCCGAATACACGGGTCTTGACCTGCCGGCCGGCGAGCAGACGCTCGACGGCCAGACGGCCGCGCTGCTGGGACGCACGCGCCACGCCTACGACAGCTACGGTGGAGGCGACTTCTACCGCGCCGCCAACCAGCGCATGCTCATAGGGGCCGTGGTCAAGAAGGTCCTGGCGTCCGACCCCATCACCATGGCCGGCACCATCTCGACCATGGCGGGCCACGTCACCACGGACATGGACGTGAGCACGATGCTCTCCATAGCATCCAAGTTCGTGGGCATCAACGTCGACGAGGACATCTACTCCGGGCAGATGCCGACCGAGTCCAAGTACGTCAACGCCACCTGGTACGAGATCTGCGACACCGCTGCATGGAAGTCCGTCATGGAGCGCGTCGACCAGGGCCTGCCGCCCTACGCGGACGCGAGCCAGGACTCCACGGCGGGCATCGCGGGTTCCGTCGGCGTGAGCGCAGGAGGCGACGGGAGCTCGGATGCCCCCTCCTCCGCAACCGAGGCCGCAGCCGACTACTCGGGCACCGTCATGGTCTACAATGCCTCGGGCGTTGCGGGCATCGCGGGCAGTGCCGCCGACAAACTCACGCAGAGGGGCTACTCCGCCCAGGCCGACAACGCGTCGTCCAGGACGGACACGTCGAAGGTCATCTACAACGGGGGCGCCGCCGACAAGGCCCAGGGCGTCATCGAGACGCTGGGCCTCTCGGTCTCGGCACGTCAGAACGACGGCTCGTACGAGAAGGACGCTGACGTCATCGTCGTCTTGGGCACCGACCGCGCACGTTAGCGTCGACCGTCGGCCGTACGGGCACCCGCGCGCGGGGACCCGTACGCAACGACGTGCTAGACGTTGAAGCGGAAGACCATCACGTCGCCGTCCTGCACCACGTAATCCTTGCCCTCCATGCGCAGGCGTCCCGCCTCCTTGGCACCCTGCTCCCCACCGAGGGACACATAGTCGTCGTAACCGATGGTCTCGGCCTTGATGAAGCCGCGCTCGAAGTCGGAGTGGATGACGCCGGCCGCCTCGGGCGCCTTCGCTCCGATGCGGACGGTCCAGGCACGGACCTCCTTCGGACCGGCCGTGAAGAAGCTCTGCAGTCCCAGCAGGCGATAGGCCGCCTGCGCGAGCGTCTCGAGCCCCGAGTGCTCGAGACCCAGTGACTCCAGGTACTCGCTTGCCTCCTCGGGCTCCAGCTCCGAGAGTTCCGCCTCGACCTTGGCGCAGATGGGGATGGCGGGCGTACCGTCGATCTGCGGCCTGTCACCCAGCTGGTCCTCGTCGCAGTTGGCGACGTAGAGGATGGGCTTCATCGTGAGCAGGAAGAGGTCGTGGGCGGCAGCACGCTCGTCGTCGGTCATGTCGAGCGTGGCGGCACGGTTGCCCTCATCGAGCCAGGACTGGAGGCGCCTGGCTATCTGGAGCCTGGGAAGGTTGTCCTTGTCACGCTTGGCCTCCTTCTCGAGCTTGGGTATGGAGCGCTCGAGGGATCCGAGGTCCGCGAGGATGAGCTCGGTGATGATGGTGTCGGCGTCTGACGCAGGGTCGACACAGCCATCGACGTGGATGACGTCGGGATCCTTGAAGTAGCGGACGACCTCGCAGATGGCATCGCAGTTGCGGATGTTGGCCAGGAACTGGTTGCCCAGTCCCTCCCCTGCGTTGGCTCCCTTGACCAGGCCGGCGATGTCCACGAACTCGACCGTCGCCGGAACGACCTTGGCCGGGTTCGCCATCTCGGCGAGCCGCTGCAGGCGCTCGTCCGGTACGTCGACGACGCCTACGTTGGGATCGATCGTGGCGAAGGGGTAGTTGGCCGCCAGGCCGCCCTTCTTGGTGAGTGCGGTAAAGAGCGTCGACTTGCCGACGTTGGGCAGGCCTACGATACCAATCGAAAGTGACACGTCCTCATCTCCGTCCGTCGTCGTGTTAGCCGACTGTCGGCACCTACTCGTCGGCCAGGCGCTCGAGCGCATCGAGCCCGTGCTCGAGCCGGCGCCTACCCCTCTCTCTGGCAAGCGCCACCTGGGCGCGCTGCCGCTCGGCAGCCTTCCTCCTGCGCTCCGCCTCCTCGTCGCGGATGACGAGGTCCTGCGGGTCGCAGGGCTCCATGGCGAGCGCATGCTCGGGGCACACGGTGGCGCAGGCGCCGCAGTTCACGCAGTAGGCGGGCTCCACCGAGAAGTGTCCGCGCTCGTCCAGGTCACAGGCATGCGGGGGACAGGCCGTGACGCAGGCGCCGCACATCGTGCAGAGCGTGGGGTCACAGACCGGCACCCTGAGCTCGAGGTCCCTCGAGAGGCCCGGATGATGCTGGATGGCGGTGAGCATCATCTTGCGCTTCTGGGTGAGGATGCGCCTGCGGTTTCCCGAGGTCTTGCCGCCCACGGTCCGCTCGAGGGAGCGCTGCATCTCGTAGATCTGGTTGGAGTGCTGCTGTATGCGCCGTGCCACGGCCTGGATGCCGCCCAGGGCGGGGTTCGCGGTCGCAGCGAGCGACTGCCCCGCACGCACCATCTGCCCCATGAACTGGCTGCGCTTGTAGGCGCGCGACTGCTCGTGGTTGAGGTCCCCCTCCTCCACCTCAAGGCCCACCGAAGCGCCCGTCAACTCCTCGGCCCTGGCGATCTGGGTGGCGTAGGCCTCCTCGCCCGTCGTGGTCCTACAACGGTCGCATATGCCCAGGGGCAGGTAGACGTCCACGTTATCGTACTCCGCGAGCAGGGAGAACCACAATTCCGATGGCACGGCCCCCACGCAGGGCAACACGATCTCGTTGTCCTTGGGAAGACGTCCCAGGGCGCGGGTGCAGGTGAGGTAGCAGCGCTCGTGGATCTGGGCGGCCCGAGCGACCTTATCGTAGAGCGCCTTGGCCATGATCCTCTGGACGGGCAGCGCCTCGGTGGGGCAGACCATGGTGCAGAGGCCGCACTTGCGGCAGCCATCCGCAACCCTCACCGACGACTCGCCTATCTCGATGGCGTCGACAGGGCAGACGTCCAGGCAGCGGCGGCACACGTCGCGCCGCTTGGATGCGACGTCCAGGCAGAACACGGAGTTCGCACGAGGGCGCTCCTTGTAGTCTGCCGGATTGAAGGTCTTGACCCCGCTGGGGTCGGCCGCAAGCCCGCGGGCGAGGTCGCCCAGCGGATTGGAGACCTTCCGCCAATCGCGCTGGATGTCGATGAGGTCATCGAGCATGTCGCGCTTGTCCGCCATACTTCCCTCTCCCCATGGGGCCTACGTGCGTGAGGTTGCAGTGTATCATCCTACCATCCACCGCCGAAGGAAGGGGCGAGGGGGCACGCCACCCGCGGCAGGCCCCTCCCACGCGAACCTCGTACCTCACGCGTCCGTGCGCTCCACACCCTCGCACGACACGCGCGCATGAAAGAGCGGCGGAGCCGCAGGAGGCTCGTCTCGGATGTCAAGCGCGTCGCAGAAGACGCGCTCCCCCTCGTCGAGCAGGCCCTCGTCCGCCGCGAAGAGCGTGGCGAGAAGATCGCCTTCGACCAGGCTGTCACCCGTCTTCTTCGCCAGGACGATGCCGGCAGAGTGGTCTATGGCGTCCTCCTTGCGGGCACGACCCGCGCCCAAGGCGACTGACGCCATGCCGCAGCGCTCCGTGTCCATCGAGAAGAGGTGTCCGTCCCGCGTGGCGCGCAGCTCGCGCGACAGCCGCGGCTCCACGAGCTTGGAGGCGCAGTCGTCCAGCACCGAGGCGTCTCCCCCCTGGGCAGCGACCATCTCCTTGAGCTTCGCGAGGCCCTCCCCGTTGGCGATCTGTCCACGGGCCAGAAGGCGGCATGCGTCCAGCTCGCCCCTCCCCGCCAAGAACAGGAGGTTGCCCGCCAGCTCCACGCAGACGTCCGTGAGGTCCCTCGGACCCTCTCCCCTGAGGGTGGCCACCGCCTCGCTCACCTCGAGGGCGTTCCCGATGCAGTTGCCCAGGGGCCGGCCCATGTCGGTGATGAGGGCGACGGTGGTGCGCCCCACGTGCTCTCCGATGGAGACCATGGACTTGGCAAGCGCGATGGCGTCATCTACGGTCTTCATGAAGGCGCCGCTGCCGCACTTCACGTCAAGCAGGATCTTGTCGGATCCTGCGGCGATCTTCTTGCTCATGATGCTCGAGGCGATGAGCGGCAGGCTGTCCACGGTCGCCGTGACGTCGCGCAGCGCGTAGAGCTTCTTGTCTGCGGGCACGAGGTTGCCCGTCTGTCCGACGATGGCGACGCCCACCGTCCTCACGATCTCCTCGAAGCGCGCACCATCTATGTCACAGGAGAGCCCGGGGATGGACTCCAGCTTGTCGAGGGTGCCACCCGTGTGGCCCAAGCCACGTCCGCTCATCTTCGCCATGCGCACGCCGAGCGAGGCCACGATGGGAGCGACCGCCAGCGAGGTCTTGTCACCCACGCCACCCGTGGAGTGCTTGTCCACCTTGACGCCGTCTATGCCCGACAGGTCCACGACGTCGCCCGAGCGCACCATGTCCATGGTGAGGCTGGCCGTCTCGCGCTCCGTCATGCCCTGGTAGTAGATGGCCATGCACAGGGCCGAGGCCTGATAGTCGGGAATCTCGCCGGAGGAGTAGCCGTCGACGAAGAACCTGATCTCCTCGTCGCTCAGCTCCCCCCCATTGCGCTTGTGCTCGATGACGTCGTACATCCTCACTGTGGATCAGCCTCCCCGTTGTCATCCGCACGCCTGAGGTCCTCGGGCCCAAAGCCCATCGGCAGCAGCTCCTTGAGGAGATAGCCCCGCATGTCCTGTGGCGAACGTGCAAGCACGACCCTGAAGCTCCCGGGATCGCAGAACTCGCGCAAGACCTGGCGGCACACCCCGCAGGGGGCGCACCAGTCGCTGATGGGCCTGCCCTCGGCCCCGCCCACGACGGCGATGGCCACGAAGCCTCGCACCCCCTCGCTCACCGCCTTGAAGATGGCCGTGCGCTCCGCGCAGTTACCTGGCGAGTAGGCCGCGTTCTCGATGTTGCAGCCATGCCACACGCGCCCGTCCGCGTCCAGCAGCGCGGCGCCGACGGAGAAGTGCGAGTAGGGCACGTACGCGCCCTCGCGGGCAACGATAGCCTCTCGCACGAGCTCGCTGTCTTCCATCCCCCATCGCTCCTTCCGGAAAGAATGAGTCAGGAGGGGCCCACAGGGCATGGCGCGCTGGCGGGCCCCTCCTGGTAGCATACGTGCCTTGCCTTAGCGCCCGCCCTTGATGTAGGGGACGCCGTCCGCCTTGGGGGCCTCGGAGCGGCCCACGAACAGCACCAGCACGACGATGGTCATGACGTAGGGGAACATGGCCACGATCTGGCTGGGGATGGGGGTCGCTCCACCGCCGAGGATGACCGCGAGGGCCTGCGCAAGACCAAAGAGCAGGCAGGCGCCATAGGCACCCTGCGGCTTCCACTTGCCGAAGATGACCGCGGCGAGCGCGATGAAGCCCTGGCCGCTGATGGCCGTCTGGGTGAACTGGGAGATGATGGCCAGCGTCACCGACGCGCCACCGAACCCTGCCAGAAGCCCCGAGACGAGCACGCAGACGTAGCGGGTGCGTCCCACGTCGATGCCAAGGGTGTCGGCAGCCGCCGGGTGCTCGCCCACGGCACGGACGCGCAGTCCCCACTTGGTCTTGTACAGCACGAACCAGACGACCAGTGCCGCCACGAGCGCGAGCATGACCGTGACGTCCACGTTGAGGTTGGAGAACTCCGTGCCCGCAAAGGCCCCCTCGCCAAAGAGCTTGGGAAGCGTGGTGACGGGAGGGGTCATGGCCGCGTTGTCGAAGAGCCTGCGGCAGACGAACAGCGACACACCAGGCGCAAGCAGGTTGATGGCCACGCCCGAGACGGTCTGGTCCGCATTGAACGTCACCGAGGCGATGGCGTGCAGCAGCGCGATGAGCGTGCCCGCGATGCCGGCAGCCAAAAAGCCAAGCCAGGGGTTGCCCGTGAAGTAGCTGGTGGAGGCTGCGGCTATGGCACCAACCGACATCATGCCCTCGATGCCGATGTTGGTGACGCCCGAGCGCTCCGAGACTACGCCTCCCAGGGCACCGAACACGAGAGGCGTCGAGTACATGAGCGTGATCCCCACGAGGAGAAGCAGATTACTGAGCATGTGCGGCCTCCTTCTCCCTCTTCTCGAGCCGTGCGGCGAGCATGGGGATGACTCCTCCGAGAGCCATGAAGAACACGATGGTCCCGATCATGATGTTGATGATGTCAGACGGTGCCCCCATGACCTGCTGGACTGTCTGGCCGCCGTAGATGAGGCCGCTGAAGAGCAGGCTCGCCGGGATGCAGCCGATGGGCGAGCATCCCGCGATGAAGGCGACGGAGAGCCCGTTGAAGCCGGCGTTCTCGAAGGCGGCGAGGATGGACAGGCTGTGCGGGGCGGTGCCCGTGATCGTCAGCGCACCCGCAAGGCCGCAGAGGGCACCCGAGATAAGCATGCACAGGACGATGTTCTTCTCGACGCTGATGCCCGCGAAGCGGGCGGCTTCCCGGTTGAGGCCCACGGCGCGCATCTCGTAGCCGCTCTTGGTGCGCGAGAGCAGGACGGCGACGAGGACCGCCGCCACGATGGCCACCAGGATGCCCACGTTGACGTCCGTCTTGACAAGCACGTCGTAAAGCCAGGGCACGTCCTTGAGCGTGTCCATGCCCGCCTCGGAGAGCTTCCAGTTGGGTAGGACCATGGTATAGCTCGAGGGGTTCACGGGATAGCTCGCCGTCGAGTCCGGCTGGTGGAACGCGCTCGTGTTGACCACGAAGTTGCAGAGGTAGAGGGCAATCCAGTTCATCATGATGCTCGTGATGACCTCGTGGATGCCGAAGCGCGCCTTGAGCCACCCGACGAAGGCCCCTCCCGCCGCGCCCCCGAGCATGCCCGCGAGGACCACGAGGGGAACCTGGATGGGGGCCGGGAGGTTGAGGGTGGTGCCCGCCATCACGGCGCAGATGGTGCCGATGATGTACTGCCCCTCGGCGCCGATGTTGAACAGGCCCACCTTGAACGCGAAGGCGACGGCGATGCCCGTGAGCAAAAGCGGCGTGGCCTTGATGACCACGTTGGAGATGTACTTGGGCTTGCCGAGCATCCCGTTGAACAGGGCAGCAAACGAGGCCAGGGGGTCATAGCCCGCAGCCGCGAGGACGATGGACGCGACGACGAAGCCGACGAGGATGGCGACCAACGAGGAGGTGATGGGCTTCCTCATGATCCTGATGAGCGTCTTCACTTGCTACCGCCTCCCGCCATCAGGAGGCCAAGCTCCTCCTCGCCCACGCTTCCCTGCTCGAAGCTGCCTACGATCTTCCCGCCGTAGATGACGTCGATGGTGTCCGAGACACTCATCACCTCGTCCAGCTCGAGCGAGATGAGAAGGACGGCCTTCCCCTTGTCGCGCTCGCGCACGAGCGTCTTGTGCACGAACTCTATGGCACCCACGTCCAGGCCACGTGTGGGCTGGACGGCAACGAGCAGTTCCGGGCTCCCGGAGACCTCGCGTGCGATGACGGCCTTCTGCTGGTTTCCTCCCGAGAGGCCCTTGGCGACGCTGTCCTCGCAGCCCGACGGTCGAATGTCGAACTCCTCGATCAGCTCGCGGGTGAACGAGCGCATCTTGTCATAGTCGAGCATGAGCCCCTTGCCGAAGCGCTCCTCGCCATGGCGCTCGAGCACCATGTTCTCGGCCACGGTCATGGGCAGCACCATGCCGAAGCGGTGGCGGTCCGAGTGGACCGTGGCGACACCGTGGTCGAGGACGTAGCGGGGGCTCGTGTTCTGCAGCTCGGTCCCCTGCACGCTGATCGTTCCCGACTCGACCTTGACGAGGCAGGTGATGGCGTCGACGAGTTCCTTCTGGCCGTTGCCGTCGACTCCCGCTATGCCCACGATCTCCCCGGCGCGCACGTCGAGGGAGAGGCCCGTCACCTGCTCTATGCCGCGCTCGTCCTTCACATGGAGGTCTCGGATGGACAGCACGGTCTCGCCCGGCGTGGCCGGGGCCTTCTCGACCGTGAGGTTGACGCGGCGCCCGACCATCTTGGCGGCAAGCTCGGCCTCGTCGACGTCGGCGACATCGACGGTGCCCATGTACTGCCCCCTGCGGATGATCGTGCACACGTCCGCCGAGGACATGATCTCCTTGAGCTTGTGGGTGATGATGATGATCGTCTTGCCCTTGCTCACGAGGTCACGCATGATCCTGATGAGCTGCTCGATCTCCTGGGGCGTCAAGACCGCCGTCGGCTCGTCGAGGATCAGGGTGTCGGCACCGCGGTAGAGGGCCTTGAGGATCTCCACGCGCTGCTGCATGCCGACCGTGATGTCCTCGATCTTGGCGTCGGGGTCGATGTCGAAGCCGTACTCGTCGACGATCTTGGCGACGTCCTCGCGGGCGCGCCTCATGTCAAGCGTCCCCGCGGGACCACACACCTCGTCGCCGAGGATGATGTTCTCGGTGACGGTGAAGTTCTCCACGAGCATGAAGTGCTGGTGGACCATGCCGATACCGCGCTTGATGGCATCGCTGGGCCCACTTATCTCCACGCGCTCGCCGCCAAGGTAGACCTCACCGGAATCTGCCTGATAGAGACCATACAGCACGTTCATGAGCGTCGACTTGCCCGCGCCGTTCTCGCCGAGGATGGCGTGGACCGTCTGCCTGCGTACGTCGAGGTCAACCCCATCGAGAGCCGTGAACGTGCCGAACGTCTTGGTGATGCCGTGCATCTGCACGGCATACTCGGAGCATGCCTCCATGCATTACCTCCTTCGCCCTCCTGGGGCCCTGCAGCGGGGGGAGCACCCGAAACAGGCGCTCCCCCTCACAAGGCAACGGTTGGGAATCGACTCGATGCGTCTCTAGAGCGCAGCGACGTACGTGGCGTAGTCGGCCTCGCTCGCGGGAGGAACGATGGAGCCGCCCCTGATCTTGTCGCCGAGCTCGATGGCGGCCTTGTAGACATCCTCACCCATGAGCTTGTGGTCCTCGGGGATGCCGACCGCCTCCTCGGACATGCCCAGGCTCATGTTGTCGCCACCGGAGACCTCCTTGGCCTCGATCTTCTGCGAGACCTCGATGACGGCCTTGTCGACGCGCTTGAGGGCGGAGGTCAGGACGTTGTCGGGGGCGAGGTAGGCCTGGTCCTTGTCGACGCCGATGGCGTACTTGTTGGCCTCCTTGGCTGCCTCGATGACACCCGTGCCCACGCCACCGGCAGCATGGAAGACCACGTCGCAGCCATCGGAGAACATCTTCGAGGCGATGGCCTTGCCCTTCGCGGAGTCGGTGAAGCTGTCGGCGTACTGGGCCGAGACCGTCACCTCGGTGCCTTTCTCCTTGGCACCATAGGCGACGCCGGCCTTGTAGCCCCACTCGAACTGGTCGATGATCGAGCTGGAGACGCCACCGACAAAGCCGACCTGACCGGTCTTGGTGGTGCAGGCGGCAATGTAGCCGACCATGAACGAGGGCTCCTGCGCACGGAAGCAGACGCCCACGAGGTTGGAGGGCGGGTTCTCGTAGGCGTTGTCGATGACGGCGAACTGCACGTCGGGGTTGGACTTGGCGCTGTTCTCGACGGCGTCTGCCATGGCAAAGCCAACGCCCCAGACGAGGTTGGCGTTGTCGTCCACGGCCTTGTCGAGGTTGGTGGCGTAGTCGGACTCCTGCTTGGACTCGAGGTAGCTGATGTCCCAGCCGCGCTCGTCCTTGAGCTTCTGCAGGCCCTCCCAGGCGAGCTGGTTGAACGACTGGTCGTTGACGCCGCCCGTGTCCGTGACCATCTGGATCTTGTAGCTGGCCTCGGAGGCCTTGTCGGTGGCACCGGTGTCGGTGCCGCCACTGGTGCCGCCACAGCCACCAAGGCCCAGGGTGACGGCGAGCGCGGCCGTCCCCCTCATGAACTGCCTGCGCGAGAGGTTCATGTTCATGCTCTTCTCCTTCTCCTATCTCCTCGCGCGGACCCTCGTCCGCGCGACACCCACTGCCCGCGGGGTCTACCCGCAGGCCTATCCACTAACACCATACGTCACGAGGCCCTACTTTTCCGCCTCGGGAACGGCGAGCGAGAGCGCCACCTCCATCATCTGCGTGAAGCTGGTCTGTCGCTCGGAGGCGGGAAGTGCCTCGCCCGTGAACACGAGGTCCGAGATGGAGAGCATCGCCAGCGCACGCTTGTGCGCATGGGCGGCGTTCATGTAGAGGGCTGCGGCCTCCATCTCGAGCGCAAGCACTCCCATGGCCGCCCAGCGCGCGGCACCCGTCTCGTCTGCCGAGTAGAACGCGTCTTCTGAGAGCACGTTGCCCACACGCACGGGCACGCCCAGGCGCTCGGCCGACTCCACGGCACGACGGAGCAGGCCGAAGTCCGCAATGGGGGCGAAGGTCCCCGGCAGGGCGAACTGGCGCGCGTAGTTGGAGTCGGTACAAGCCCCCTGGGCAATGACGAGGTCGCGCAGCCTGAGCCCGTCACCGATGCCACCAGCGCTACCGATGCGGACGATGGCGTCCACGCCGTAGAAGTTGTAGAGCTCGTACGAGTAGATCCCGATGGAGGGCATGCCCATGCCGCTGCCCATGACGGAGACGGGGTTTCCCTGGTAGGTGCCCGTGAAGCCAAGCATGTTGCGGACCCCGTTGAAGCAGGTCACATCCTCGAGGTAGCCCTCGGCGATGTAACGGGCGCGCAGGGGGTCGCCTGGCATGAGGACGAGCGGGGCGATCTGCCCCTCGAAGGCGTCGTTGTGGGGCGTGGGAACGCTAGCCATCGTCACGTACCTCCAGAATCTCGCTGACATGAGAGACGCCGACGCCAAGGGGGCTCGCGCCCAGATAGTCGAGGATGGTCGCCGAGACGTCCGCGAAGGTCGGACGTGTGCCAAGGTCCGCCCCTGCCCTCACGCGCGGCCCAGCGATGACCCAGGGCACGTACTCGCGCGAGTGGTCGGTCGAGGGCGTCACAGGGTCGCAGCCGTGATCGGCAACGATCATGAAGAGGTCGTCCTCGCGCAGCTTGGAGAGGATGGCGGGGACGTGCGCGTCGAAGTAGGCGAGCGCCTTGGCGTAGCCGTCGACGTCGTTGCGGTGACCGTAGATCATGTCCGTGTCCACCAGGTTCGTGAAGCACAGGCCCTCGAAGTCGCGGTCGAGCAGCTCGATGGTGCGCTCGATGCCCTCGGGGTTGCCCGTGGTAGGGATGGACTCCTTGATACCCCGATGGGCGAAGATGTCGAAGATCTTGCCCACGGAGATGACGTCTGCGCCCTCCTCGGTCAGCCGGTCGAGCATGGTCGTGCCCGTCGGCTCCAGCGAGAAGTCGTGACGACGGGGCGTGCGCACGTAGCTGCCGCTCTCTCCGACGAAGGGGCGAGCTATGACGCGGGCGACTCCGTGGGCGCCCGTCAGTATCCTGCGAGCAATGCGGCAGTACTCGTAGAGCTTCTCGCAGGGGACGACGTCCTCGTGCGCGGCGATCTGGAACACGCTGTCGGCTGAGGTGTAGACGATGAGGGCGCCTCGCTCCACCATCTCGTCCCCGAAGTCACGGATGACGTCAGTGCCCGAGTAGGGCCTGTTGCAGAGAACCTTGCGACCGCACTGGCGCTCGAACTCCTCTATGACCTCTGCAGGGAAGCCGTCGGGGTAGGTGGGGAAGAGCTTGGGCGAGATGACGCCTGCCATCTCCCAGTGCCCGACCGTGGTGTCCTTGCCCTTGGACGCCTCGCGCAGGCGCGCGAAGGCGCCCTGGGGAGCGCTCGTGGGCGAGAGGTGCACGTCATAGACGGAGTCCAGCGCACCCTCTATGTTAAACAGCCCCAGGTCGCGCATATTGTCCATCGAGAAGTGCGGACTTGTCGCGCAGGCGCACAGGGTATTGCTGCCCTCGTCCCCGTATTCCGCCGCATCGGGCGCCTCGCCGATGCCAAAGCTGTCGAGCACGACCAGGAACACACGTCTGCCCATCCCCCCACCTCCCAAACTCCTGCGCCCCCCACGCGCACCCATCTCCCGGCGCGTCATGGGGGAGCCACGAAACACGTACGAAATAACAGAGAAGACGATAGGACAGTTTGTCGTCTCGCAGGCCAGACTTCGGTCGATCGCAAGCAGACGGGGCCCATCGCGTCGTAAGCGGTTGTATTCGAGAGGCAGCTTATGTTCGCTCTGTGGACAAAGGTGCCGTGAGGGCCGAAATCGCCCCGGCCGACGGAAGTCCCTTGACAGAGGACTCGTCTCGATTCACTATTTTAAACAGGTGCTTATATTTATAATCATATGCTTAAATCACGCAGCAGGAGAGGAGGGCACATGGACTCCCTGACAGAGCGAGAGCGGCAGATCCTCTCCTGGATAGAGGAGAACCCCGCCGTTACACAGTCCGAACTCGCCGGGCGGGCAGGCATCTCGCGCTCGTCCGTGGCCGTGCACGTCTCGAGCCTCATGCGCAAGGGAGCCATACTGGGGAGGCGCTACGTGGTGCGCAAGGCCCCCTACGTGACGGTCGTGGGCGGAGCCAACCTCGACATCGGCGGACGTCCCTTCCAGGAGCTCCGTCAACGCGATTCAAATCCAGGCAGCGTTACCACCTCACCCGGTGGGGCGGGCAGGAACATCGCCCACAACCTCGCGCTCCTGGGGCAGGACGTGCGTCTCGTCTCCGCCTTCGGCACCGACGAGCGCGCGGCCCTGCTGACGGGAGCCTGTCGCAGCGCCGGCATAGACATCTCATCCTCCCTCACCGTAAGCGGCGGTACCACCTCCACCTACCTCTTCGTGGCGGACCGCAGGGGGGACATGAGCGTCGCCGTTGCCGACATGCGCATCTTCGACGAGCTCACGCCCGCCTTCCTCGAGCGCCACCTCGATGCCCTCGACCGCGCGGACGTCTGCGTCATCGACGCCAACCTGCCCGTGGCATCCATCCGCTACCTCTCCGAGCACGTGCGGGCGCCCCTCTTCTGCGATCCCGTCTCCACGGCAAAGGCCGAGAAGTTCGGGGGTGTCCTCGGGAGGCTCCACACGCTCAAGCCCAACCGTCTTGAGGCGGAGGTGCTCACGGGCGTGCACATCAGCGACCGCGCGTCACTCGATAGAGCAGTGGACAAGCTTCTCGGGACGGGGCTCGAACGCGTCTTCGTCTCACTCGGAAGCGAGGGCGTCCTCTGTGCCGACCACACGCATCGTACCCTGCTCCCCCCCCTCGAGACCAGGGTGGCGAACACGACGGGGGCCGGGGACGCGATGATGGCGGCCATCACCTGGAGCTGGCTCTGTGGGCACTCCCTCGAGGAAGGCGGCCGCGCAGGAATCGCGGCGGCGGCCATCTGCGTGGAAAGCCCCGACACCATCAGCGCCTCCATGAGCGAGGACGCGCTCCTCGCCCGCATGGAGACCTGCACGACGGAGTGACGCGACGGTCGCGACCGCAGCCGCAACGGCCCGCTCGACATAGCACGAAGGAACGCGTGCCCCCTGCGGGGCAAGAAGGAAGGAGAGGTACCGTGAAGAACCTCAAGGATTACCTGGTCGTCTCGCCCGAGGTCCAGGAGGCGCTTGACAACAACAGGCCCGTCGTCGCCCTCGAGTCCACCATCATCTCCCATGGCATGCCCTACCCCAGAAACGTCGAGACCGCCCTCAACGTCGAGAGGATCATCCGCGACCACGGCGCCGTCCCCGCCACCATCGCCATCATCGGCGGCAAGCTCGTCGCCGGCTGCTCCGCCGAGCAGATCGAGCGCCTGGGCAAGAAGGGCCTCGAGGTGACCAAGGCGAGCCGCAGGGACCTCCCGGTGCTCATCGAGCGTGCGGCAGACGGCGCCTCCACCGTCGCCGCGACCATGATCATCGCCAGCCTGGCGGGCATCTCCGTGTTCGCCACGGGCGGCATCGGCGGAGTCCATCGCGGGGCCGAGACCACCATGGACGTCTCCGCCGACCTCGAGGAGCTCGCGCAGACGCCGGTCATGGTCATCTGCGCAGGTGCCAAGTCCATCCTCGACCTCGGTCTCACCCGCGAGTACCTCGAGACCAAGGGCGTCACCGTCCTGGGCTACCAGACCGACGTGCTCCCCGCGTTCTACACCCGCGAGAGCGCCTTCGGGGTCGACTACCGCGTTGACACCGCCTCCGAACTCGCCGGCATCTTCAATGCCAAGGAGGCCGTCGGCCTCAGGGGCGGTCTGCTCGTCACCAACCCCATCCCCGAGCAGTACTCCATGGATGCGGACGCGATCAACCAGACCATCGACGAGGCCGTCGCCGAGGCGGGCGCCCTGGGCGTGCGCGGCAAGGATATAACGCCCTACCTCCTCGACAAGATCCAGAAGATGACCGGCGGCGCCAGCCTCGAGGCCAACATCCAGCTGGTGTACAACAACGTCGCGCTGGGTGCCGAGGTCGCCAAGGAGCTCTGCACACGCAGGGCGTAGCGTCCGAGGGACGTGGCAGGCGGGGGGCATCCCATCAGGGGTGCGCCCTTTCCCCTTGACGCCCCGTAGCGAAGGGCACCACAAAGGCAGCTGGCAAGGCAGCTGGCGATTTTCTCGCAAAAGTGGACAAATGTCCTCGTCTTGCCTTGGCTCGCTCCCATAAGATGGGGCTGACAGCTTGTTGCCTCAAAGCAGGGGAGGGCGACCGGAGCGAACGACGAAGGGAAGGCGCGATGAGCGGGTTCATGGACATCATCACGGCGGGAAACCTCACCTACAAGCAGAAGGTGCTGCACCTGGCGCAGGCCGCTGAGAACAGCGAACATCCCCTCAAGACGACGAAGGAGTTCGACCGGCTGTTCGCCGCACATGCCATCGATGACATGTGCGAGGGCAACGCTCCCTACCGACCCCGCTACATCGCCCCCGACTACCAGCTCTTTGCCGAGCAGGGCAGCGACTTCTTGCGTCTGGACGCGCCCAAGGACCTCGACGACCTCCTCTGGGGCCTGGCCATGCTCTACGACAACGTCCCCTCCGTCACGAGCAGACCGGTCTACGTGGGCCAGCTCGATCGCATCATCGAGCCCTTCATCGCGAACCTCGACGATGAGTCGGTCATGGACAGGCTCGCCCGCTTCCTCGACTACGTCGACCGCACCGTCGCCAGCGGCTACTGCCATGCCAACATCGGCCCGGAGTACACCCGCGCCGGAGAGCTGCTCCTCAGGGTCGAGCAGAGGCTGCAGAACGCCGTGCCCAACTTCACCCTCAAGTACGACCCTGCCATAACGCCCGACGGCTACGCCCGCCTCGCCCTCGAGACCACGATGCTCTGCTCGAACCCCGCCTTCGCCAACGACCGCATCCACCGCGAGACCTATCCTGACGACTACACGGTCGTGAGCTGCTACAACGTACTGCCCCTGCGTGGCGGGGCCTACTGCCTCGACCGCATCCTGCTGCCACATCTGGCAGAGCTCGCCACGGACGTGGACGACTTCATGGACAACCTGATTCCCGAGGCCACAGGCGCGCTGCTCGAGTTCATGAACGAACGTGTGCGCTTCATCGTAGAACGCTCCCACTTCTTCGAAAGCTCCTTCCTCGTGAGGGAGGGCCTGATCGAGCGCGAGCGCTTCTGTGGCATGTTTGGCGTCGCCGGCATGAGCGAATGCGTGGAACGGCTCCTCTCCCCTGGCGGCAACCACGTCTATGGCACCGACCCCGAGGCCAATGCCCTCGCGGAGCGCATCATGGAGAGGGTCTGCTCCCAGGTGGCCGGCTTCGACGCCGTCTACTCCGAGGTGGCAGGCGGCCACTTCCTCATGCATGCGCAGGCGGGCTTCTCTGACCAGAAGGGCGTCACGCCCGGCGTGCGCATCCGCGTGGGCGAGGAGCCAGAGAGCCTCTTCGACCACATCCGCATGCAGGCGCGCATGCACCGCTTCTTCAACACGGGCGTCTCGGACATCTTCCCCATCGAGCCGACGGCCAAGGGCAACCCCGACGCCCTGCTCGATGTGGTGAAGGGAGCCTTTGCCCTGGATGACAAGTACCTCTCGTTCTACTCGTCTGACAGCGACCTCGTGCGCATCACCGGCTTCCTGGCCAAGCGCTCCGAGATGGAGCGCTTCCAGGGCGGCGGCGCCGTGCTGCAGGACACCGCCCACGACGGCCTGGGCAACTACACCGCCAACCACCTCGCGGACCGCAAGGTCAGCCTCGGGTGATGCCAGCTGACGACGCTGCCGCCCCCAGATCGGGAAGGCGGGCATCCGAGCGCACATCCGAGCGCGTGATGGTGAACAAGGTCATCCCCTTCAGCCTGGTGGATGGCCCGGGTTCGCGCTGCTCCGTCTTCCTACAGGGGTGCAACATCCGTTGTGCCTACTGCCACAACCCCGAGACCCAGGCGGCGTGCATCAACTGCACGGACTGCGTTGCCGGCTGCCCGTCGGGCGCGCTCTCGCTGCGCGAGGGGTGCGTGGTGTGGGACGAGGCCACGTGCATCGGCTGCGACCAGTGCATCCACGTCTGCGGCCACAGGGCCTCCCCCAAGGTGCGCCTCCTGGACGCCGGGGAGGTCTTTGGCATCGTGCGCGACTACGTGCCCTTCATCCGCGGCGTGACCACCTCGGGCGGCGAGTGCATGCTGCACCCCCGCTTCCTGAAGGGGCTCTTTGAGCGCTGCCGGGGCATCGGGCTGGAAACGCTCATCGACACCAACGGCACCATCGACTTCGAGGGACACGAGGACCTCCTTGCCGTGGCCAATGGCGTCATGCTCGACGTGAAGGCCTGGGACGACGGGCTCTTTCGTCGCCTGACGGGCTCGGGCAACGCCACCGTCCTGAAGAACCTTGCGTTCTTGGGCGAGCGGGACAAACTCGAGGAGATACGCGTCGTCGTGGTGGACGGCTGGAACGACCCCGAGGACGCCATCGACGGCATCGCGGATACCTTGGGCGAGCTGGTCGGCAGGCAGCGCCTGAAGCTCATCCGGTTTCGACGCTTTGGCGTCATCGGCGAGCTCTCCTCGATGGCCTCGCCCAGCGACGAGCGCATGGCGCAGCTGGAGCGCCGCGCGCGCGATGTCGGCTTTGGGGAGGTGGTCACCACCTAGGGGTGGCGGTCGTTACCTGGAGCTAGGGCGACCGATGGCGCCTAAGCCTGTAAGCCAAGCGACACTGCCACGCCGGACCTACCAGAAGTGTGTACCTGTGCTGTGGAAGTGTGCACCTGCGCCCACCTCTGCTTTTTTCGGCAGCCACTGTACCTGCGATGATGTCGAGGGGCACATGTCGATCGGGCTTTGTACTCCTCTCCAAAGGACGAAAAAGTACTCACTTCTGGCGGAGCGGTGCACACTTCTGGGGGCCGAGAGACGACGCCAAGCCGCGAAGGTCGATGCCAAGAGGGGCGGCACCAAGGGACGCGAGAAGGGACGCGAGTGAGACCTGCGGGCTCCTCCTTTGTCGGTCTCCTTGGAGCACCCAGGCTGCCTCGATGGACGCGGACCGGCAGAGACAGACGCCCTGACCCTCGCATGGGGGACAGGGCGCCTTGGCATGTCACTCGGCTGTGAGAGCAAGCAGCTCGGTAAGAGCGGATGGCTTAGTACATGCCGCCGCCCTGGCCGCCGGCAGCAGCCGCACGGGAGATGGCATCCTCGATCGAGGTGTCCTTGGGCTCGTCAGAGACGGTGGCCTCGGTGATGAGGATCAGGCCCGAGACGGAGGCCGCATTCTGCAGCGTGGTGCGGGTGACCTTGACGGGGTCGAGAACGCCCATCTCGATCATGTCGCCCCACTCGCCGTTTGCGGAGTCGAGGCCCTCGCCCTCGGGCAGGCCCTTGATCTTCTCGACCACGACGGAGCCCTCGAAGCCAGCGTTCTGGGCGATGGTCCTCACAGGCGCGGAGAGGGCCTTGCGGATGATTTCGACGCCGATGCGCTCGTCGTTGTCGGCGCAGTCGACGTCGTCCAGGGCCTTGGCGGCCTGCAGGAAGGCGACGCCGCCGCCGGCGACGATACCCTCCTCGACGGCCGCGCGGGTGGCCTGCAGGGCATCCTCGATGCGGTGCTTGACCTCCTTGAGCTCGACCTCGGTGGCGGCACCGACCTTGATGACCGCAACGCCGCCGGCCAGCTTGGCCTTGCGCTCCTGGAGCTTCTCGCGGTCGAAGTCGGAGTCGGTGTTCTCGATCTCCGAGTTGATCTGGCCCAGGCGCTCCTCGATGGCCTCCTTGGAGCCGGCACCATCGACGATGGTGGTCTCGTCCTTGGTGACCTTGACCGACTTGGCGCGACCGAGCATCTCGGCGGTAACGTCGGTGAGCTCGACGCCGAGCTCCTTCATGGCAGGCTGGCCACCGGTGAGGATGGCGATGTCCTCGAGCATGCGCTTGCGACGGTCACCATAGCCGGGGGCCTTGACGGCACAGACGTTGAGGGTGCCGCGCAGCTTGTTGAGGATCAGGGTCGCGAGGGCCTCGCCGTCGACGTCCTCGGCGATGAGAAGCAGCGGGGAGCCACTCTTCTGGATGGCCTCGAGGACCGGCAGGATGTCCTGGATGTTGGAGATCTTCTGGTCGGTCATCAGGATGTAGGGGTTCTGGAGCTCGGCCGTCATGTTCTCGTTGTTGGTGGCGAAGTACGGGGAGATGTAGCCCTTGTCAAATTGCATGCCCTCGACGGTGTCGATGTCGATGCCGAAGGTCTGGGAGTCCTCGACGGTGATGACGCCGTCCTTGCCCACGACCTCCATGGCCTCGGAGATCTTGGCCCCGATCGCGGGATCGCCGGCGGAGATGGTGCCGACGGAGGCGATCTGCTCGGAGGTGGAGACGTCGCGGGCGGCCTTCTTCATCTCGTCGACGGCGGCGGTGACGGCCTTGTCGACACCACGACGGATGGCTATGGGGTTGGCGCCGGCGGCGACGTTGCGCAGGCCCTCGTTGACGATGACCTGGGCGAGCAGGGTCGCGGTGGTGGTGCCGTCACCCACGGTGTCGTTGGTCTTGGTGGCGACCTCCTTCACCAGCTGGGCACCCATGTTCTCGATCGGGTCCTTGAGCTCGATCTCCTTGGCGACGGAGACGCCGTCGTTGGTGATCGTGGGGGCGCCGAAGGAGCGCTCGATCGCGACGTAGCGGCCCTTGGGGCCCATGGTGGTGGTGACGGCGTCAGCCAGCGTGTTCACGCCCTTAGCGAGCTTGGCGCGGGCGTCGGTGCCGAAAGCAATGTCCTTGGCCATTGTGCGTAACCTCCAAAGAAGTGGTTGGTGTCAGAGTGCGAAGACGATCCTGCTACTCAGTAACGATCGCGTAGATGTCATCGGCGCGCAGGAGCAGGAAGTCCTCGCCGTCGACCTTGATCTCGTTGCCGCCGAACTTGCCGTAGTAGACCTGGTCGCCCACCTTGACGTCCGGGACGATGCGCTCGCCCTTGTCGTTGAGCTTGCCGGCACCAACGGCGATGACCTCGCCACGCTGCGGCTTCTCCTGAGCGCCAGAGGAGATGTAGAGGCCGCTGGCGGTCTTCTCCTCCTTGGGAGCAGGCTTGACGAGGACGCGGTCGCCCAAAGGCTTAAGAGTCATATCGAGGTACCTCCCTCTCGTGCGCCGACGGGGCGCAAGACTTGCGCTGGTGGCCCCACCGGGCCCCGAGCGTTTCCAACGTTGGAGATGATACCCAGCGCGCAAGCCTTATACCACCCTGAGAGAAAAAATCTTCGTGATGACACTTAGATTTTGTACTGCCCGCGTGCTCATGCGAGAGCAGGGTCCTGTAGCTGGGCCTTGTCGTCTTGCTACTTCCCCAGTCCGGCAAGCTCACGCAGCCAGGAATTGGCACAGGCGTCGCTTGGCATGCGCAGGTCCCCGCGTGGGCTCACCGCCACCGAGCCTACCTTAGGGCCGTCGGGCAGGCAGCTGCGCTTGAACTGCTGCGAGAAGAACCTGCGGTAGAACGTGCGCAGCCACTTGAGGATCGTGGCGTCGTCGTAGCCAGCAGCCGTCCCCTCCCCCAGCGCGTAGCGTGCGAGACGGTACACCTTACGCGGAGCAAAGCCTCGACGCAGGACCTGGTAGAGGAAGAAGTCGTGCAGCTCGTATGGGCCGACAAGGTCCTCGGTGCGCTGGGAGATGGTGCCGTGCGCCGTCGCCGGCAGAAGCTCGGGCGAGACGGGCGTATCGAGAACATCCAGCAGCACGCGCGAGAGGCCGTCGGAGGCGGTGGTGTCCGCCACATAGCGCACGAGATGACGCACGAGCGTCTTGGGGATGCCGGCGTTCACGCCGTACATGCTCATGTGGTCGGCATTGTAGGTGGCCCAGCCCAGCGCCAGCTCGGAGAGGTCTCCGGTGCCTACGACCAGGCCACCCTCCTGGTTGGCCATATCCATCAGGACCTGCATGCGCTCGCGGGCCTGGGCGTTCTCGTAGGTGACGGAGTGGTCGGATTCGTCGTGGCCGATGTCGGAGAAGTGCTGGAGCACGGCGGTCGTGATGTCAACCTCGCGGAGCGTTGCACCCAAGGTGTCGGCGAGCACGGTCGCGTTGCCGTGCGTGCGGTCCGTGGTGCCGAAGCCCGGCATGGTGACGGCGAGAATGCCGGAGCGATCCAACCCGAGGATGTCGAAGGCCCGGGCGCAGACCAGCAGTGCCAGCGTGGAGT
>ERZ773006.65-NODE-65-length-60384-cov-9.6044_pt1 | contig 60384 bp, 59 predicted proteins | sample MGYA00580843_ERZ773006 | MGnify/ENA primary metagenome ERZ773006 (study PRJEB29015, sample SAMEA2738011) | human oral metagenome | biome: human oral; feature: human-associated habitat; material: dental | place: China | collected 2052 ...
CTTTTATCCCTATTCCAATACTATATTGCACATTTTCATCAAAGAATCGAAAAAGAATCGAATGAAAAACTTATATGCAAATTATTAAATATATGATTTTTATATATTTAAATTTAATATACTCCCTCTTTTAAATTCTTTTGACTACCCATATATAGTATCCATTTGAACTATTTCAAAAAGGATATTGTCATGCCGGAAAACTACAACAACCTTCACCGTATCTTCACAGCAAGACGTATTGGCTTTAAGTACCGCATTCATCCGACCGATACTGATTTTAAAGTATTAAATGAAGCAAAAACAAAAGTCAGAGCTTGTCTGAAATCTAAAATGAAAGAATATTTGGAAAGCCAGGGGATACAGAACATCGTCCCCAAATTCCGAGTGCAAGGGTCTTGGGCTTATGGTACGTGCAACCTGCCTGCAAGACCCGGTCAAGAGATGGATGTTGATTATGGTATCTATCTTCCCGTTAGTGCATTTACCAGCTTTAATTCGAAAAGTGAAAGCACTCAGGCAAAAGATTATTTTGCTCAAGTGGAAAAATTCTTGAAAGAATTGTGCCAAAGTGAAGAATGGAAATTAGACACAAACAAATCAACCTGTATTCGGATAAAAATTAAACCGAATGCCCATATGGATGTACCTCTGTATGCAGTTCCCGATAATATGTTTGATTCTTTGGTCGAGAGAAATACTCTAATGTTGGCTACCGAGGCTGCTAAATACGACTCTGCTTCAAACAGAGTTATGTTGAACGAGTGGTACATACAAGATTATCAACTAAGCTCGATTGATTTTGCTGAAGATTCTTTCGAGTCACTCGAAAATAAAAATATCACAACTATCCATATGGCCAAGCGGGATGGAAGCTGGCAGTCCAGTGATTGTGAAATTATCCGGGAGTGGTTTTCCAATAAATTGGAAATGCAACCTGATAATGGAAAACAGTTACGTAGTATTTGTCGGTATCTGAAAGCGTGGCGGGATTGGATTTTTGAATCGGGTTCGCCAAGTTCCATTTTGTTAATGATTATTGCTTGTAAACATTATTTATATAATGAAAGTCGTGATGACTTAGCTTTAGCCGATGTTTTAGAGAAATTGCCGGAAGCTTTGGCCAAAGATGTATACGAAAGCATAAAGGAACATGAACTCGAAGATTTCAATCGCATGAATCCGAAAGAACGGGAGTATGCTAGGAAGCGAGCAGATGATCTATATAAAACTTTTCAAAGCAGTTTGTTGAATCCAAACAAAGAAAAAATTATCGGCTATATGACCCGGCAATGGGGCAACAGAATACCGACAGACACCGATTTAATTGAAATAAGCCGGAGAGAAGACGTTTTCGAAACCGCCCCATTGGCTCAAAGTTTCATAACTTCACAAACACCACTACGGCAAGGATAATGGAATTTCTCGAATGGGTAGCGGTTGACTGTGATTTTACAGTACGTATTGATATGTCTGTTTTGAACCAGTTGGCGGACTACCGCCAAACCCTATCCGGTAATGAGCCGGAATCCTTGGGGTTATTGGTAGGACTGGTTTGGCCAACTGCTTTTTGGGTAAAAGCTGCTACTATCCCTACACCTTTTGACGAACTCAATCGCTTCTGGTGCATAAGAACGGAGAAGTCGGCAAAATTTAACTTCCATACTCTGAAACGGTTGAACCTACAATCAAATCATCAGCTGCATTATTTGGGGGAGTGGCATACACACCCCCAAATACAGCCAACACCATCTTTAACCGATCATATTAATTGGAGAATGCTTCCCGAAAACAGATATTTTGGGCAAGATTCCCGTCTGTTTGTAATATTGGGAACTGAGAGCTGTTCAAGTGATTGGTTGAATATCCAAATAAACGGTACTTTCTTTGATCTGATATTGAAAAATGACCAACATTCGAAAAAAAATTCTTAATACCCTAATATCACATGACTACGAGCCAGTCTCGGAAACTGAAATATCCTGCAACGCTCATAATAAAGATCAAGACTATTCGTTATTTTTCAAAAAGAAAATTGATGTTGGGAATGCTTCAATAGAGTTCTTACTTAATTTTAGCGATTTATCATTATTAAGTTTCCCATCAGTCTATCTTTCGTCCGGGCAACTGGACAGGTTACAGGTGCAGTTTTCTCATATAAAGCAGCCAATCCCTCATTTAACCCTTAGCTCTATTCTTTATACCAATGAAAAACTCTTTTCCATTTGTTACCAATTGAATAATGAGTCAGTTGTTCCAAGAACTGATTTAACAAAATTTGTTGCTCTCGTGGAGCAATATTTGTACACATTTTTCTCTAAATTGGTTGATAAAGAAAAATATGTTGGCGAATATGCGGACGATTTCGGCGGTGTAATTATTGGACTTGCTTATGCAACCAATCCTGAAGTGAAAGAATGGCCACTTATAAAATGTAAGCCAGGATTCCTATTTGACGGTAAAAAAGAAATTTTTATTTTAGAAGTCAGCAAAGATAAAAAACCCGACTTCACCGGTCTGCTTAATAGCTCTAACAAAGTAACTATCGAGAAATTAATTAATTGCATCCAAAAATGGGATAACAATGCCTACCGGATATTGATGCATTATTTGAAAAAGAAACAACCATTGAATAAGCTGGTTATTTCATGGAAAAATTTCCTTGCTGGAATTGCTTTTGAGTGGCCGAGAGAAGAAGGCAAAAGTTTAAAATATCAAGATAATATTAGACTTTTACAAAATCCAGTCACATTCCACAATATTCTGCTGGTGGATTTCAAATCCGGTGTTTTACGCAATCTGCCAACTAAATTTAATCGAGGATTATTGGATAAAAAGATTTTTCAAGTCGGACTGGGAGCAGTAGGCGGCTATGTGGCCGATGCCCTAGTTAAAATCGGGGCTGGATTGGAAAAAAAATTTACCATAGTAGATAATGATACTTTGAAAATTGAAAATATCGGAAGGCACCTATTGGGCTTTGAATATTTAGACTATCACAATAAAGCTGAGGCTTTTAAAGCATATATTCAAAAACAAACTTTTCATAAAGCAAAGCATATTGAAACAGACAATCGTAATATTAATAACTATTCGTCAGACGATTTTCAAAGAAATAAGTTCGACCTAATTGTCGATGCCACAGGCAGTATCGAAGTTCAAGAGTATATCAATGAAGTAGTTCAAAGCATTCCTATATCCGAGCGGCCAATCATTCTTCATTTGTGGGTATTCGGTAACGGAGAATGTGTTCAAGGCTTATGGGTACAACCGAGCCAGCAACATCCGTTTAAAGCTTGTATTTCCTGCCTTGGCTCATCTGGTTCAGGTCTTCATCCCGACTATATCCCTGTTGCCGATCTCACCCCAGAACAAGGCGTAGGTGTGTGTTCTGCTTACACACCTTATGCGGTTTCGTGCGGGATGATGGCAGCTTCATTGGGTATAAATATGATTTTAGAATGGTGTGAAACGGGAAAAGTCGCTAACAACTATCAAACAAGATACAGTTCGCATTATCATGGAAAACAAATTCCTGATTTCTCTGTCCCAGTCAATCCCCAATGCCCTTTTTATGGAGTAAAACATGAATAATAAACAAGAATTTAAAATATTATCTCTATCAGGCGGAGGCTATAGAGGATTATATACAGCAACGGTTTTACATGAACTTGAAAAAAAATTAAAAGAAAAGGATCCTAAAGATTGTTTGGCAAATTATTTTGACCTGATAACCGGCACATCAATCGGCGGCATTATTGCACTTGCTCTTGCACGCGAAACCTCCGCAGAAGATATCGTTAAAGTATTTGATGAGCACGGTAAGTATATATTTAAAAAACAGTCGAGGGGTTACTTTTCAAAAGCAAAATATAGTGCTGCCGCTTTGCGGACAATATTACACGAGTGGTTCAAAGATGAGCTAATAGGCAGTTTGAAACACCCCGTCGCCATTCCCGCTATCAACTATACAGCCGGAAAGCCCGTTGTTTTCAAAACACCCCACCATCCCACATTTAAAATGGACTGGGAACAAAAAATCATTGATGTAGCTTTGGCCACTTCGGCAGCTCCGACTTATTTTCAGAGACATACCATAGGGAAGAGCGAATTTATCGATGGTGGATTATTTGCGAACAGCCCTAGTCTGATTGGCTTACATGAGGCCGAAATATTTTTTAAACAACCGATAGCGCACATTAAAATTTTATCCATAGGCACCATGTCAGCCAAAAAAACTGTCAATCCAAAAAGAAATCAGGGAGGCCTTTTGGACTGGGGGGAGGGAAACCCAACAAAAGCGCCTCAAAATATTATGGATATTACCTTAAGTTCCCAGCAATTGTTCATGCAACAAATGGTTAAACATCGTATTGGGGATAATTTGGTTATTATCGATGAGACTTTGACTCACAGTTCTGTTCCTTTTGTCGGATTGGATCAGACAACTAAAGAAGCTAAAGAAATACTTGTCGGCAATGCAGAACAATCGGCAAAAGAGGCTTTAGGTAAAGACAGCATTACAGCTTTTCTGGAAGAAAAGGTTTCAAGGGCAAATTTTTTCTACGGACAATGGAGCAACATTGAAGAAGAGAATATCTAAATACATCCATATTCTTTATTTAAAATAGCTTGACTAAGGAATTATACCTTCCTCCCATCCTGATATCTTTGGCCGTCTGAAATTTCAGACGGCTTTTTGTTATGTTAAGGTTTGGACAAAAATGAACTCAGTATTCAATTACTGTAAATCCCATTTCCAGATAGAGATCCCATGCGGCTGTTTTCCCTACCAAACCGCGTCCCACCGTGCTGAGAAAACCGCACACCGCCGTTATTACGGGTAGCAGACTTAGCCGCATGTACAGCCGCCTGTTTCTGCCTTGTGGCTCCATAGCTGCCGAATGTCGGTTTAGAGGGCAGAGTAACGCGGCCACCGTTTGAGGCCGTCTGAACAGTCGTTGTAGCTGCCGCTTTGGCTGTTTGGCCAACGCACTGTTGGCCGGGGAACTTTTGTTTGAATGCTGTGTACAAAGCCGTTACATTGCTTACATAGGCTTGTGTTTCTCTGATATTGGGGACCCGGTTACCGGCTTGCTTGACCCTGCCAGGGCCTGCATTGTAAGCCGCCAAGGCCAAATCCAGGCGGCCGAACTGTCTGTGCATTTTGGTCAGATAGCGTGCCCCGACGCGTACCGACGTTTCAGGGTGGTACAGACGGCTTCGGTTCAGGCCGAACTCGCTCATGGCGGTTGCTGGCATTACCTGGGTAAGTCCGGTGGCACTGACGGGGGAGACGGCATTGTTGTTGTACATGCTCTCATAAGCAATCAAAGACTTCATTAGTCTCGGATCGACGCCCTCCAAACAGGCTCCGCGCTCAATTACCGGATCGTGCTTCCAATAATTCGCGAGCATGTTGCGACAGGATGGGGTCTGCTTACGGCCTTTCAGACAACTTTCGACACGCTCGCGCTGGCCTGCCTCCGCCAAAGTCGGCAGAAATAGGGCGGCAGTAACTGCCCAAATCAGTTTGTTCATTTGGATACACCCTTCAAAAATCAATACATAACATATCATATTATGATATATTGACAACAATATAAAAACAAGGAGCTTTCCGATATGCAACCCAAAGTCATCTTTGCCACGTTAATAGCGGCAGTCGCATTACCTGCATTTGCCGGGCCTGAGCTAAACATGACCGCGGCCCAATTTGAGGCTGCTCAAAAGCAGCGAGAATACCGGTTTGACGGTTATCCCACCAAAAACCGGTTTAACGGTAAAAGCGCACCGCTAAACCTGAAAAACCGGTACGCACGGACTTTTAAAACCCGCCTGACCAACGTATTGGCGGAAAACAAACCCAATGCGGCGGGCAAATATTCTACTTTCGGTTTCGGTTGCGGCTCTTCCGGCTGTGTCGGAATCGGTGCCATCGACAACAAGACCGGTACGCTGATATACTTGGGCAATATACTTATGGGCTGCGGCACGTCGGAGGAGTACGGTGATTTCCGCTCCGACCCGCGCAGCAATTTGGTAATCGCCTCCGGTTGCATGGATGACCGTTTGAACGACAACATGGGCAACAGCCAGTTCGGTTATCATTATTTTTTACTGAAAAACGGCAAATTCCACCATTTACGCTCAGTCAGGGTGATCCGCTAAAGGAACCCGAAAAGCAGACAATGGGAACCGACCGGCCGGATTTTCAGTCAAAGATTGGGACTGCGTTTACCTGCTCCATGGCGACGAGATTGAATTCATGCTGTCGAAACGGATGAATCCTTGGCGGGCATACGATAAAGCGGTTATAAGTTGCACCATGCGTTGATACTTTTGGTTGTGTGTGCCCTTCTCGCCGTAGAGCTGTTTACCGCCTTTCTGAACTCTTGATTTCAGACGGTCTGAATTAAAATATAAGGAGAATAAAAATGTCTTTATACGATGAACGTCATCACTATATCCGTACTGACGATACTTTTTATAATGCCAACCCTTATGACCCTGGCAATATTTATAATCAAAAGAAATTTGGCAACTCAGACAATGATAGCAACCTTGTTATCAAAATCTTCAAATTAACCGTTATTTTGATTGTTGCATTCTTCATATTCTCTTCGATGGTCAAATAACCTTGCCGCAAACTATTAGACGGCCTGCCTGTGTGCAGGCCGTCTGTTTTTTATCGTTTCCGAGCATCCATCAAGGCAGCCCGAGCCTGGTTAATGCTCAACCACGCCTTATTGCCGTTGTGGCCGTGGTAGTACGATTGACCGGCCTGTACCTGTCCGACATGGCCTTTCATAGCAGTCGGCACCGGAAATGCCGCCCATTCCTTGGCCAATGCCACCAACGCCTTATTGATGTCGTTGTGTTTGCCGTGGATATAATCCCAAGCGGCACCGCCGCCGGCCTTTTTCAGCAGGTAATCGTTAAAAATCCGTTCCTGCAATGCGGGGGTGAATTTCTCATTACCTTTCAGATCCAATGCTTTTACGGCATCGCGGAAAGTGGTTTCAACCATTTGATATTTGCCTACTGCATTAAACTCATTGCGCCTTTGGGCAGCCATAATCTCATTGACCGTCATATTCGACAAATCGCGGCTGGAGGAGCGGTTACCGTGAGCCTGGCCGAGATTGACGGAATGGTAGTTGCCTTCGGCTTTGGCAATCAGCGATTTGATCGATGAGGCAAACCCATCAGATGCCTTCTGCGTGTTTTCGGCCGTTTCTGGGGCTTTCGCTTCCAGCTTGACAAAATGCTCTTTCATCTGCGGACTTTCCAAAATGGTAATCTTGGAACCACCGTTTATATAGTTGCCGTTGGGTACCATACGGTCTCCCTGATAATAATCGGATACCCAGGCTCCTTTGCCGCCGTCGGCAGCCTGTACCCAAACCGCGATATGGCCGTGTTCGTCGCCGCCTTTGCCGTCTTTGGCTCCGACACCGTACGGCGAAATCAATGCCACTTGGCCGTCTCGCGGGGTATAGCCCTCGATTGTACCTTTGCGGTCGGTTACTTCACCGCTGGCCACCACCGACCATCCGTAGCGGCTTTGCAGCTCCCTGCCCATTTCTTGGGCGTTGCCGTGCTTGCGGTCGTCAATCAGGTCAGCCTTGCCGAGAATCAGCGCCGTGCCATTGGCACACAGCCCAATTCCGCGCCCGGCGGCAATATGGTCGGGAGTGTGGATCAGTTTGTCCGGGGCAGTTGAAAACTTCTCGCCGGTAATCTTTTTAACCATTTCCGCCGCTTTCTGCATTCCGACGTGTGAAGCATCATTAGTGCCGGCGGAAGCGGTCGGAGACTGTTTTTGAACGGGCGCGTCATCGCGCAGATCCATTCTGCCGGCACCGCCGAAACGCTCCGCCGGATTGAAGCCCAACACTTCGGATACCGCTTTGCCGTCGAAGGTTTGCACCATATTGCCGGAATCGAAGCTGTTGATTTTTTGAATCAGCTCTTCTTTTCTTTCTTTCAGCCGCTGAATGTCTTCCTGATTTTTTGTCTGCTCCTGCTGTGCTTCGGTTTCATCCGTTTTTGCCCGTATGGCGTTAAGTGTGGGAGCAGCGGCCACACCGGCAGCCACTAGAGCCGCTTTGGTGTTGTCCGAACCAAGAACTTCCTCCACCCCCCTGCCAACCTGCTTGGCAGGATTTTCCAATTCGTTAATCTGTTTCTGTATGCTGTTGACTTCCTGTGCCGCCTCACGGATTTTTTGGTTGTTGTATTCCCAAATCTGCTGGCGGGCAGTCATTTCGCTTTCCGCACCGTTAACACGCCCTTGCATCCCCGCCACATTCTGACCGGCTCCGTTCAGACGGCCTTTGTCAATCGGGTCTGCATAGGAACCCAGCCTGTCCGCTGCGGACGCATCCATCCGACCGTCAATTTTGGACTGCACGTCCGTGCTGTGACGGGTGCCGTATTCCAGTGCATTGAGTTTGCTCTCGAACTGGTCGGCAATAGGCTTGCCGCCGGCAAGACCGTGCTCGGAAGCCGTCTGAAACAGGCTTTGGAAGGCAGCAGTAGCGGCCAGTTTTTCGGCATCGCTGCCGTTGACGCTGTAACCGTACAGCTCTTTGTACAGGTTGGCACCGACATTGCTCGGCGCATCGGCAGCACGCATTACCGCATCGGCTACCGTTTGGTTGTATGTGCCGGCTGCTTTGGCCGCAGCAAAAATCTGATCAGACGCACCGTAAACATACCGACCGTCCGGACCGATTTGCCCGCCCGCATGATCCAACAATCCCACTTTGCGGAAGGTATCCAAATCGATGCTGGCATAAGCACCGTTGGACAAGGTCGAGCTGGTAGCGGTTTGCAGCGAGTCCCGTTCGCTGCGCATATCGGTAACGGCCTGCTGGCGGGCTTGCTGCAAGGTGCTGGCATCGACCGTACCTGCCGAGGTTTCAAACTTGCGGATATCGTCCAGTTTGGTTGAGGCGGACAGGCTGTGGCTGTTGCCAGTGCTGTCGACATATTTGATTTCTTCCGATTGTCTTGCTGTTGTATCGCCACTAATGCCCGCACCCATGCCAAAAGCCACGAAACCGCCTTGGGCAGTGGCAGCGATACTTTGCAAATCACTATCCGACATAACCTGTTCACCTTTTTGGGCGTAATCAAACGTCCATTTGCCGTCATGACCTCTGGAGAGCACAAAGCCGTCTGCTAGCACCCTACCACTACTGTCAGTGGTGGCCAGCATTTCAGACAGGGTTTGGCTTTCCGCCTTGCTCAGGGCGGCATCGATGGTGGAAACCGCCTGCTGCTGCACCGCGCTGCTGACACTCAAATCCAGCTTGCCGGGGAAGGCGGCTTCAGCCTGGCTCATCAGCTGACTACCGCGCTCCAAAGCCTGACCCGCGCTGGAACGGGAAATAATGCCGGCTGCGTCGATAACGGTTGATTCGTCCAGTTTCGGCGATTCTGTTTTTTCATCGATGTTGCCTTGTCCCACCATAGTGGAACGGTCGGCAAAGCGGCTCATCACATACGGGGAACCTATCAGCACCAACAGGGCGAGGGTGGAGACACCGGACATAATCGTCGAGCCGGTCAGAATGGTTTTCTGCAACTCTTCGAAAACCCTGTCGGTAAACTGCGGCGATAAAGCCACCAAGGGTTTCTGGCTCAATACCGCTTCGCTAAGCATGTTATACAGCTCGTCAGACAGGGCGTATTGCAGGAAATGGCCGGCGATGGTCTGCACCGGTAACAGCAGGTTCATCCACGCAGCCAACACGATATACGTTCCGAGAATGACGAAACTTTTTATACCGCGCACCAAAACGACGAAGATCATCAGCGGGGTAATCATGACGTAGAAAGAGAGCATGAAATTCATAAATTTTTGGAACATACTCTGCCAGCCGCTGGCTTCGCCGGCCGCATCCACGGCCGCCGCCGACAAGGCCTCACCCATAATCTGTTCGGCACGTTCGCAGGATGGGTCGGAATTGCCGATACAGCGTTGGGCGACACGGTTTAATATCAACGCCGACTGAATACTGGCGGCATCTACCGCCACGCCCGCGCTGTAAAAACGTGCCAATTCGTTAGGGTTGAGATGGCCGCCGTTGGCCATTACCCGGTCATAGGCGAATTTCAAGATGTTGTGGGGGTTTTCCGCGCTTCCTGCCGAGGCACCGGAAATTGATGCCACCGCAGAGGGGAGGGCGTTAAGCTCTCTCTGTATCTCCGTTGCCTGAGAACCGCTTTGCATGGTTTTGCCGCTGCTGATATTGCGTTGTCCCACCTGCAATTGCTCAGCTGCCGGAGAATAGGTTTTACCCGGTTTCGGTGTGGATAATGCCAGCGATTGCGCAGCAATCACTTTACCCGCGTCGGCACAGTTCATGGCAGCCTGCACCACCTTGCCGTCACCGGCACCCGAATCCAACCAAACCTTGGTTTCACCGCTCTGCAAGCCTTTGGTGAGTACATTTAGATAACCGCCGTTTGTGGTTTCCCCCCAGCGTTTGTTCCAGGTTTTGCAGTCTTGAGCGGCGGTGGCCATATTGGTGGTCAGCATGGGATTGCCGCCTTGCGCAAAGGTTCGGCGCAGTCCCATCAGCGTTTTCAGGGGACTGAATACGCCTTGCGAACCGTATAGTGGCAAACCGCCTGCCTCCGTGCCGGTATCGAAACCCGAAGCACCCGTCCAATTGACATCGGCAACACTCTGGGCGGCCGTATCGACCCCCATGGTTGTGTAATAGCTGAGTGTACTGAAAAAAACCAGCAGGGCGGCCACACCGAACGGAACACCGTCCACCTGTTTGAAACGGACGGCACCGGCATTGGCCATACCGTTTTCATCCATATAATTGGCAATATATACGGTGGTTTTAGGTACCATCAGCACGGCAAATAAAAACACCATGAACAGGTTCTGCAACGGTGTCAGTTTGCCTGCGGTCATGATATAGACGGCCGCCATCAAACAGGCAATCAGCAACCCGACCTTGATGACCCCGAAAATAAACGGGCCGTCGCCGCCGAAGAGCAGGGCAGCCATCTTGAATGCCCGCCAAGCAGGTTCGAGGTCGCCGGAAACCCAAATCGTAAAGATTCCGGGGTCTCCTTCAACCGTATCCTGCGGAAGCTCCGCCCAAACCGCCGGAGCGTAGAATAAAGGGAGCAGGAATAAAATATAAATTCGGGTAAGGTACTGTTTGATTGCTGACATGACGCGGCCTCTATGGTGTTAATTCAAGCCGTTGAGCTTCATGGTAATGTTTGTCTGATTCAGAATGCTGCGCTGCATCCGGCTACGGCTTTCCGGGTCGAGGTAAATTTCGGCCCTTCTCTCCAATTTGTCCGATTGCGCTTTCTGAACTTCGGACATCGGAACGATGTCTTTGCCGTTCGATACATTGGCCGAATACGAAACAGACAGGGTTTTGTTCATTGCCTGAACCAGCTCCGCTGCCATATTGCGGCCGAGGGATTCTGCGACGTAATCCACCATCATGGCCATCAGTGCGGTATTGCCGGTGGCGGCTACCGATGATAAGGCGGTACGGGTTTCGATCGGCAAGGCGTTCAGGAGGCGGTGTTGTCTTTCGTCCAAGGTTACGGAGTTGTCGGAGAGGTAAGCCATGATGCTGTCGGGTGCGATGGCAGATGTGCGGGAATCGCCCAAAACATTACTGTCACCCATATTCGTCTGTTTGCCCGCCAGTAGACCGATGATATAGCGCTTGGTGCCCGGATATTCTGTCTGTTTGACCGCAACGTTCTGGCAGCTGTCGGCTTTGTTGACATTGAAATCCGCGCAGCTGTAACCGTTCAGGTTGCCGCCGGTCGGCGCACCGTTTACCAAATCGTCAAAACTCCACAGCGGTGCCAGCTGCTTGTCTTTACGGTTGGACGAACCTTTGGCGAAATCGCCGCCGGACGAAGAGGAGGCGGCATTGCTGCCGGTCAGGTTGATGTCAGTGCCGTAGAGGTTCATGGCCAGCTCGAGAAAACCCTGGTCGCCGCCGTAAGGGGCGGTATCGATGGTTGCGGCGGCGCTGCTGCCGTTTCCGAAAACACCGGTGCTGGCCAAGGTGTTCATCAGATTGTTGCCGTAAATGGTGCTGTCGTCGGCCGCATTGCCTTCACGGTTGGCATTTTGGCCGTTTTTGAAGCGGTTTTCGTTTGCTTCGTAGAAATCCGAAAATGCACCCTTCGCAGCCGCCGTTACTGCTTCACGGGAAGACAAACCGTCGTTTTTCCACAAACTGCCCAGCTGGGTGGCGCCCCGAGCTGCATCGACCAAATGGCTGCCGATTTGGCAGGTATTTTTGGATGCGCTGTTAATTTTGGATGTCAGATCGTGCAGGCCGGTCATGATGCCCTGGCAACGTGTGCAAAGGTTGCCCAATACCACTTTGGCGGTGTAGCCACCGGCATTGGACATGATGCCGCGCATGATATTGCGCATATTGTCGAGCGAGATCATTGAGAACGAGCCGAACGACGCATCAATGCCGCCGCACCCGGCGGCAAAGCGGGGCGGGTCGTAGGCGACAATTTTGAACGAGCGTACGGGGGAGCGCATACTGAAGCCGCCGAGCTGGCCGCCGTAGTTACCGTTGACCGCACCGAAAGACGGATTGGTCTGCGTCCACATCATATCCATGCCCTTGGCGATATCGGCACGGACATTGAAGCTGACGGACAGCAGGCAGATTATCAGCAGGGTGCTGATAACATTCGAAAGCCTTTTGATAAGATTCATACTAGGGGTACTCCGAGAAACTTTTCAATTTTCATGCTACTGCTCCATTTTCTTGGTAATGATGCGGTAGATTTTTTCGGACAACTCTTCCGGGGTTTCCGTGCCGGTAAAGCCGGCCGCTTCCCAGTCACTCTGCTCAATCATGCCGCGCTCGTTCATCTTGGCGGTACGGGTCAGTTTCGGATCGGCAATCTTCATGTCGATGGCCGCCGTGACTATCTTTTCCTCCAAATCCGAAAGACTCATAGCGCCGTGGGCGATGACGGCGGCGTTCTCCGGAGGCACCACCATCACTACGGCAGGAGTTACCTTGATGCCGAACTGGCGTGCACGGGAACCGCCGTTGTCGAAACGGACCTGTTTTTGGTTCATGCCTTTGATAACACCGCCGTCGATACTGATATAACGCACCTCTATTCGGTATTTTTGCTCCAGCATTTTTACCGTTTCATACTGGGCGTGGCAGAAATTGCAGTTGCTGTCAAAAAACATCCACAGGCCGGCCTTGTTACGGAGGTCGCCAATAATGCCCTCCTTGGCTTGGTCAATCTGCCAAAGCGCCTGCTGGCGGGCATGGGCGGCAATCGGTACGCGGACGGCCTCCGACAAATAGGGATATTTGTTGAGAATCTTTTCGGTGGTGCGCGCCACTTCGTCCACGCGGTCGTTACGCAAACGCTCGAACGTTTTATAGGCCAAAGCATTTTTCTCCGAAGGGTCACTGCTCAAATTATCCAACAGCTTCTGCTCGGTTTGACGGAACCATTCGGCGCTGCCGGGCTTTAATACGGGACTTTGGCTTTGCGCAGCCGGTTGGGGTTGCGGTGCTTTTTCTTCCGGCTGCGGTTCTTTTTTCTGCACCTGTTTGGGTTTGTCTTTGTACCAAAAGTATCCGTCGGGTTTGGCCGCATCAAATGCGTTTCGCTGTGACCAAGCGGCGGCGGCCAGCGACAACAACGCTACGGTCGTCAAAGACAGTTTCAATTTCGGGTTCATCATTCACTCCTAGCGGGCGGCGGGGTCTTCGTTAAGGGGGGCGGAATAATCATGTACTGGCGGTTTCATCCCACGGGACTTAAACCATTGTGCGGCTTTACTCGAGGCGGTCCGTTGCTGTTTGGCATTCAGACGGCGGCTGTAACCTGCTGCCTGTGCCGAATATCTGCGGTCAACCATGGCTGCCGTTTGCAACCATGCAGCGGCCTGAACGGGATTGGCCTGATGCAGCTTGTCGTTGGTCGAGTACCATTTGGCCAATGCCAACATGGAGGGCACATGCCAACGGTCAGCCGCTTTTTTGAATGAGGCAATGGCGACAAAAGGGTTTTCGGGAGCAACCGAGCGGCCTAAGCCGTAAAGAGCGGCCGGATCGTTGGCACGGGCGGCTGCCTGCCAATGAACCCTGGCTGCGGCTTTGTCGGCCTTGACGCCGCCATAACCGTTTTCGAGCATTTGTGCGCTGTACAGCGCCGCCGGCCAAAACGTTGCACCTTGCGATTTTTTGAATTCACGGTAGGACTGGTTGGCGAGGCCAAACCATTTCAATGCCTCGCGTCCGTCTTTGGCAAAGCCGTTGCCGCCGTAGTAGTAAATCAATCCCAAGTTGTATGCGGCCAAATGGTTTCCTGTAAGCGTTCCACCCTGTCTGACGGCTTTCATATATGCTTTGTGAGCCAAAGCAAGGTTTACCCCTTTCTGTCCGGGTAAACGCCCTCTATGCGCCAAAAAACCGTATTGCAAAGCCGCCCATGGATTTCCGGCGTTGGCGGCATCTTTGAGCTTTGAGGCATAGAGCAGATCACCGGCGTTGAAACGGTCATACATCTGCTTTGCTTACGCTTGAGGCGGCAGTTTGTTGGCCGTTCTCGCGGTTTTTACTGACGGAGTCACGGTTTTCGATGCGGCCTGCGGCTCCGGTGTTTTGGCTGCCGTCGTTCCGGTGGCAGCCCCCGGCATTCCGAATACCTTTTGCTCCGCAGAAGGCTGGGCTGCCGTCGTAGCGGCGCAAAATATCAAGGCAAAAGCAATCGTGTTCGGTTTCATGTTTTTCCTCAGTTGAATTCGCAGCAATCTACCCACCGCCAAAGCAGGTACACCGCATCGGTATCGTTACTGTTGGTGGATTGGTCGTTACGCCCTTTAGCCCACGAGAAGTCCGAGGCTCCCAGGCGGTGCGCGCCTTTGCTGCCGATATTGAAGAAATCGGCTACCACCCCGGTAAGTTGGGCGGAAACCGCGCCTGATGCCGAATCACCGCTGTCCGCGTCGCTACCGTTTTCAGGGTAGGGGAACAACATGGCGGCCTTGAATTCGGATTTGGCCGGGAAAGGTGCGGGAATCGGCGAACATAAAGCATCGTCACCGACGGTTTTCATGGACGCAAAGCCTCCGGTACGGTTTGATACCATGATGGAACGGTTGAGAATGGTGGAAGTGCCGATAATATTGCTTCGCTCTGAAGACATGACACCGACGGCCGGCAGGTTCATGCCCATACAGCCCCCCAGCCAATAGCCGGCATCATCCACCATGCTCCAGCCTACACCGGTGGTATTGGCAGCACAGGATGCCGTGTGTGCGGCAAGATCAAACAGCGGCGTTGCCGTCAAAGCGCCCAGAGTCATCCACTCGGGGTAGAGCAAATTGGAAAACACCTGATCGCTGCCCGACCAGGCCGGTTGGGTTATCGAAGTCTCCAGCTCATCACCTTTATGGAAACATCGGGGTGTCCAACCATACATATCCGAATAAGGGAAAGACCAGCTGTGGTAGTGGCGGAATCCTGTTTCATACGAATTCATGCCTTCGCCGCCACCAGTGAGGTTGGTACCAGCCTTGACTGCTTTGGCAGCCACACCGTTTACTTTGGCCAACTGCTGGAGCATGGTTTTTACCGATGAGCCGTACACCGGTGAGCAGGTTGCTTCGCGTACTACCTCAACAAAGCGGGTAGGGAGCCACATGCCACGGGTGTAGCCGTAAATGACATAGGGTTCCTCCCCGCATTTGCAGGTGGATTTGGAGGTTGCTCCCGGCGGATTGGGCACATCACCGCCTTCAACAACTGTCTGCCCCATAATGCGCAGCGGAAATGCGGAATCGAAATCGAACTGCATCAGTGTTTCCATACCGGCGTTGGAACAGGTATTGGCAGTTGCCGCTAACGGCCATGCAGACAGGCAGGCCGTTACGAGGGCGATTAAAGAAAACCGTTTTACTTTCATCTTTTTCCTTCCCGTACCGCTACCACGTTGAATACCATTCCATTCTGCCGGTAATAGGTCGGCACACCGGTAACTTTCAGACGGCCTTTCATGGCAGCATCCAACGGTGAAGCGGGTATGCCTGCATTGGCCAAATACCCTAGCTTGGTGTACAGCACTAATGTATCCGGTTTGTTTGCCACCAGATGACGGGCAAATTCAACCTGCCAGCGGCTGCGGCCATCGATTACGGCCATGGCCCGTTTTCCCTGAGGATCCAAAGCCAAAACGTTGAAGCGGGTGCCTTTTGGGTAGAGCACCTTACCATCTCTAGGGTTGACGATATCGGAGGTAGAAGCCACGAAAGGTGCATAGTTGTAGCGCCGGTATTCGGTGTTGGCGGGTAGGGTTACGGTTCCTTCCAACAGTTTGCGGGCGCTTTGTTGTGCCGCATGAATATGCGGCCGTACATCCTGCCGCTTCATTTTCTGCTCCATCACCACGGCTTGGTCGGGTTCGGAAACCCGGTATTGCCGACTGACACGTTCGTTAAATCGGCGGGCGCGGATGGTGTCGATGGCACCATCCAGGGATTGCGCTCCTTGCAGCAAATACCATTTATTGTCGTTATCGCGGTGCAGCACAGCGGGAACGTAATGGATGCGGTATTCGCGGAAGGCGGCCGGCATCACGATAACTTGGGGCGGTTTTTTGCGCGCTTGGGTGGGAAGTTTGCCAAGCAGAGTTTTGCTGTACTTGAACATATCTGTGACCGGACCGTCGCCCCAGCCTCGAAAGGCAAAAACCACATCTTTACGGCCTGCCCCTTGCTTCAACAGGTGTATCAGGGCAGTTTCAGGCATACTGTGGGAGAGAAAAACCACGGTGCGTGTCGGAGACAGCTCGCGCATGGTCGGGTGTTGGCCGTTGGGCAGGAGCATGGTGCTTTGAACTGACTGGCCGGCATAGCCGGCAATTTCGGCCTGTAATGCCTGCGTATTATGGCTGTTTGGCGCTTTAACCAGCTGGGCAAAGTCGATTTGCGCATATGCACTAGAAAAGCACAGAAACGTGGCCGTCGACCAAATCCATCGGATAAGCCCCCCAGTAGCGCGAATCGTAGGAGTTGTACTCTGTTCCGAATACGAAAATTTCGTTTGGCTGTAACACATATTCCTTGTCCCAGTAATTCATCGGTTTGCGAAAGCTCTTTGCGCCGTATGCCATATCACCGATGACCAAACCGTTGATGGAAACGATACCGTCACGGATACTGACTTTGTCTCCCGGCAGGCCGGCGGCCATCTTGACGATTTTTTCTCCGTCCTTGATGACGGGCTGCATTTTTCTTGCCGGAAATATCAAGAGGTCGTAACGTTTAATTTCGCCGACAGGCCGGTCGCTGTCCCAGTAGAAAAAATCCCAGGGCAGGTAGCTCATGACCTGTTTGCCCACCAGTAACTTTCTATTCGGATACGCATGGTCGTATCCGGTTTTAACCGCAATCAAGACCAAGCCTAAAATGAAACCAGTCAGCAACCGTTTACGGCAGAAGTCGAAGTGTTTCATGCGTTAATCCAATCCCGGTCCGGTTCTACCTCCGATATCGTCTTGCGGTAATGAGGCAGGCACCGCATTAGCCGATCCTATTTTTTGTCCCAACTGCCCCGTTTGGCGGTTTACCGGTAACAAAGTGATGCCTAAATCTTCTGCAATCTGTGCGGTAATATCCGATTCGCTAGGATAGGCAAGCGTATTCCGGCTTTGGATGACCACCTTGCCGTCTGCCACCAGTTTTTCGATGGCAGCCTGAACCGCCTGCTCGGTAGCCAATGTCTCGCGCTCGATCTGCTCGGGTGTCTTGTAACCAGCTGCCTGTTCCTTACGGGCTTTTTCCAAATAGGATGTGGTCAGCCTGACACCGTCCACCACATAGATACCGGATGCAGAATTATTGCCATATACGATTTTGTAAAAACTGTAACCGCCGACAAGCAGAGCCAGCAGGCTGATCATCAAAACGATGAAAAACATCCCTGAAGCACTTGTAGGGGTTTTATCTTGGCCTTGAGCCGGGATTGGTTGTTGGGGTAGGGAAGTTTGATTTTCATTCATTTGGCTGTACTCTTTCCGTTTAGTCGTAAGTTCCGTCGCCGTAGAGCGCCCGGGCTTCGGCGGCAATCAAATCGGTAACATCCTCCCCGTTGCGCACCCTGTTTTGCAGCTCTTTGAACATTTGGCCTTTGGTGTTGTACATAACGCGGTTATAGGGGGTTTCTATCAGGCGTACGATTGTGGTCAGATTGTCACCGGCAATGATGCAGATTTCGGAATACTGACCAGCGACCGTGTGCAGGCTCTTGAGCAGGCCGTCGATATAGGGGGAAGGTTCGAACCATCCTTGTTTTCTGGCATTTTCTAGGGAGTCCGTAGGTGTTTTGAGGAACATTTTGGTATAGCAGTTACCCTGAATCAGCGCGCCGTACTCGGTAGCGTGAACCTGTCCCAAATGTTGGGCCTCTACCACCACGCCGCCGTCTTCTTTACGGTTTTTGGAGGTCAGACGGGCGGTAAACTCGGCAAAAGGCCGGTTGCCCAACAGCTCTCCGCACTCGCCCAAAACCAAAATTCTTCTGCGGTTGTCGCGGCTGAGATAGACTTCCTGTTTGATGGTCGATGCCACAACCATCAGAATTACGTCGCGCAGATGCTCGTTATTGCTCATGCCGGACAGTTCGATTAAGGTCCAATCCGCTTCGGTCCGGAAATTATTGGTGCCGTTGAACCACCGCCCCATCGGCATATCGCTTCCGAAAGGGCTGAGCAGGCGTGCCAGCCGGTGCTGGATTTCCGCATCCCTTCCGGATTGCGAGTAGAGATAGTCGATAATGTCGTCAATATCGGTATGATTTTGATTGCGGGTAAACATCTGCTTCATGGCATCGAGCATGAGCACGTTTTCATAATCATTCAGACCCTCTATCGGCTTGGCCATCTTGCCGAGTATCGGCAAGATCATTTCTGCCTCTTTGTTGAAATCGCTGACTTTGGTAAACGGATTGAGGCATAGGTCGGACTTTTCGTGTATGTCAAGAATTTCTGCGCCCCGGACGCTGGCAGAAGCCACGTTGCTGCTGCCCGTATCCACCGTCCACACCTTGGCACCCAAGGAAAGCTCGGCTTCGATGATATTTTGAGTCGTGGTGGTTTTACCCGCCCCGGGTTCCCCCAAAATCATTGTGTTGTAGTTGCTGTTGTTGTCGTGGAAAATGCTGTAAGAAACGAGTTTGCCGCGTCGTGTAGTAAACATCATTTCGTTTCCGTAGCCGCCCCAATCGTCAAATACAGGCAGCAAATGCGCTGCCAGCCGGCTGGTCATGGTGCGGAAACGGAATGTCTTTTTGGCACTCTCTGCCGAAATATTCATCGGCAAATTATTGAGGAACGACACTTCCGGCAGGAAAGTTTCCGGCTTCATGATCATGCCCATGGATGACAGATAGGACTGCATCCTTGTCATGGCATCGCGGACTTTTTCTTTGTTTTCGTGAAAAAACTGGATGGTGGTATTGACGTTGACCACTTGACCGCCTTCGCCCAAGCTTTTGTTCATCAATTTGAAGCCGGCCTGGCGGGCACTGATACGGGTATTGTATTTTCTGGTGGATTCCTGTTTGGCTGATTTATCCGTTGTCGTAGTAGCCGCAACGAATTTCGCGCGTTCTTTGTTTTGCTCCGGGTAATGGATGGTCGTTGTAATGGCGAACGGCACCCCGGGCTGCGGGTTGCGGCCAGCAGGATTGCCGAGCAATTCGTTCATTTTCGACATATGCCATTTTGTTGTTTGGTCAGGGTAGCGGTCGATAGTCAATGCACCGACATATTGTTCCTGTCCCATTTCACCAAAGTTGGAAAAGTGCATAAAAGGCGTATTGACGGCTTCCCAGTCACCGGCACTCCCCGGGGGGAACAGTTGCTCATTGAGCGGTTCGTTATCAGACAGGCCGCTGTCCCAAGGCCCTTTGATATTGAAATAACGGCGCAGGACGGCCATAGAGCCGTGTCGGTCTAACAAAGAAACCGGAAGGCCGGCCGCATCCAGATGGGAACGGCAGACTGAGACCAACTTAAGAAATTGATCGCACTCATCGTAAAAACGGTCCAGTTCGGCGTCGTTGGCCTTAATCGGGTTTTTAGCTTTTTTAAGCGGAATTTTGAGGGTCCAAAGTCCCAAGGATGAAAAGGTTCTAATGTCCGAAGAAGGAATCAGTGCATGTTCGCAGCCCTTACTCAGGAAAGCTGCCCGCTCTCTGACCGCTTGCTGGGCCATGCGAACAGATATATCGCCGTCACAGCCGTCACGCTCTTTCAGATATTGCTCCAATCGTGTATCGACATACGGATAGTTGAGCTGGATGAATTGGGTGAAGGTGTCAGCCGGGAAATCCATATTAAGCATTTCCACGACGGCATTACCCAATGTTCTCGACCAACCGGTGACCGGCGCGAACTCGCCGATCACGCCGATTGCATTTTCCTTTTCAAAATAGTGGATTTTAGTGTCATCAAGCGCAGTTTTAAGGCTGATGAACTGGACACCGCGATCCCGATTCTGATTCATTTTGAAAAAATCTAAGGCCATAGCCATCTACCGAAAAATTAATTTAGGAAATACGAATAGCCGGAATACCGAAATATTCCGGCACCGGCTTAAAACGGGTCGGCCTCATCATCCGGGTCGGTCTCATTGGGACCGCGCGCGGGTTTGAGCTTGATCTCTTCTATACGTTTACTGTTGAGATTTAAGTAAACGTTTTCGACGCGTACATCGATTGCAGGCAAAATCTCGCCTGTTTGTTTAGACGCATAGGTGGAGGTACGGACGACATGGCCGGTAACGGTGACGGGTAACCCTTTTTGCAGGTTTGCGTGTAAGACATCAACGTCCTTGTTCCAATATGAACAGTTATACCAAGTGGTACCGTCTGCCACATATTCCTCTTTACCGTTTACAATTTGTTTTTTGAGTTTGGTTGAGGCAACGGAAAAACTCAAAACCTTGTATTGCTCGCCGTTGCGTTCGCCTTCCTGGATTTTGACTCCGTCGCCGATATTGCCACGGATTTCAATTTTCACAGACATCACAAAATCTCCTGAATGATTGACCTAGGAGATCTGCGGATTTGAAATTTGGAATAAACTATCCCAAACTAAAGAAATAAAGATGGGGTGCCATTATACTATCGCATTAAATAGCAGATGTCAAACATTTTTTTGTTTCCAACTGTGCCCAGTGGGCACACCCGGCTGGTTGTTCAAACTGTGTCCAGTGGATACACTGAGGCCGTCTGAAAATCTCAGACGGCCTCAAAAGCGGAATAAAGTCCCCTTTACTATGTTCTAGTGTTTACACGCTTCCGGCATATTCCCGAGATAGGTATATTTCGTTGGCCATGATTTTACCCTGCAATATGGATGTATAGGGGTTACACACCCAAAAGTGAAATGGATGCCGGTCTTTCCCGGCGGTCATCGGCTTTAATGCTGCCGTGAGCACCGTGGCATAGTTATGATTCCTCGTCCTATAACCAACCACGAAAGAAACTAAAATGTCTGAATATGAAGATTTTGATCACAAAGACCTTCAAAAACGTTTCGATGCGCTAGCAGAAATCGTGACGGAACTTGTCGAACTTATGCCAATAATCAATGTAGATTGCGGAAATCCGGCCGAACCCGCACCAACTAAACAATTGGCTGTCATCAGGGAAAAACAGCAATTTCTTTTAAACAGCATCGGAAAAAAACTTAACACTGTTCGACATGGGATAACTCTTTTTGAGTAACCAATCCCAGATATTGCATAAAGTTCTGTTCTAAACTCAAATATGATTTCAATTGTTTTAAACCATAATCACATTTGCCATCCAATCCCGTTTGGCACTTTTGATAAACCGACTGTTGAAGTTGGAATTCGGTTAAACCCTCCAAGCTGCCGTTTACATCCGGCAGCTTTTTATTTAAGTATTGGTTTGCCAAAATATAAAACTGTTTTGCCGTCATCCGCACATTTTCACAAGTTGGCGTAATGTTCAATTCTCCCATCATCCGCGAAACAACCTGTGAAAATTCAAAAATACAGCCGGCCACTGAGGCAGGTAATATTTCAGACGGCCTTTCGGCTGAAATCCATTCAAAAATTTGTTTTGTTTTATTTTGATTTTGCATAGTATCGCCTTTCAAATCTAATTGGCTAAGGTGTTCATTCCTAGTACTGTTGCTCAGTGTGTAGGGGCTACACACCCGGCTGGCGGTTCCAACTGTATCCGGGGGATACACCCGGTTATTGGTTCAAACTGTGCCCAGTGGGCACATTTACTTCGATCAACCGTCTATCTGTTGTGCCGGGTTTTCTCAAAGTGTGTAGCCCCTACACACCCCAATGACCCGAGCCGGGAAGTTTATTCTCATCAGGCACCATCAACATGGCTTTCGGCAACATAGATTTTTTCAGGTTGGTAGATTGGAGCAAGTTTGAGTTTAGATTGTGGTATTCGGTTAAGTTATCGATTTGCGACGAGAGCATTCTCGCCCGTAAGTAAAAATCTTTGCAGCCCTTAAACACCCACATATGCAATATAGTCTCTTCCACGGTAGCCTGCATCTGCTGGAGCAGAGGTTGCACGTCTTTCCATTGCGTCAGACTTTTATTCCGATAACAGAAACTCAGGTAAGGCAGATAGAATTTTTTACGATCATAGTGTTTCATGTTTTCGGACTTGTTATATTGGTACACAATTTTCAACGATAGGAAGAGGTATTTTCGCTGGAAAAGGTTTTTACACTCTTTCATGAAGGCATCGGCTTCTTTAATGAGTTGGAGCCACTCGTTTTCCAAACGGTTAATTTGCTGTGGCACCTCTTCTCCCCCCCTTACCCTTAAAAGGCTTTTGTAGCTATCGGAAATATAGTGGACGCTGAGATCCTGAAAAGTATCGAATTGTCTAGGCATTTTTCCCCTTTTTTATGTTATTGACTGTGCCCAGTGGGCACACCTGGCTGGTGGTTCTCAACTGTGCCTGTGGGGCACACCCGGCTGTTGTTTGCAAAGTGTGTAGGGGCTACACACTTGTCTGTTGGTTCTCAACCGTATATGGGTGACACACTCGGCGTTAGTTCTAGGTGTATCCCCCGGATACAGTCTTAACGAGAACCAGAGTTTGTCATTTTATTCTCCAGCATCTGATTTCTGAATGCTGTTCTCTTCCACTATCAACCCATACTTACGGGCGTAATCTATAAGTTGTTGAGTAGCTTCCTGTGAAAATGGGTTTTTCAGGTTTCCGCTTTTCAGTTTGACTTCATAGCTGAGAATTTCCGGTGTTAATGGCTCTACCATTTTGGCTTTGACGGCCATGCTGAGTTTTTCGCCGATTTCACCGTCAACGTCGTTCAATAAATCCGAACATCGACATTTAATTTCTTTCAATGAGCGGATTTTCATGGCTCGGTGATACACATTTTGATTGAATATACGACAGGAACTTGAAACGTGTTTTTTCAGTTCGAAAACGGAGTCGAAACCGGTTGCTTCTACACTTTCCTCGTTGAGTTCGATTTTCTTGTTCAAGTAGGTGTAACAGTAACGCATGAGTTCATCGTACATAGTCAGCAGTTCAAGCAATTGAAAACCCAGGTTAGCTACGCGTACAGGAATTTTTATCGTATCTTTGTTGACACGCAGACTGACGTGAATACCTGTCTGATTGATTTTATTCAGTTGGGTTTGCAGTATCTGTATTTGTGCTCGCAGGTGTTTAATGAGTGTGTCGAGCTCTGTCTCAATTGCAAGCAAAGCAGCATAGGCGAAAGGATTATTATTTCGGGCTTCATTCCATATTTGAATGCTGAGCGGAATAACGTATTGGATGCCGGCGTATCGCTTATTGCCTAATTTCTTATCATTCTTACCCGTCCAAAGACGTACAGCATCTTTGGTATGCAACTCGATGAAATCCTGTTCTTGGTCCGTAAGATTGCCTACGGCACCGAAACTCTCGTCTTCGGAAGTGTAAATCTCATAGTTATCGAGATTGATTTGCTCGGGTTTGATTCGAGAGCGTAGACGGCCATTTGAGTGGTTGCGGTGAATGTGTCTACGAAGCAGCATAGAGTGGTATTTAAAGTTTTGAACACTGGCGTAATTTTCGTCGTCTTCGGAAACATACACGGCACCGGTTGCCAAAATGCCCAGTCTTTCTTTTTCTCCCTGCCAATCATAGCGGTCACTAAAATAAGATTTATCAGTTGTCGGGAACTCAGTAGTTGTTCCGCGAATGCCGGCATTCACGCCGGTATCGGCACCGGCTTTAATAGAACGAGCTTGAATAATGATTTGTTGTTTTACCAAACGGCGGTCCCATTTGGAAACTGGCTGCTCTACATTTCCTGCGGTCATGGTAGTTCTCCTATAAGTAATTGGGTTTCTAACTGTGCCCAGTGGGCACACCCGGCTGGTTGTTCAAACTGTGTCCGTGGGACACACTCATTGATTGGTTCCAACTTTGCCTATTTTTAAACGTTCACGTAATGCAGCTCTGCTTTCTTCAGCGGTTTGTAGGCAGTTTTCTTCTTCGCTGAATTTTGGTCTAAGACTGTTTTCGTAGTTAGCCCTGTTGCGCTCTGTGATTTCACGTTGCCGTCGATATTGCTTGGCTCTGGTGGGTTCAAACTCGCCCTTTGCCGCATTTTTTGTAATGCCGACAATGTACGACAGAGGGTTTTTGATGTTTTTACCCCCAGCTCCGGTTTCATCCAAAATCTGCTGATAAGTTTCTAAATCAGCGTTGGACAAATGCTGGTTGAATATTTTAAGCACTGAAGATTTATCTTCGGGATGGATATTCGGTGGAAACACTAAACCTGAAAATCTACCGACAGCCACAAATGCTCGTGCTTGGTGTTCTTGGTTTAAACATTCATCAACAACCACTACAACACCATTGTGACCATTCTCGGAATGTTCGGACTGTTCATGGCTGTTTGTAGTTGTTGTAATAGAAAAAACCGTAGGTTTTTTATATATAAGTGAGTTGCAGGATTCAACATTTGCCAAATCCGAAGATGCAGGATTCAGCACTTGTGAGTTGCAGGATTCAGCATTTGCCAAATCCGAAGATGCAGGATTCAGCACTTGTGAGTTGCAGGATTCAGCATTTGCCAAACCCGAAGATGCAGGATTCAGCACTTGCGGAGTTGCAGATTTATCGATGTTGCCGCAGTTTTCAGAAAAGACTGATTGCGGCAGTAAGGACTGTTGCTGCATTTCCGAATGAGCAGCAGCATGTGGTTTAACCGATTGGTTCAGTTTCGGAAGGCGCACACGTTGTTTCAACAACTGCATCAGCAGCAGGCCGTCCGGGTGTGTAAAGATTCGGGCATTGCGAAGATAGTGTGCTTCAACAATCAAACCATGGTGCTTCAAAAATTTACGGGCGCGGTTTTGAGTGGTGCGGGTGATAAAGGTGCGGTTCTCCCACTCGAGCATAGTAGCGGTACTGAACAACCGTTGCCGTTTGAACAGCTTTGATGTTTCGGAACCGTTCTTGGCACAGTTGTATAAGATATCGCTGAGCATGATGGCTATATAAATATCGCCGGTCATCTGAACGAGAGACATATGGTAAACCACGGAATCGCTGAAATAGATGCGGAAAAAATCCAATTCCTGTTTGCGCCAGTCTTCTAAGGTAATTTGGGACATATTCTGAACACCAAACTGGGCGCAGACGGCCTTACAAATTGCGTCAATATTGATCTTGAATGCAAGATTGCGGCCTTGGCCGAAAAAACCGGTTTGAATGAATCCGAGCTTTTTGAGATCGTCTTTGCATTTACGCTGCTCTGTTTTAGTCAGGCCTGTTTCATATTCCGTCTGTTGGATGCTTTTAAAAATCCAGCCATCCCTTTGTTCCACTTCGGTACCAACGCGCAGCCAATAAAGCAACTGCGACAGGAAGGCAGCAGTTTTAATGTCATTACCGGTAATTTGGATCAAACTGCGGTGAATGGATACGCGCCGCCCTGCCTGCAACATTTTCCAGCATTGCATAAGCGTTTTGTTGTATTCTTCCGGAGACATTACCGCAGTCGGACTGAATGTATTCTTGGTGGGAAACATCCTGTATAACCCTTATACATACTCATGAACGTAAGCGTAAGTCAGTTCACCGTAGGCTTTGTAATTAATACGATAACGAAGCATATTGAGTTCTTTTATTAACACAACCTGCAATAATTCAAAGTTTGAAAGCTTTTTTATAGAGTTATATTGCTCAATTTCTGAATAACCTGATAGGTTATTCTTCTGCTCGCTATCGTGATCCTGCCAAGTGCTAAAATTTCCGGAAGCATCAAGGCTGTTCTGCTCCTGTAAATCTCGGATACTCATATGAAACTTGATCGTTGAGAAAATCAACACATCAGTCATATTCATTCCCTTATCCAACATGGCAGCCGCTGTGATACGGTCTACCGGGATTAGTGGAGCATTGTTTGAAATCTCGCCATGGGCGTCGGAAAAAGCTTTTTCATCCAAGGAGTAGGAGACCACACCGGATTTTCGACTGCTTTTTAAATATCCGAGCTTTTTTAGCAACCTGCGGATAGTGTGCCAACGTGCCATACTGAAGCCGAATTGATGCGACATATCATCATCATTCAATTCGATGCTTTCGCCATAACGGCAATGGCTGACAAACCATGACAGCCAATAAGCGGCATAGGTGTCACCAACCAATTGTGCATAGGATGGCTGGTACAGGATTTCTTTTTCAAAAAGCAAACCGAGTAGGGCATTGGCGTGGATACCCTGATCCTCTGCGCTCAGCTGTGGATATTGAAAAAGTGACAAATTCATTTCTTCTTCCATATTTATTTCTCAAGCGTCGCGGGATACAGCATACTCAGATCGTAATTGGGGAATGCTTCCTGTAACTGTCTCAATCGGTTATATTGATTGAGTTCGACTTTAACGACGGCCTTCCAAAAATTGATGACATCCAGCTTCACTTCTTCAGGCAAAGCTCTGTTTCTGCCTACCTTTACAGGACAGCCAGTGTCATAACGGATTTTTTTAATCTCCAGTTCGCTGACTCTGGTACAAGTTTCGCGGATACAGGCATTTGATGCACCGTTGCGGACAAGCCAGCGTGCCTCATCAAGTTGCTTTTGATGTTTTTTCTTCAGCAACTCGTCTTCTTCGAGGATCTGCTGAATAGTTTGCATATGGTATAAAACGCTTATGGCCTTTGATTTAGCGATTTGCGGATACAGTTTTGCCTTTTCATCGGCGCTCATTTCGCCAAGCTTGGTAAAAACATCCCTATATTTCTTGGGTGTAAGCGGATTCAGGCTCTCTATGTCTTTTGTTGCTGGTTTGGCCAATATATCCAAAAGCATACGGGTCAATTCAGCCTCATTTTGGATTTGAATTTGATGTTGGTTCCCGGCTTGATTTTGCTTACTGTGTATAGCAACTACAATGTTGTTATTTTCCATCATGATTTTTCTCCCAATTACTCGTTTTTTATGTCAATTGGCAACGGCTTCCATGTAATCGATATTGTCTCCTCCATTTGCTTCTAGCTCTGCGCAAAAACGAAGAAAATCCGTATAGGCCGACAACGCAGCTTGCTCTGTGGTAACGAACTCAAAAAACAGCCATTGAGAACGTTCTTTATACATTGCAAAATTGAGAATACCGTTGAACGTTTGTTCTTTAGTAATTTCGGAGGCTCGGTTTTCTTTGAATAATTGTCCTTGAATTCCGGGTTTATCAAATGGATTATGATTATTGGGTAACGTTTGAAAACCATCCCATAATGCTTCTTCGGAGCTGATTACCCACAGGTAGTGGTAAACCGCTCCCGCAGCAGGATGCAAGCAATTAATATAGCCGTTTAAAATTTCAGGATTGAAGTTACTGGCCAAAGGTTCTTGATTGCAGTTGGGCAACCCGAGTAAAAAGCCATAAGGCATATTCAGGTCTATAATCAGGTACTTCTCCAAGTTGACACATTCGAGCAGACGTCTGACCGAAGTAATCAGGTCTTCCTGAATAGCATCACGGGTGCGCTCTAATCTGATATCGGAATGAATATCCGGTGCGGTGTCGTTTTCTCTAGGGGAAGTCGGATTGCCGGGGATGATTGTGCCGCCAGCCGGATCGACCGGCTGCCGACCCACGCTGTCGCTCTGAGGATCGTCTGTTCCTGAGTGAAGGTTGCTTTTATTGGCAATCAGGCCGTCTGAATTTGCAGCATCTTCGGGTTTTGCAGTTGCAGCAAGTCTGGGCTTTGGCTCAGTTTTTTCTTCTGATAACTGTTGGGGCAGGGGAGTAGAGGAGGGTGTTTTTGATTCACCACTACCATCTTTGATATCAAATTCTGCTGCAAAGCGTTCATTAATGAATTGCTGCAAAGCAGGCACATCCAAATCATCTGTATCGGCGTTGATATTGCTCCAGTTTTCTAGGCAATTGTCCCAAAAGAATTGAAATGCTTCCTCGTCCGTTTTGCCCTCATTCTTGTAAACCAAGTACAAATCGTTGTAGGTTTTACGCAAATCTGATGCTTTTGGAATTGACAAATGAATGCACAGGCTACCTAAAGCCTGAAGTGTATCAGCAGCGAATAAATAGACTGACAATTTTGAAAAAGAGGTCTTAGTTATCCCTTTGTTGACAAATTTATCTGCCAAATGTCGTAACCCAATTGATTTACCCTCGGCATCTTGGAACAAATCACGTCTTTTCGCATAGGCGTAGGCTTTGTCCCAAAAAAACATATCTGAGCGTTGCTCGTTTTCAATGAGATGGGCATCCAATAGGTCTTCATCGGATGTATATTCGACGTAAATTGCAGGAATCTTACTGAACTTATCGTCACCTGTTTCTGATAATAATTGTTGCAGGCAAAGCAAACGGGAATTGCCTCCTCTCGCCAGCATATAACGGTCAGATCCGGGAGGTGTGGTAACGTATACAGGTTGCTGCACACCAACTTCACGGATAGATTCTTTCAGATGTTCGAATTCTTCAGAGTCGTGAATACGGCGCGGATTCCATTTAAAGAAATCAATCTCGGACACAGGCACAGTCATAGAAAAGCCGGAGGGCAGGGTAGGGGGTTTCCCTATATCCATTTTTGACTGAGACGGGTTTGCAGCCAATATACTAGCTGCAACAATACCAGTATTGAGAGTATTGAGCTTGTTATTCATGAGTACCCTCCTTATCCGCATTCTCGGGATTGACATACTCAGGCAATAAGTTGCTCAATTCATTGAAAAACTTAGGTTTATTATCGATTCCGAATAGTTCATGGACTAAATCAAGCATGATTTGTAACGCCGGCTCACTTTTACCCGGGTGTTCACGCTCGATGCAATGAACAGGTGTTTGTAGCGTGGCAGCTTCCTTAAAAGCTTTTTGGGCCGGTATAACGGTATTCAATAATTTTTGATTTCCATCCAAGAAGTTGACTTTAAAATAATTTTTAACTTCCTCGGAAATCATACGAGAGTCGCGGGTACGATCTTGTGCGTATATGAGTGCCTTCATTGGAGGCACTTTTAAATTCATCACCGCACTATGACGGATACGGTTTAAAGATTCTTGGGTGCCGCTAATAAATTCACGGACACTCAGAACATCCGGTTTAATGGGGGTCAGTAAAACCGTTGATGCCAACGCGACAGCGTCCTGAACGGGGCCAACTGCACCTTGCGTGTCAAACAAAATGAAATCATAAGACTTATCAAAAAACGGCATAACAAGCTTAGACATCACCAAAAAAGCACGGTCGATACGTTCATCAACGCGGCGACGTACGTCATCTTTAAAGTCGTTGGATAAGATAATGTCTAAATTTGGAAATACCGTTTTGGAAATAACGGATCGCATCAAATCAGTAGAATTTTCACCCAAAAGAAACTCTACAATGCCATTAGGCGCTTTGTGATGCAGTTTGAAATATTTTGAAACTGATGCCTGTGGATCAGCATCAATGATCAGAACACGGAAACCCATGTCTGCAAGGATGGCACCGAGGTTAGCCACAATAGTAGTTTTTCCGATACCGCCTTTGGTACCGATTACACCGATTGAAACGGACATAATGAAACCTTTCACAAAATAAAAATCCCATATCTGACTATTTCTCTCAGTATAACTCTACTCAATTTCGCATAATGTATATTATGTTAAATTTTATTGATACAAATTTATAGGCCATCTGAAAATTATTTTCAGATGGCCTTACTGCCCAGTTACCTATTTTCTTTTAAAGGCTATTGGTAAATGTACGGGTAATCACATCACGTTGCTGTTCTGGAGTCAGCGAATTAAAGCGAACTGCATAACCCGACACACGGATAGTCAACTGCGGATATTTATCAGGATTGGCAACGGCATCCTCTAATGTTTCTCGGGTCAATACATTAACATTCAAATGCTGACCGCCTTCAACTTTCGGACGTGCGTGAAAATCAACTGGAATTTCTTTATAAGACACTTCACCCAATTCAGAAAATGAGACAACTGCATCTGCCGCGAATCCGCTTTCTTCTTTGGCAACCAAACAACGCGTTTCGTTGGTTTGGTCGTCAAGCAACCAAAATGAATTTAACAGAGCATTGTTTGTAGAACCGGTGATTTGGATACCTTTAATCATCATAGACCTTTCTGATTTCTTTGGAAAAAATATTTTTCATGTAATATTCTATACCTGCTCAGCGAATATTATTTGACTAAAATCAAATTATCTAAAATTACACAATGCACTATAACATATTGTTTTAAAATGAATAATTATTTTATGAGTTAACATGGCTATGGAATCTAAAAAAATAAACTGCTGGCTGTTTTGTAATGTCATTGATAATTATGGAGATATAGGTGTTTCATGGCGGCTGGCCCAATGTTTGTATCATGAGCTAGGTTGGGAAGTACATTTATGGATTGACGATTTAAACGCATTACATACCCTCTGCCCTGCCCTGCCCTCTGTTCCATGTTTATTTGAAAATGTCTATATTCACCAATGGCAGGCTGGTTGTGCACAAGATGTTATTTCGGTTAATCCTCCCCAAGTTATCATTGAAACTTTCGCCTGTAATCTTCCTGAAAACGTTTTATGTATTATAAGAAAAAACAAGCCATTATGGTTAAACTGGGAATATTTGAGCGCAGAGGACAGCAACGAACGGCTCCACGCAATGCCGTCATTACAGGCAGACGGATTACAAAAGTATTTTTGGTTCATGGGCTTTGGCGAACGTAGTGGCGGTCTAATCCGGGAACGGGATTATGATTCTCTCTGTCTCTATAACAAAATACAATTCAGACGGCATTTGAATTTACCGGAAAAATCATCGTCCGAATGGTTTTTATTTGGCTACTCCAGTCCGGTTTGGTCTAAATGGCTGCAAATGTGGCAGTTGGATAATCGACCCATCACTTTATTGCTTGCAGGGCACCAAATTATTGACAGTTTGAAAACCGACGGCGTGCTTCCTATTGATGTCTTAACAAAGGACGGCGATGTTTTTCAGACGGCCTGTGTAAAACTAGTAAATATTCCATTCGTTCCTCAGAATGATTTTGACAAGCTGTTGCACCTTTCAGACGGCCTAATCGTACGCGGGGAAGACAGCTTCGTCCGAGCCCAGTTTTCGGCCAAACCTTTCTTCTGGCATATTTATCCGCAAGATGAGATGGTACATCTGGACAAACTCCATGCTTTTTGGGAGAAAGCAGGTGTTTTTTATCCAAAAGATGTTTTTGCCGCACACAGGCTGCTTTCTGATGAATTGAACGGTGCGATGACTTTATCCGATGAAAACCGTTTGCAGGCTTGGCAGATTTTGCGGGAACAATCTTTTAAATGGCGGCAGGCGGCCAAAGGCTGGCAGAATTTCCTGTTCAACCAGCCCAGCGCATTGGAAAAGCTAGCCAAATTTGTTTCAAATACGTTAAAATAGCCGCTTATTTTTTGACTGATTTGATTGGAATAGCACGATGAAAACTGCACAAGAATTGCGTGCCGGCAATGTATTCATGGTTGGCAACGATCCCATGGTCGTACAAAAAAGCGAATATATCAAAGGCGGCCGCAGCTCGGCCAAGGTTAGCATGAAACTGAAAAACCTGCTGACCGGCGCGGCTACCGAGACTATTTATAAAGCGGACGACAAATTTGATGTTGTCGTTTTAGCCCGCAAAAACTGTACTTATAGCTACTTTGCCGACCCTATGTATGTGTTTATGGACGAAGAGTTCAACCAGTACGAAATAGAAGCCGAAAACATCGGCGATGCACTGAAATTCATTGTTGATGGCATGGAAGATCAATGTGAAGTAACCTTCTACGAAGGTAATCCTATTTCCGTAGAACTGCCTACTATTATCGTACGTGAAGTGGAATATACCGAGCCGGCAGTTAAAGGCGATACTTCAGGAAAAGTGATGAAAACTGCGCGCCTGGTCGGTGGTACTGAAATCCAAGTGATGTCTTACATCGAAACCGGCGACAAGGTAGAAATCGACACCCGTACCGGTGAGTTCCGCAAACGTGCTTGATAAAGTCCGATTTTTGAAACAAAGGCCGTCTGAAATTATTTTCAGACGGCCTTCGGCCTTTTGGCTATCGAACACAGTTATACCTTAGCCAACTCTTTCCTCATTTCGTCAATAACTGCTTTATAGTCCGGCTGACTGAAAATAGCGGACCCTGCTACGAAAGTATCTGCACCTGCTGCTGCTACCTCGGCAATATTTCCGGTTTTAATACCACCGTCCACTTCCAAAGCAATACGCCGTCCGGTTAGAGATTCGTAGTTGTCGAGCATTCCCCTTACCTGCCTGATTTTAATCAGCGTATGAGGGATAAAACTCTGACCTCCAAATCCCGGGTTGACCGACATTAATAAAACCATATCCAGCTTCTCCAATACATTTTCAATCAGATTAACAGGTGTTGCAGGATTCAATACCAAACCGGCCTGACAACCCATGCTTTTAACCAAACTCAAGCTACGGTCGATGTGTTTGCTGGCTTCGGGATGAAAAGTGATAATGTCCGCCCCTGCTTTACCGAATGACTGAATCAAATCATCAACCGGTTCCACCATCAAATGAACGTCAACAGGTACGGTTGCATAAGGCTTGATGGCGGAACAGACCATCGGCCCGATGGTCAAATTGGGCACATAATGGTTATCCATAACGTCAAAATGAATCAAATCCGCTCCTGCATCAATTACCTTGCTGACTTCCTCTCCCAATTTGGCAAAGTCGGCCGATAAAATACTGGGTGCGATACGAAATGTATTCATAACTTTTCTCCATTCAAAATGTTTGTGATGCGCAATCAGTTTTAGGCTTCATTCTATCTCAAACCGCAAATGTTTTAAGTATTTTTGTAATGCTTTTCCAAAGGCCGTCTGAAATGTAATGATAATAACCTTGTTTATAAATATTTGAAATAAAAGCATTCATTATCTGAATTTTTTATTAAAATCATAACGCATTAACTAAAGTTAACCCTGTTGATACCGCTTTTCACACGCTTATCCGTTATATTCCACGCCATACTGAAAATTTGGAAAATGCCGTGTTTGCTGTGTTAAAACCTTATTTCGTCCCTCACTTCCTCACCGTTTTTCTGCTGGTTTACAGCAGTCTGATTTATGCAGCGCCTGTTTCTTCAATGCAACTGGATGATTTTTATCCGAATTGCGACGTTCGCCAATTGGGGCTGACTCAATCACAACAAAACTCACTACGCAAAATCCGTTCAGAATACCGTCAGGCTGCTGATAAAGCTTACCGTAAAACCGTACGTTCCGACAGAACCCGTCGTCAGACTATTATTAAAATTCTTTCAGGCAATATGTTTGACCAAAATGCCGCCCGCGATTATGTGGAAAATCGTTATTTGCCCAATATGGATTTTGCGGTGGACGAATTGGCAATCCAATACCGGTTTTATCAATTATTAAACGACCGCCAACGCCAGCAATGGCTTGCTACTTGCCTGAGATAACCAATGATTGACAAAGGGCACTTTACGGGTTGCGTAAAGTGCCCTTTGTCAATCCAATATGCGTTGTTCAGGCAGACGCCCCGCCCAATCACAAGCAAATTGCCAAGCAGAACGGCCTGAACGGTTGCCTCGCATTTGTGCCCACATAAGTGCCGCTTTTTTAGCGGTTTCGTCAAACGGAACCTCAAAATCGTTCAACCAGTTTTCTACTGCCAGCAAATAGTCATTTTGGTCGAACGGATAAAAGCTCAACCATAAACCAAAACGGTCGGATAACGATACTTTTTCTTCAACGGCTTCTTTTTGATGGATTTCTCCCCGTATTCCCGTCGTCCCTACATTTTCATCCATATATTCCGGCATCAGGTGGCGGCGGTTGGATGTGGCGTAGACCAAAACATTATTGCACCTTTGCGATAGACCGCCATCCAAAGCAGTTTTCAATGCTTTATAGGTTTCATCACCTGACTCGAACGATAAATCGTCACAAAATACAATAAATTTTTCTTTGCGCTTTTCCAACAAGGTTAATAATGCAGGCAAGCTGACCAAATCACTCTTGTCGACTTCAATCAGTCGCAAACCTTGTTCCGAATATTCGTGCAGCAATGTTTTGACCAATGAAGATTTACCTGTACCACGGGCACCGCTCATTAAAACATTGTTTGCGGGACGCCCGGCTAGAAATTGCTCGGTATTTCGTTTGAGCCGTTCAGTCTGAGAATTAACGGCCGCCAGCCGGTTCAAAGGGAAAGTATGCGGATTTGGCAGACTTTCAAGAATTCCTTGTTTGCCTATACTCTGCCAGCGGTAAGCTAACGCTGACCAGTCGATTCTGTTCTGTTCGGGAGGTAGGAGGACATCCAACCGGTCAATAACAGAATTTATTTTCTTTAATAATTTAGATATTTTCATATTAATTCTCTAGACGGCCTATATCTATCATCTGCCGTTGTTGTTTCATAAAACGTTTAACCGTGTCGACAACAGCTTGAGTTTGCGGATCAATTTCAACATTAACCATATCCCCTACCCGACGACCGCCGAATAATGTGCGCTTTAAGGTTTCGGGAATTAAATGTACATTGAATTCTGTTTCGGTTACATCGCCTATGGTCAGACTGCATCCGTCTAGGCCAACAAAACCCTTGGTCAGGATATATGATTTTAATAAATCAGGCAGAGCGAACCAGACAGTACGGTTAAAATCGTTTTCTTTGATGCGAGTAATCCGTGTGGTGGTTATGATATGACCGCTCATCAAATGTCCGCCGATTTCATCCCCGAATTTGGCCGCACGCTCTAAGTTCACCATATCTCCTTCTTTCAGACGGCCTAAATTGGTTTTGGACAATGTCTCTCCCATTAAGTCGAAACTTACCCTGTTTCCATCAATCTCAGTAATAGTCAGGCAACAGCCGTTATTGGCTACAGAAGCACCGATTTGCAAATCATCTGCTATTTCCGGCGGCAAATCCACTATATGTGTGCGGAAATCTGCAGAAGGCTCCTGAATACGAACAATTTGTCCCATCCCTTGTACGATGCCGGTAAACATATATTTATCCCTACTAATCCTATCTTGGCTGAAGGATTTAATTGTAACATTTTTAAATACTGACAAGGCCGTCTGAAAAATGTTTCAGACGGCCTTGTCTCTCAAATGTAAGGCCGAAGATGCCGCAATGGATTTTCAGCCTTAATCAATTAATTGTTTCCGTAAAATTACAAAGCATCTTTCAAGGCTTTACCTGCACGGAATTTAGGAGTTTTAGCGGCAGCGATAGTCAGGGGAGCACCGGTTTTGGGGTTGCGACCTTGACGTTCGGCGCGTTCGCCTACATAGAAAGTACCGAAACCTACCAGAGTTACAGTGTCTCCGTTTTTCAATGCGTTGGTTACGGCGTTGGTTGTAGCATCCAGAGCTTTAGCGGCGGCAGCTTTGGAAATGCCGGCTTCCTGAGCAATTGCTTCGATTAATTCAGACTTGTTCACAATCAGTCCCTTCCTATCATTGACAAATAATAATTAAGAATCCCGAATATTCGGGCTTTTCCGTACTTTGAGTACCTTTGTGCTTTATAGCAATTACGAAATTACCGTGTCAAGTAAAAAGATGCGGAATCCTCCAGTTTTATAGGCTTTCAAGCCAAACCGACATCTTTTACAACACATTCCTACAAAATCAATGTTGGGTCGCTTTCGTCCTTGATTTCGGCTTCGATTTCGATAAATCAGTAGCAACGGGTTCTTTCCACGGTTCCGGCTGGTATTGCAAACCCAGTGCCAAGACTTCATCAATCCATTTGACGGGATGAATGGTCAAACCGGTTTTGACATTATCGGGAATTTCCTCCAGATCTTTGACATTATCGTGGGGAATCAGAACATGTTTGATGCCACCGCGCAATGCTGCCAGCAGTTTCTCTTTCAAGCCGCCGATTGGCAACACCTCACCGCGCAGTGTGATTTCACCTGTCATTGCCACATCGGCACGTACCGGGATTTTGGTGAAAGCGGAAACCATCGCTAAAGTCATGGCAATGCCTGCACTTGGGCCATCTTTCGGAGTTGCACCTTCAGGCACATGGACATGGATATCTTTTTTCTCGTAGAAATCGGGAGGCAAGCCCACTGATTCGGCACGAGAACGCACCACGGACCACGCCGCCGAGACGGACTCCTTCATAACATCGCCCAACTGCCCTGTACATTGAATCGTGCCTTTGCCAGGTAAAGCAACCGCTTCAATCGTCAACAACTCACCACCGACTTCCGTCCAAGCCAAACCTGTAACTTGGCCGATACGGTTTTCACTTTCGGCGACGCCGTAATCAAAACGGCGCACTCCTAAATAGTCATGTAAGTTTTTCTCATTGACTTTGATTACCTTCGGTTTTGCTTTGCTTGCCGTTCCGGTTTTGGATGCTTTTTTCTTGTCTTCGGCCAAAGTAATTTGCATCACTACTTTTCGACAGATTTTGGCGATTTCACGGTCAAGCGAGCGCACGCCTGCTTCACGGGTGTAATAACGGATAATGTCGCGCACTGCACTTTCTTCAACAGCCAGTTCCCCTTCCTTAACACCGTTGCGCTTCATTTGTTTCGGCACAAGGTATTGCATGGCGATATTGATTTTTTCATCTTCCGTATAGCCGGACAGACGGATAATTTCCATGCGGTCGAGCAAAGGTGTTGGGATGTTCAGGCTATTAGATGTGGCGATAAACATCACATCGCTTAAGTCGTAATCCACTTCCGCATAATGATCGGCAAATTTGTTGTTTTGCTCAGGATCGAGCACCTCAAGCAACGCGCTGGCAGGATCACCTCGGAAATCATTGCCCATTTTGTCGATTTCGTCGAGTAGGAACAATGGGTTTTTTACGCCTGCCTTAGCCATATTTTGCAGGATTTTTCCAGGCATGGAGCCGATATAGGTGCGGCGGTGGCCGCGGATTTCACTTTCATCACGCACACCACCCAAAGCCATGCGGACATATTGGCGGCCTGTGGCTTTCGCAATGGACTCGCCCAAAGAGGTTTTACCCACACCCGGAGGGCCGACCAAACACAGAATCGGACCTTTGAGTTTGTCCATACGTTTTTGGACGGCGAGGTATTCCAAAATCCGCTCTTTGACTTTTTCCAAACCGTAGTGGTCGGCGTTCAAAACCAAATCAGCTTTGGCAATGTCCTTGCTGACGCGGGATTTTTTCTTCCACGGCAGTTCGAGCAAAGTGTCAATATAGTTGCGTACGACGGTGGATTCCGCAGACATAGGCGGCATCATTTTCAGCTTTTTCAATTCGGACAGGCATTTCTCTTCAGCTTCTTTGGTCATGCCCGCTTCTTTGATTTTTGCTTCCAACGCATCCAGTTCGCCGCGTTCGTCTTCCTCTCCCAATTCCCTTTGAATCGCTTTGACCTGTTCGTTTAGATAGTATTCGCGTTGGGACTTTTCCATTTGGCGTTTCACACGGCCGCGGATGCGTTTTTCGACCTGCATAATGTCGAGTTCCGACTCCAACTGACCGAGTAGAAATTCCATACGGTCAGAAATGCCAGGTGTTTCTAAAATTTCCTGACGCTGCTCCAACTTTAATTGTAGGTGCGCGGCGATAGTATCGACTAGACGGCTATTTTCGGAAATACTGTTGATAGTGGATACGACTTCGGCAGGAATTTTCTTGTTTAGCTTGGCATATTGCTCGAACTGGGAAAGCAACGTCCGGCGCAATGCTTCCATATCCGGATGGTGTTCGTCGACGGATTCGTTGACTGCTTCAATATGGGCCAAGAAAAGCTGTCCGGTGTCTTCAACGGTCAGGGCGCGGGCGCGACGTATGCCTTCAACCAACACTTTTACCGTGCCGTCGGGCAGTTTCAATACCTGCAATACTTGGGCAACCGTACCCATCGCATGCAGGTCTTTAGGCTCCGGTTCCTCCGTATCGGGGTTAAGCTGTGCCAGCAAAAATACGGGTTCGTCGTTACCCATTGCCGCTTCAAGTGCGGCAATCGATTTGGGGCGGCCTACAAACAGCGGCAGCACCATGTGCGGATATACCACGACGTCCCGCAGGGGTAAGGTGGCCAGTGCGCTGTATTCCTCAAAATGTTTGTCTGTTGTTGCCATATTCAATCTCTATCGGTTCAAAATCGGTTTGTCGTGTAAGTTGGGCTGAAGTATTTTATTTCAAGTATTTCAAGGCTTGATAAACGGCTTTCGCAAGCCCATTTTACAACTGGCCGTTTTTATGGCCCATGCCATATTTTTGCGTTAAAATACGCGCCACATATGTTAACAATCGGAGGCCGTCTCGGGAAACTTGGGAAATCGGTTTTCAGACGGCCTCGGATAAAGGAATAATCAATATGCCGACCGACCGCTCCGTACTTATCGAATTTCCCTGCACTTTTCAAATTAAAGTAATGGGTGCGCAGCATCCGGAATTTGAAACGGCGGTTTTGGAAACCGTACGCATCCACGCACCGGAGACCCAGTCCCATCATATCAGCACTCGTCCCAGCAGCAAAGGCAATTATTTAGGGGCGAGCGTAAACGTGTACGTTACCAGCCAGGCACAACTTGACGATATCTACCGGGCGCTGACTTCGCACGAGATGGTCAAAGTGGTGCTTTAAGGCATGAAAGTCATACAAAAAGGTTTGGTCGAATACTTGCCGACTTTCGAAGCCATGAAAGCGTTCAACGCCGCACGCACGGCTGAGACGGAAGACGAATTGTGGGTGGTCGAGCACCCTCCCGTGTTCACACAAGGCTTGGCCGGCAAGCCCGAGCACCTGTTGATACGCGACGATATTCCCGTAGTACAGATTGATCGCGGCGGCCAGATTACCTACCACGGTCCGGGACAGTTGGTAGTGTATACCATGATTGATTTCAAACGGCGTAAAACCAGTGTGCGCCGCATCGTATCTGCATTGGAAAACAGCATTATCTCCACCTTGTCCGAATACGGCATAAAAGCAGCGGCAGATCCCGGCCGCCCGGGCGTATATGTCGACGGACGGAAAATCGCCTCTTTGGGACTACGCATTAAAAATGGTTCGGTCTATCACGGTTTGGCGTTGAACGTAAATATGGACTTAAGTCCGTTTACCCATATCAATCCATGCGGCTATGCCGGAATGGAAATGGTACAGATAGCCGATTTTGTCTGCCCCTGCCCGTCGCTGGCCGAAGTAGCCGGAAAACTGACCGGCTACTTGCAAAGAGAATTAAACTTCCAAGCTATGGCGGGAGACGAAAAGAACGGAAAGGCCGTCTGAAACACGACATATTCCGCTTCTGCGGCTTCTTTTTTCAGACGGCCTCAATAACCTGCTTGTCCTCAAACACAATAAGAAATCAAATAGTTAATTTAAAAAAGAAAGACAGTCTCATGACGACCGACACAACATCAGCCAATAAGTCCGACCCGAAACGCGGCGTCAAACTCAAAGGCGCGGACAAAACCGCACGCATCCCCATTAAAGTCGTCCCCCTTCAGGAAAAATTGAAAAAGCCCGAATGGATACGCGCCAAGCTGCCGTCCCGAAAATTCTTTGAAATCAAAGATATTTTACGTGAGCAAAAAATGCACACCGTTTGCGAAGAAGCCTCCTGCCCAAACATCGGCGAATGTTTCAGCAAAGGCACGGCGACCTTCATGATTATGGGCGACATCTGCACCCGACGCTGCCCGTTCTGCGACGTAGGACACGGCCGCCCGAATATGCTCGACCCCGACGAACCGAAACACCTCGCAGAATCCGTCAAAGCCATGAACCTGCGTTACGTCGTCATCACCTCCGTTGACCGCGACGACCTGCGCGACGGCGGCGCACAGCATTTCGCCGACTGCATCAAAGCCATCCGCGAAACCAGTCCGAACACCAAAATCGAAATCCTCGTTCCCGACTTCCGCGGCCGCTTGGATATCGCACTGAAAATCCTTGCCGAAACCCCGCCTGACGTGATGAACCACAACTTGGAAACCCATCCGAGCCTGTACAAAAAAGCCCGTCCGGGTGCCAACTATCAGCACTCCCTCGACCTGCTGCGCCGCTACAAAGAAATGATGCCGCACATCCCGACCAAATCCGGCATCATGGTCGGCTTGGGCGAAACAGACGAAGACGTGCGCGAAATCATGCGCGATATGCGGGCGCACAATATCGAGATGATTACCATCGGCCAGTACCTCCAACCTTCAGACGGACACCTGCCCGTCTTGCGCTATGTCACGCCCGACCAGTTCAAAATCTTTGAAAAAGAAGCATACGAACTGGGCTTCACCAACGCCGCCATCGGCGCCATGGTCCGCTCAAGCTACCATGCCGACGAGCAGGCTGCCGAAGCATTGCGCGAAAGTCACGGCGGCGGTTGCGGTCATCACTGACAAAAATATCTTTCACATTCGTGATGAGGCCGTCTGAAAACATCAGTCGGCTGTTTTCAGACGGCCTTAGCCAAACAAAAAGCCTGCATTCGCTCTATGCAGGCTTTCTTTCATTCAAACCAATCAATCGACACGGCTGAAAATCAGCGTGGCATTGGTGCCGCCAAAGCCGAAGCTGTTGGACATCGCGGCATTGAGTTTCATCTCGCGGTTTTCGCGCAGAATCGGCAGGCCTTCGGCTTGTTCGTCCAAGTTTTGTATATTCGCGCTGGCACAGGCAAAATCGTTCTGCATCATCAAAATCGAGTAAATCGCTTCGTTCGAACCTGCCGCGCCGAGGGCGTGGCCGGAAAGCGATTTGGTGGAGCTGATGAGCGGGATTTCTTGTCCGGCGAACACTTCGCGGATGGCACCCAGTTCTTTGGTGTCGCCGACCGGCGTGGAAGTGCCGTGGGCGTTGATGTAATCGACTTTGCCGCCGTGCTGCGCCAGTGCCATCTGCATACAGCGCACCGCGCCTTCGCCGGAAGGCTGCACCATGTCGTAACCGTCGGAAGTCGCGCCATAGCCGGTCAGTTCGCACAGGATGTTCGCACCGCGCGCTCTGGCGTGTTCATACTCTTCCATCACCAGAATGCTGCCGCCGCCGGAAATAACGAAGCCGTCGCGGTCGGCATCGTAGGCGCGGCTGGCCTGGTCGGGCGTGTCGTTGTATTTGCTCGATAACGCACCCATCGCGTCAAACAGGGAACTCATCTGCCAAGATACTTCTTCGCCGCCGCCGGCAAACACGATGTCTTGTTTGCCAAGCTGGATCAGTTCGGCGGCGTGGCCGATGCAGTGGGCGGAAGTAGAGCAGGCGGAACTGATGGAGTAGTTTACGCCTTTGATTTTAAACGGGGTAGCCAAGCAGGCGGCTACGGTGGAGGCCATGGTTTTGGTTACGCCGTAGGGGCCGATGCGCTTCACGCCACTGGCACGCAGGGTGTCGGCTGCTTCCACCTGAGATGACGAAGACGCGCCGCCGCTGCCGGTTACGATGCCGGTGCGGATGTTGGAAACCTGCTCTTCGGTCAGACCGGCGTTGGCGATGGCTTCTTTCATGGCGATGTAGGCATAGGCCGCCGCGTTGCCCATAAAGCGCAGGATTTTGCGGTCGATGTGTTCTTTGGTGTCGATTTTGATGTTACCGGCAAGGTGGGAACGCAGCCCCATTTCACGGTAGCTTTCGTCAAAGGAAATGCCGGATTTCAGGTTTTTCAGCGATTCGAGCACTTCTCGGCAGTTGTTGCCCAGGCTGGATACGATGCCGATACCGGTTACGACTACGCGTTTCATTGTATTCTCCGATGATGCAGGCCGTCTGAAAGTTGCCGTTTCAGACGGCCTTTGATTACTGGATTCAGAAGTCGTCGGTGGTGGTAAACAGGCCGACGCGCAGGCCGTTGCCTTCGTAGATTTTGCGGCCGTCCACGCTCATTTCGGCGTCGGCGATGCCCAACACCAATTTACTGTTCATTACCCGTTTGATGTGAATGTGGTAGGTAATTTTTTTATGCTTCGGCAGAACTTGGCCGCTGAATTTTACTTCGGCGCAACCCAGAGCGCGACCGCGTCCCGGCGCACCCGTCCATCCCAGATAGAAGCCGACCAGTTGCCACATGGCGTCCAAACCCAAACAGCCGGGCATAACGGGGTCGCCTTCGAAATGGCAGCCGAAAAACCATAAATCGGGATTGATGTCCAATTCGGCGATAATTTCGCCCTTGCCGTATTTTCCTCCGGTGCTGTTTATATTGACGATGCGGTCTATCATCAGCATATTGGGCAGCGGCAGTTGCGCGTTGCCCGCGCCGAAAAGCTCGCCGCGTCCGCATGAGAGCAGTTCTTCTTTGGTATAGCTGTTTTGTGGAACGAATTGTGTGGTCATGTTTGTCTTTCCCTGCGGTGGGAACCGCAGTCGGATTAAAGTTTAGAACTTAAACTCTATGAAAAGCGGATTTTATTCATTACCCGCCCCCCAGTCAACTTGGCTTATGGGTTTTTGGTAGAATTTACATACTGGCCCCCCGAAGCAGACGGTATTTTACCCTGTCGTCTGTCTTTTGGGGGCGGTTTAGATGCCAAAAAACAAAACGAGGCCGTCTGAAAATCCGTTTCAGACGGCCTCCTGCCTTATTTTTTCAAAAAGGCGCGCTTCAGGATAATCAGCCAGTCCTTTTTATCCAATACCGGGCGGCGACCGAACATATCGTATTTGCAGCCGTCGAGTTTTTGTAAAATTATCTGCCCGCCGACAATAATCATCCTCAGTTCGAAGCCGATGCGGCCCCTCAGTCTTTTGCCCAAAGGCGAACCGGCCTTGAGTATTTGAAACGTGCGTTCGCATTCATGGGCCATCAACCTTTGAAACGCAAAATCCGCCCGCCCTTCGGCAATTTGCTCTTCCGAGACCTTATACTTTGCCAAGTCTTCCTGTGGAATGTACACCCGCCCTTTTTGCCAGTCCAACGCCACATCCTGCCAAAAGTTAATTAACTGCAATGCTGTGCAGATGCCGTCGCTGTGGGCAATGCTGACCGGATCGTTTTCACCGTAAAGATGGAGCATCATCCGGCCGACCGGATTGGCCGAACGGCGACAGTAATCCACCAGTTCGCCGAAATTCTGATAGCGTTTTTTAACTACGTCTTGGCGGAAAGCGGACAATAGGTCGTAAAACGGTTCCGGAGGCATGGCAAACGGTTTGATAGCTTCGTTCTGCAAACGCTTCATCAATGCGGTTTGCGGTATTTCTCCCGTATAAATCCTATCCAGTTCTTTTTGCAAATCATCCAAACCGCGCAGGCGTTCGGCATCTGCCGTCTCACCCTCGTCGGCAATATCGTCCGCAGTACGGGCAAAGGCATAAACGGCATGAATCGGTTTGCGCAGGCGGCGAGGTAAAAGAATGGAACCGACGGGGAAATTTTCGTAATGTTCGACAGACATAGTAGTGCGTTCTTTATTCGGTTATGGCTTTGTTATTTTAATGTGCTGTTTTGATTGCGGCAATCGTACTTCATGCGTCTATTGCACTATTCTATGAGAGAAACAGACAAGTTATTTTATTAAAAAGAATTATAATGAAATAGTTATATGGAATTAGTATATTGGCGGTTTTTGCCGGTAGCCGTATCTTAACCGACGGATTATTCTGTATAATCGCACTATATTTTACCAACGGCGGACTCGCCGGACATACCTTATCTGAAGATTCGTTTTTATGAAAAAAATACTTTATTTCCTTACCGTATTGTTCGCCTTTTGCAGCAATGCTTTCGCAGTGGACGCTTCCAAACTGCTGCCCCCCGAACAGGCGTTCGTTCCGCAGGTGCATGTGACTGCAAGCGGCGTCAGCGTACAGTTCAAAATTGCCGACGGTTATTATATGTACCAGTCGAAAATAATGGCGGCAACCGAACCGAGCAATATACTCGGAGCGCCCCGATTCGGCAAAGGCGAACAGAAAGAAGACGAATTTTTCGGCAAACAGACCGTCTACCATCGCGCGGCACAAGTCGACTGGCCTTACAAAAAAACACAACCGAAATACAAACTGACCTTGAGTTATCAAGGCTGTGCGGAAGTCGGTGTCTGCTATCCGCCGGTAGATACCGTATTCGACATCGACGGTAACGGCTTTTACTCCCCGCAAACCGATATGCCGATTTCCGGAAAGGACCGTTTTTTAAGCAATCCTGCGCAACCCGTATCTTCAGACGGCCTACCGTCTCCGTCGGGTGATAACCGGCAGGACGGCAGCCGTTTCAAATTATCAAGAGATACATTAGGCGCCAATTTATTGGCGTTTTTTCTCGCCGGACTGGGATTGAGCTTTACGGCCTGCATGTATCCGCTGTTACCGATTGTGTCCAGCATCGTCATCGGCGATAAAAACAGCGGCGGTAGAACCCGTGCTTTTGAACTCTCCATGGTTTATGTGCAGGGTTTGGCACTGACCTATATGCTGGTCGGCGTTATTGCAGGCCTGACAGGATCACTGTTGTCGGTATGGCTGCAACAGCCGTGGGTAGTATTGCCCGCTTCCGCACTGATGGTGATATTGGCATTGTCGATGTTCGGCTTGTTCAACATTCAGCTTCCTGCATCCGTTCAAGCGTATTTTCAAAGCCAAAGCAACAAACTTTCAGGCGGCCATATCGTATCCGTTTTTATTATGGGAATGCTCTCGGCACTGATTGTCGGTCCGTGTGTTGCACCACCGCTGGCATTTGCGCTGGGTTACATCGGTCAGACAGGTGATGCCGTATTGGGAGGATTGGCCCTGTATGTCATGGCCTTGGGAACGGGCGTACCGCTCATTATCGTCGGTACCTTCGGCAGTATTCTGCCGCGCGCCGGCGATTGGATGAACGGCGTCAAATACGCGTTCGGCTTTATCCTGCTGGCCGTCGCCGTTTATCTGGCGACACCGTATCTGCCGTATGCAGTCGTAACTGCCCTTTATACCCTATTGCTGATTGTGCCTGCGGGCATGTTGCTGGCAAAAGCAAACAAATTGGGAGACCGTTTGAAATCGTTTTCCATGTTGTTCGGTTCCTTGCTACTGATCGGCGGCGTGTGGTTCGGTTATCAAAGCGCCAACGGCAACTCTACCGCCCTGCATCACTTTCTGACACTGAATCCGCCGTCCGCATCGGGACATTCGACAAAACACGGTAAAACATTTACCGATACCGCCGAATTGAAAGCCGCAATGACTGCCGCTTTGCAGGCCAACCCCGACAAACCCGTCCTACTGGATTTCTATGCTGACTGGTGCATCTCGTGCAGAGAAATGGAAGCCTACACGTTCAACCAGCCGCAGGTACATGAAGCCGTGGATATGGAGCGTTTTTTCCAAATCGACGTGACCGCCAATACGCCCGACCATCAGGCTTTGATGAAGGAATACGGACTCTTCGGCCCGCCCGGAATCTTTGTGATACATGCCGACGGCAGACGCAGCGAACCATTGCAGGGTTTTGCCAAACCGAAAGAATTTATCGCATGGTATAAAGAAAACGAAAAATAAAATTTGAAGAGAGGCCGTCTGAAAACGGAAAACACTGGTTTCAGACGGCCTTTTGATTGTGACGAAAAGAGAAATTGAAATATAACAATCGCTAAATAGCCGTAATTTTTCCGGTAGCGGTTTATAGCTGTCGGCCGTTCCGTCTCCTAGCTGTTGTCCGTACTATTCGGACTTTCTGCATATACCATCTATCCTTCTCTGCTTCTTTTACTTTTATCTTCTACCCTCACAAAAAGGCCGTCTGAAATCCTAACTGGTTAGGATTTCAGACGGCCTCTATTTTCATATACTCAGGAACCGGCAGCCAATTTTTCTTGGCGGTAAGCTTCGGCCGCTTCCCTTTCACGTTTGGTAGCCTGCCGCATCATCCAATAGTTGATGACGATAACCAGCGTACCGATGATACCGATGAGGATGGTCGCCAGCACATTCATTTGCGGGTCAAGCCCCAATTTGATTTTGGAGAAAATCACCTGCGGCAGCGTCGAAGACCCGGGACCGGACAAGAATGAGGTAATGACCAAATCGTCCAACGACAGGGTAATGCCGAGCAGAAAACCCGATGCGATAGCCGGCGCAATCAGCGGCAATGTAATCACGAAAAAGATTTTCAGAGGGCGAGCGCCCAAATCCATGGCGGCTTCTTCCAACGACTGGTCAAGCTCAATCAGGCGCGAACGGATGACCACGGTAATATAGGCCATGCACAAAGTGGTGTGTCCCAAGAAAATAGTAAAGAAACCACGGTCAAAATAAAGTGCCTGCAACCATTCGCTGTTTTGCAAGAACATCTGCACTTGGATAATCAGCAACAGCATCGATAAACCGGTAATCACGTCCGGCATCACCATCGGGGCGGAAATCATACCCGCAAACAGCGTACTGCCGCGGAAACGTTTGATGCGCGCCATCGCATAACCCGCCAGCGTGCCCAACACTACGGCAGCCAGCGAAGAGACAAGCGCTATCCGCAACGATAACCAAGCTGCTTCTAAGATGGTACTGTTTTGCAGCAACACCCCGTACCATTTGGTCGAAAAACCGCCCCACACCGTAACCAGTTTGGATTCGTTAAACGAATAAATAACCAGCACAAACAGCGGGATATAAAGAAATGCCAAAGCCAGAGCCAGCATCAGCTTGAGAAACCAGGATAATTTGTTTTTCTGCATTACTTGGTCCCTTCTTCTAATTCACGGTTTTCATAATGTTGGAACAAGGCAATCGGCACGACCAGCAACGCCACCATCACTACGGCTACGGCAGAAGCCAGCGGCCAGTTGTTTTGGTCGAAGAAGGCCTGCCACAACACTTTACCAATCATCAGGTTTTCCGAACCGCCGACCAATTCGGGAATCACAAATTCGCCGACTGCGGGAACGAATACCAGCATGGAACCCGCGATAATGCCGGTTTTAGACAGGGGCAGTGTAATGGTAAAAAACGATTTGATCGGCCTCGCCCCCAAATCCGAGGCGGCTTCCAACAGGCGTCCGTCCAATTTCACCAGTTGGGTGTACAGCGGCAGAATCATGAACGGCAGATAAGCGTAGACCATGACCAGATTCAGCGAAAACGCGTTATAAAACAAATCCAATGGTTCGCTGATAATACCGTATTTCAACAGAAAATTATTAATGATGCCGTTGTGTCCGAGCAGCCCCATCCATGCGTAAACGCGTAATAGGAAGGATGTCCAGAAAGGCAGCATAATCGCCAGCAGCAGGCCGTTGCGGATGGACGGACGCGCACGCGAAATGGCATAAGCAGTCGGATACCCGATTAGCAGGCAGATGGCGGTGGTTGTCAAAGCCGTTTTAATCGAAGACCAATAGGTCAGCAGATAAATATTATCGCCGCTGCTTTTGCTAAACGGATTGAACAGTTGGCCCAAGGTATTCCAGAAATTCTGAAAAATATCGGCGTAGTTTTGATAACTGACGGCGATGTTCAGACGGCCTAAATCCTCGTCTACGGTTGTCAGCGGTGTAAACGGCGGAATAGCGATTTCCTGCTCGGCAAAACTGATTTTCAAGACAATCGCGAACGGAACCAGAAACAGAACCAGCAGCCAGACATACGGTACGGCAATGACTGCCCTCTGCCCGGGACGGCGCAGCAGTTTGCGTTTAAGCGTTTTCAAATTCATCTCGGTATTCCTTCGCGGATTAGCGCAACAGCGGCGTCGGCTGGTTTTCCGGCCAGCTTATGTAGACGGTTTCGTCCCAAGTCGGAGGCGTAATATTGCGCACATACCAATACGGCGCAGGCACTTGGCTTTTAATTACGCGCCCGTTGCCCAGTTTGACATGGTAGATGGCAAAACTACCCAGATAGGCAATGTCTTTTACTGTGCCTTGCGCCCAGTTGAAATCACCTAAGTGGGAAGGCTTTTCTTTGTACAAGTCAATGTCTTCGGGACGGATGCTGACCCAAAGGTTCTGCTCCGCCGGCCCGCCGAGGCCGTGGTCGATGCGGACGTGGTTTTCTAGGCCGTCGCAAGCAATAACGGCGTAATCGGCATGGTCTTCCACCACCACGCCGTCAAAAATATTGGTTTCGCCGATGAATTCGGCGGTAAAGCGGCTGTTGGGGAAATCGTAAACGTCGCTGGGCGTGCCGACCTGCTGCAACTGCCCTTCCGACATAATCGCGATGCGGGTCGCCATCGTCATTGCTTCTTCTTGGTCATGTGTCACCATGATGCAGGTTACGCCGACTTGCTCCAAGGTATTGACCAGTTCGAGCTGAGTTTGCTGGCGCAGTTTTTTGTCCAAAGCGCCCAAGGGTTCGTCAAGCAGCAGGATTTTCGGACGTTTGGCCAAACTGCGCGCCAGCGCGATACGCTGTTGCTGGCCGCCGGAAAGCTGGTGCGGCTTACGTTTGGCGTATTTGGTCATTTGCACCAGACGCAGCATCTCCTCCACGCGCGCGGCGATTTCGTCTTTCGGCATTTTGTCTTGTTTCAGGCCGAAGGCGATATTTTGTTCCACCGTCATGTGCGGGAACAGCGCATAGCTCTGAAACATCATATTGATGGGGCGGTCGTACGGCGCAAGTTTGGTAATGTCCTGCCCATCCAAGATGATTTTGCCCTGATTCGGGATTTCCATACCCGCCAGCATGCGCAGCAGTGTGGATTTGCCGCTGCCCGAGCTGCCTAAAAGGGCAAAGATTTCATGTTTTTCAATGTCTAAGTCGATATGGTCGACAGCGTAATTGTCACCAAACTTTTTCACCAAGCCCTGAATTTGCAGATAAGGTTTGGCTGAAGACGCAATGGTTGCGGTCATAATGGCAATACTCCAATTCGGATACGAGTACCGGCAAAACGGATTTTCGACGGGTGATAAAAAAGCTGTTTGATTGCAGCGGACTTTTCAGACGGCATCGGTAAAACAGGCCGTCTGAAAAATCCTGTGAGCGCACGGGCAGCACGTACAGATGAAACTCTGCGAAAATTCGTCATTATATTAGCCTATCCATACAAGGGGCAACATCAAATTTACTTTGCAGACCGGTTCGGCAAGGATTTGTGATACCCGATACAACGCTTTCAGAACAAAGCAGATTTTTCAGTTTATCCCAATCAGGTAATTAAATTAAAATGTCATTTTGTTTATACAAAACTATCAATTAATTTACCAATAAAATACGGGAAAAACATGAGTATCAAACACTGGCCGGAGGGCGAGCGCCCCCGCGAAAAGCTGTTGGAGCGAGGCGCAGGTACATTGAGCGATGCCGAATTGCTGGCTATTTTATTGAGGGTCGGCACACGCGGCATGAGCGCTGTTGATTTGGCGCGTTACCTACTCAACGAGTTTGGTAGCTTGGGAAAATTGATGAATGCAGACATAAAATCCCTGTCATCGTACAAAGGTATGGGAACGGCGAGTTTTACCCAGTTTGCGGTGGTCAGGGAAATCGGCCGGCGGATTTTAAGCGAGGAATTGCGGGAGAATATCATTTTCAGCAATCCGCAGACCGTTGCCGACTATCTCCGCCTCAACCTCGGCCATGAGCGCGTGGAAGTCAGCTATGCCCTGCTCCTGAACCGGCAGAACCAGCTTATCGCCATGCGTGAACTTTCACGCGGCACGGTGGCTGAGAATACCGTTTACATCCGCGAAATCGTCAAACTTGCACTGGACGAATACGCCGACAGCCTGATTATCGCCCACAACCACCCCGGCGGCTCGGCAAGGCCGTCTGAAGCAGACATCGGGTTCACGAAAAGATTGGCGCAGGCTTTGGATTTGGTGGATGTTTCGCTGCTCGATCATTTTATCGTTACTGCCAAAGAAGTTTGCTCCCTGCGGGAAACGGGCTATATGGATTAAAAAACAGCCGGTTTATCGGGCGCGGATTCCGCCTGCGATAAACCGGCTGTTTAGATGTTTATTAACGTTTTCAGACGACCTCAACCTTCGCCGCCGCTTCCTTCGGCCTTTTTCCGGCGCGGTTTGCGGCGGCGCTTGCGTTTGGACTGGCCGCCGCCCTGCCCCGATTCCTGCCCCTGCCAACCCGACGCCGTCAGCTTTGCGCGTTCGTCGTTGTCGGCGTGTTGGAATGCCGTCCACCATTGCACCAATCCTTCGTCCGCTTCGCCGACCTGTGCGCGGAGCACGAGGAAATCATAGGCGGCGCGGAAACGCTGTTGTGCCAGCAGGCGGTGCGGGCGAGCGCCGCGTGTATTGTCGAACTGTGGCTGAAACTGCCAAATCTCGCGCATAGTGGCGGCGAAACGTTGCGGTACGCCCCAGCCTTTTTCAATGTCGTCGCGGAACTTGTTTATCGCATCGGTAAGCGCGGGCGACGGTCTCTGCCCTTGGCTGATGTTGCGCTGCCAATAGCGGTTGAGCTGAGGCCACAGCACGGCGGCCAAAACAAAACCCGTAGAAACCGATTTGTCTGCGCGCAGCCGCTCGTCGGTATTTTTCAGCGCCAGCGAGATAATCCGGTTTTCGGGTTTGTCGGCACTTTTCATAGCCGTCAGCAGCGGATGGATGTCGCTGCCTATACCGAGTTTGTTGAGCTGTTGCAGACAATCGCGCGCATGGCCGGAAAACAGCAGTTTCAGGATTTCGTCAAACAGGCGCGAAACCGGTTCTTGTTTCAGACGGCCTGCATATTCGGGTATCGGCGCGGCGGTATGTTCTTCGACCTCGAAACCGAGTTTGCCCGAAAGGCGGACGGCGCGGAGGATGCGCACGGGGTCTTCCTGATAGCGTTCGGCCGGATTGCCTATCATCACCAGTTTTTTGGCCTGTACGTCGACGGCGCCGTGGTGGAAATCGACGATGAGCCGCCGTATCGGGTCGTAATAAAGCGCGTTGCAGGTAAAGTCGCGGCGCATCGCATCTTCTTCCATGCTGCCGTAATTGTTATCTTTCATGATACGGCCATGCTGGTTCTGCACGACTTTACCACCGCCGCGGAAAGTCGTTACTTCGATGGTTTCCGGCCCCACCATAACGTGCACGATTTGGAAACGCCGACCGATGATGCGGCTGCGGCGGAAAATCTTTCTTACCTCTTCCGGAGTGGCATTGGTGGCGACATCGAAGTCTTTGGGCTCGATACCGAGCAGCAAATCGCGTACCGCCCCGCCGACCACATAAGCCTCGAATCCTTCGTTGTGCAGGCGGCGGACGACTTTTTCCGCCGCAAAACTGAGCATGTCCTCGCTGATACGGTGTGCCGCAAAAGGGATAATTTCTTTGTGCACCGCCGTTTTGCCGCGTTTGCCGGGCAAAACTTTGTGCAGCCATTTTTTCAACATATTCTTATTCTTCCAAGCAGGCCGCCTGAAACGAGAAACTTTTGCACAACAGCCTGAATCATCCGGGAACAGACATGTTCTGCAAAAGTTTCAGACGGCCTTTTTCATTATCATTACCGGATGCGCAACGGTGTAAACCCGTTGTCGGTCCGTTCCGCAATAGTCAGCCGCGTATTATACCTGAAACAATGTTGGCGCTGAAAATATCGGCTATAATGCCGAATCAAACGCTATCGCCGTGTTTTACGGAGCAAAACCATGTACCACTACAAATCCGACGCCACCCAATTCCTCGACAAACTGATGGCCGACCATCCCGAACTGGAGCAGCAGCGTCTGGCAAACCGCAAACTCTTGTGGGACGTCGAACTCAACCCCGAAGAGCAGGCAGGTTTCGAGGCGGCCAAAGTCGCCAAAAAACCCTATACCTACGAAGCCGAATGATATTTTCAGACGGCCTGAACCATGACGGTTGACACGCAGAACACGCCGCCCGGGCTGCAAGCCTACCTGAACCGCATCGGCGAGCCGGAGCATCCCGTATTGCAGGCCCTGCGCGGGCGTACGCAAAACCACCGTTTGGGCAAAATGGCATTGGCGCGCGAACAGGCCGCCCTGCTGACTTGGCTGGCGCGGCTGATTCGGGCGGAGCGTTATTTGGAAGTGGGCGTGTTTACCGGCTACAGCAGCACCGCCATGGCCTTGGCCCTGCCCAAACGCGCCCGCATCACCGCCTGCGACATCAGCGTTACCTTTACCGACATCGCCCGCGAAACATGGCGGCAGGCCGGAGTGGGACACAAAATCGAACTGCACCTGCAACCCGCCCTGCTCACACTCGACGGCCTCATCGCGCAAGGGCTGGAAAACACTTACGATATGGCCCTGATCGACGCCGACAAACCGCCCACGCCGCAGTATTACGAACGCTGTTTGCAACTGGTACGCAGCGGCGGCATCATCGCCATCGACAACGTCCTTTTAGGCGGCCGCGTCATGGAAGAAGCTGGCCGCGACCGGCCGCCAAGCATCGCCGTCTTACAGGATTTCAACCGCCGTTTGCCGCTAGACGGGCGGATTGTCCCCATCACCCTGCCCGTCGGCGACGGGCTGACCCTTTTATTAAAAAAATAAACGGATATCGTCCATATGAATATTAAAACAAATATTGCATTGCTTTTTCCCGTTTTCGTCTTGAGCGCATGTGCCGCCGTTTCAAACGGGGACGAATCTTCGTCCCGCAAAGGCGTCCCCTACCCCGTTTTGAACGAACAGACCCAAATCGACCAACTCGGCATCCAGGTCGCCCGCCTCGAACGCAGCGTCAACCTGCTGCAAACCCGCATCCGTCAGCTTGAACGGCAAGGCAGAGGATCGGGGCAGCGTATTTCCGACAGCAAGCTGAAAAACAATTACTTGGCCAAAAACGATGCGGCGCAGACTGTAGCCGATACCGACGCCAACGAGACCCGCCTTTACGATCAGGCGTTTAAATATTACCGCAGCGGCAACTACACCGCAGCAGCAGCCGTATTGAAAGGTGCGGACGGCGGCAACGGCAGCGAGATTTCACGCAAAAACATGTACTTGCTGCTGCAAAGCCAGCAGCGGCTGGGTAACTGCGAATCCGTCATCAACATCGGCGGCCGCTACGCCAACCGTTTCCGCAACACGGCGCAGGCGCCCGACGCGATGTACAGCATCGGCCAGTGCCAATACAAACTGCAACAGAAAGACATCGCCCGCGACACATGGCGCAAGCTGATACATACCTACCCCGACAGCGAAGCAGCCAAGCGGGCGGCCGTTTCCATCAAGCAGCGTTAACCCCGTTCAGACGGCCTCCCCGCAACGGCAGGCCGTCTGAAACATTATGTATTACAGTTCCATAAGGAAAAACACATGATTCAAGTCGGCATCATCATGGGCAGCGACAGCGACTGGCCGGTTATGCGGCAGGCGGCGAATTTCTTAGAAGAGTTCGGCGTCGGCTACGAGGCCCGCGTCGTTTCGGCGCACCGCACACCCGATTTAATGTTCGAATACGCCGAAACCGCCCGCAGCCGCGGCATCAAAGCCATCATCGCGGGCGCGGGCGGCGCGGCGCACCTGCCGGGCATGGTGGCGGCCAAAACCACCGTTCCCGTTTTGGGCGTGCCCGTCCCCAGCAAATATCTGCGCGGCGAAGACTCTCTACTTTCCATCGTGCAGATGCCCAAAGGCGTGCCCGTAGCCACTTTCGCCATCGGCGAAGCCGGCGCCGCCAATGCCGCGCTGTTTGCCGTGTCGATGCTGGCCAACGAAAATGCAGAACTCGCCCGCAAACTGGCCGGATTCCGCAGCAGGCAGGAACAGTCTGTTTTGGCAATGAAGCTGCCGGCGGAATGATTTTAAAGAAGTGAGGCCGTCTGAAACCGCAACTTGCCGATTTCAGACGGCCTCTCCGATATAAAACCGCCTGTTTCCACATCCCTCTCTCCCCGTTGCCATTCCCACGCCGAATCCATGCGACAACGCAAAATCATCCATATCGATATGGACGCTTTCTACGCCTCGGTTGAGTTGCGCGAACAGCCGCACCTCAAAGGCAAACCCGTGGTCGTAGCATGGGAAGGTTCGCGTTCGGTAATCTGCGCCGCGTCCTACGAAGCGCGGCAGTTCGGCCTGCATTCGGCGATGTCGGTGGCGACCGCGAAACGGCTCTGCCCGCAGGCGGTTTATGTGCCGCCGCATTTCGACCTCTACCGCAGTATTTCGGCGCAGATTCACGGTATTTTCCGCCGCTACACCACGCTTATCGAACCGCTTTCGCTGGACGAAGCCTATCTGGACGTTACCGATAATTTGCAGCAGATTCCCTATGCCAGCGACGTGGCGGAAAAAATCCGGGCGGAAATTCTGGCTGAAACGAGGCTGACTGCGTCCGCAGGCATCGCTCCCAACAAGTTCCTGGCCAAAATCGCTTCCGACTGGCGCAAGCCGAACGGCCAGCTCGTCCTGCCGCCGCAAAAAGCCGCCGCCTTCTTGGAAGCATTGCCACTGGGCAAAATTCCCGGCGTAGGCAAGGTTACGTTGAAAAAGATGCAATCGCTCGGTATGCGGACCGCGGGCGATTTGCGCCGTTTCGAGCGCGGCGAGCTGCTCAACCTTTTCGGCAGATACGGCTACCGCCTCTACGACTTGGCGCGCGGCGTGGACGAGCGTCCCGTCAAGCCCGACCGCGAGCGGCTTCAAATTTCCACCGAAATCACCCTGCCCGAAGACTTGTCGCTCGCGCAGGCCGCCGGACACCTGCCGCATCTGGCCGAAGATTTGTGGCGGCAGATACAGCGTAAAAACGTCGAAGCCAAAAGCGTAACCCTGAAACTCAAAACCCACGATTTCCGCATCATCACCCGTTCGCTGACTTATTCTTCGGTGCTGCCCGACAGTGGCGCCCTGCTGCGTGCCGCGCAAACGCTGGCCGGACGCATCCCGCCGCAGCGCGAAGACGCCTTCCGCCTCATCGGGCTGGGCGTGGCGCACCTCGTACCGAAAGACCAGCAGCAGTCGCTCTGGCTCTGAATTCCGCGCCGATTCGGCGGTTTCGTTATATCCAAATAGAAAACCATTCTTTCCATTCCGCGCAGCCGGGGCGGACAATGGTGTCCTGAAAAACGGCGGCTTTTCTCGACAGGCCGTCTGAAAAACAACAAAAGTAAGGAACACCCGCCCCATGTCCCTATTCCGCCCGAAATTCTGGAAAATCCCCGAAATTACCGAAGCCGAAAGGCAGCGGCTGCCTGCTTTGGCGGTCGAACTGGAGCAGCGGCTGCAAACCGTGGCCGCCCGCTTTCCGCAGGCCGCGTTCGCTTCCAGCCTTGCCGTCGAAGATATGGTGATTACCGACGCAATATGCCGTCTGAAACTGCCGCTGCGGATTATCACGCTCAACACGGGCAAGCTCAATCCCGAAACCGAAGCCTTGATTGCCGCCACCGAGGCGCGTTATCAAACGCGGTTGGAAGTGTTTGCGCCCGACAAAGAAGCCGCCGCCGCATTCGAACGCGAATTCGGCGTTACCGCGATGTACGACAGCGTGGAACTGAGGCGGCGCTGCTGCCACATCCGCAAAATCGAGCCGCTCAACCGCGCCCTGAAAAACGCTCCGGCGTGGCTGACCGGCCAGCGGCGCAGCCAGTCGGACACCCGCAGCGAACTGAATTTCGAGGAACTCGACCGCAGCCGCAACATCGCCAAGTTCAACCCGATTTTCGATTGGGAGGAAAACGACGTATGGGCCTATGCCGAAGCCTACGGCGTACCGCTGAACGAGCTGTATCACCAAGGCTATCCGAGCATAGGCTGCGAACCGTGCACCCGTCCGGTAAAAGAAGGCGAGAACATCCGCGCGGGACGCTGGTGGTGGGAAAGCAAAGACAGCAAAGAATGCGGCCTGCACAAATAAAACGAATAGTTAAGGCAACACAGAAAATATGCAGCCGCGTACCCCGCCCCTTAATTCCCGCGCGGGCGGGAATCCGGCAAACTTCGAGGCTGCAACACTTTGAAGATTTTAAACGCTTGAAAGTTTGAACTCCCGTTGCCGCGGGAAGACGGTAAACCGGTTTTCAGACGGCCTGCCGCCTGAAACCGAAACAAACCGCTATTTCAACCTGCTGCCGCCAGTACGCAGGCGACCGCCAGCAAAGCCGCCGCCGCGGCTGCGGCCAGTTTTCCGAAACCCGCGAAACGCAATACCGGCAGCCTGCCTTCCAATTCTTTATAGCCGGTTATCATCGGTTTAATCAAATCATGTTTTTTCAAGAATTTATAAAATAAGATGCTCACGACGTGCACCGCCGCTAGCAGTGCCAGCAGATTGAAAAAACGCAGGTGGATTTTGCGCAGCGCGTTGCCTGTTTCCTCACTGACCCGGCCGTTCAGATAACCGCTGTAACTAAAGGTGTCGGCATCGGCGGCAAACAGGCCGGTGGCGACCTGTACCGATACCGCCGCCAGCAGCGCCAACACCATCAGTGCGCCGAGCGGATTGTGGCCGGGCTGCTCGTTTTCCCCGATTTTCCCTTGCAGGTAACGTTTGATGTGCGACGGGCCGCGAACGAAACTGCCGAACCGCGCGGTGTCGCTGCCCCAAAAACCCCAACAGACGCGGAAAACCAGCAACGCCAATACCAACAGGCCGCAGCGCAAATGCCAGGCCAGCATCGTGCCGCCCTTGTCCGCGCTGTACCACATAAAGGCGAAGGCCAAGACCAGCGTCCAGTGGAACAGGCGCGTGGGCAGGTCCCATACTTTGATTTTTTGTTTCATTGTTTTCTGCTTTCGAGTGAATGAGGTAAGATGATTTGTCCGCCCGGTGTTTTCGACGCGGCGGGCGCGTTATTTTACCGCAACGCCGCAAACGGAGCCTTTATGTTTACTTCCCGCTACCGCCTTTCCGATTCCGAATCCTTGTTTCAGACGGCCTCGATGTATCCCGACGTGTTCAAGCCGCGTCCGGCCGAAAGCCACAAAGGGACTTACGGCACGCTGGCCGTAATCGGCGGCGCCGAAGGAATGGGCGGCGCGGTTGTGCTGGCGGCGACGGCGGCCGCCTACGCCGGCTGCGGCAAAGTGTGGGCGGGGTTCAACCAGCGGCAACTGCCTTTCGCCGTTATCGACGGACGACCTGAAATCATGCTGGCGACGGCGCAGAACCTTTTGTTGCGCAACGACGCCGACGCACACGCGGTCGGCTGCGGTTTGGGGTTGGGCGAAGCTGCTTCCGGCATTGTTGCCGCCGCGCTTTCCGAAGCCGACGGCAAACCCCTGCTGCTGGACGCCGACGCGCTGACACTGCTGTCACGCTCGTCCGAACTGCAACGGCTCGCCGTGCGGCACGGCAACCTGATACTCACGCCCCACCCCGCCGAAGCCGCGCGCCTGCTCAAAACGGACACGGCAGAAATCCAAAAAGCGCGAATCCAATCGGTAGAAACCCTCAGCCGCAGATTCAACGCGGTAACGGTGTTAAAAGGCCACCGCTCGCTGATTGCCGCGCCGGACCGCGGCACGACCGCCAACCCCAGCGGCAACGCCGGCCTGGCCACCGCAGGCAGCGGCGACGTGTTGAGCGGTATCATCGGCAGCCTGCTGGCGCAGGGTATCGATGCGTTTCAGGCAGCGGCGGCGGGCGTATGGCTGCACGGGGCGGCGGCAGACATCCTGCGCGACTCGGAAACCGGCGAAATCGGGATGCTGGCCGGTGAAATCGCGCCTGCGGCAAGATGGCTGCGCAATTATCTGGTACGCGGGAAGTAAAGGAAAACAACAGCATTGAGGCCGTCTGAAAAACCATTTTCAGACGGCCTCAATGTTTATCCGCGGCTTATTTAAAGCACTGCGCAAGATAAATTCCCAACACAGTAAACAGCAGGGAACCGAACAAGTGCAGCGACGCCGTAGCCGCTGCGGCAGCCCACCGCTGCGCCTGCAACATACCGACGATTTCCAGCGAAAAGCCGGAAAACGTGGTCAGACTGCCGAGAAAGCCCGTTATCAGCAACAGGCGCCAGTGCGGGTTGCCGACCAATTCGGCGGCGACACCGATAAGGAATCCGCCGAACCAGTTCGCCGCCAGCGTTCCCAGCGCAAACCACGAAACGGTGTCCGCCAGCATCAGGCTGAACAGCCAGCGCAAAAGCGCGCCGAATACCGCGCCGAGGGCAACGGCGGTCATGTCGTAAAGCATAAACATTCCATTTGCAGGATAACAGGCCGTCTGAAACTACCAGATTTTATTGGTACTCTTCAGATAACGCCCGTCATCGAACGTATTAATCCAATGCGGTTTCAGCGCAACAAAAATCGCCGTCGCCGCGCCGCTGATAAACGCTTCGGCCCAAGAGAGCAGGAAAAAAACGGGAAACGCGCTACCCCACATCACGCCGTCTGAAAAAGCCCCCGTCCAATCCAGCACACCGGTCAAAACCGCGCCAGTCAACAGCATAGCCGCAGCGGAACCGATAAAGCCGTTCAGAAAAATAAACACGAAAATATTGGCCGGCAACCTGTCGACCAGCACGCGGAACGAAAGGTTCACCGCAAGCGGCGGCAAAAGCAGCGCCAGCGCGTTAAACGGATAAGCCTGCCAGCCTGTGGCCGAAATCAGCAACGAAGGAAACAACAGCAGCGCGCCGAGCCAGAAGGCGGCGGGCGCGCCCACCATCAGCGCCGCCAGATTCATACCGAGTAGGTGATAGCTCATGCCCGCAAGCTGGCCGTTGTCGGGCACGGCGTTCAGGCTCCATGCGGCTGCCAGCAGCACGACGGCGACAGCGGCGGCGGAACGGTATCGGTGCGCCGCCCTCAGCGCCGGCAGTGCCGTCGCAGCCAACAGGACGGCCAGCAGCAGCCAAGCTGCAGATGCGGGAACACGGGCAAACCATGAAGCGTGGAACAGCATGTTTTCTCAAATAAAGGTTTCGGAAATAAAGATTTCAGACGGCCTCATTACGGAATGGTTTTGAATTTCAGCATGACAAACCTGATGAGACTAATGAGAGTTGAATTGTATTTAGAGTGCATTTCCCCCCGATTAGTTTGCTCCGAAACTGAAACCGAACGTAAAAAACCGTATGGTATTGACTGACAACACACAACAATTATCATGACAGTAACAATCATCAAGATAAATTTACATGCTGTTGTTGTTGCCCCAGTGTCGTAAAACCCGATATTCAGTTATTTCGAGCAACTATTCTAATTTTTATATGAAATTAGGATTGGAGAAAATGATTTTGAAGTAAAAACAATTTAAAACACCTTTTCTGAAAAATGACCAAACTTGGGCGAACGGAATTTAAAAACAGCGGACTAACACGATAACAACGCTTGAGAAACAGTGTTTGATCCAATATAAACAGCAGGAGATTTATATATATTATGAAAGCCTTAAAAAAACATGAATTAGAACAGGTTGCAGGTGGCGATGCTTGGATGCCTGAGCAATTGGGGTTTTATCCGCGTTGGATAAGTTTGAGTTTATCAGATTAGAAGGCTGTTTGGAGAATTTGGAAAAAAGAAGAGTATAGAATTTCTTATTCACTTATTCTTTTCTTTTTTCTAAATAATAAAAGGAATGTAATATTTCTTTTATACTGCATATAGTATGCATATACTTTTACTTTAATCTTTTAAGGAGTTATATTATGAAAGAACTGAATCTGAATGAATTGGAAGCGGTGGCTGGTGCTGGTCGTGCCGGTGTTACTCTTTTTGGTCTTGATTTTGGCGTTTACTGGTAATAATTAAGGCTTTTAATAGCTTTTGTTTTTATTTTTAATCTTTGAGGAGTTATATCATGAAAGAACTGAATCTGAACGAATTGGAAGCGGTGGCTGGTGCTGGTCGTGCCGGTGTTACTCTTTTTGGTCTTGATTTTGGCGTTTACTGGTAATAATTAAGGCTTTTAATAGCTTTTGTTTTTATTTTTAATCTTTAAGGAGTTATATTATGAAAGAACTGAATCTGAATGAATTGGAAGCGGTGGCTGGTGCTGGTCGTGCCGGTGTTACT
>ERZ773006.66-NODE-66-length-60261-cov-4.30645_pt1 | contig 60261 bp, 59 predicted proteins | sample MGYA00580843_ERZ773006 | MGnify/ENA primary metagenome ERZ773006 (study PRJEB29015, sample SAMEA2738011) | human oral metagenome | biome: human oral; feature: human-associated habitat; material: dental | place: China | collected 2052 ...
GGTCAAAAGCCCGAAAAGCCGTGAGCCAGTGGACCACTCCGTCGAGTGGACCACTGGCTCCCTAGGAACAAGGCAGCAACCCAAAAGTCCCCAGCCCCACACCCAAAAAAAAGTTACAGCCAGGTTACAATCCCAGCCCTAGATAACAAACTTGCGTCAGCTTGGGGCGGGATCCTTTAAAGCTGATTAACATCTGGGGCATTTTCCCCACAGGGGCGTCTAATTAGGGTATGATAAGTATGTGACACGAGGTGGAGGGTCACTGGCCGCGCCAAGTTTGGCGGCTTTTCCTAGCTTAATAGGTCTAGGTCAGCAAGTCCGGCTTTCTGGCTTTCCGGCTTTCCGGAGTGCAAGCCCGACTTTCAGGAGTTCAAGCCAAGCTTTCCGGAGTTTCAGCAAGCCTACTTCCAGGAGCTCACGCAAGTCCAGCGCCTACCCACTCAAAGAATTTAACGTCTGCGCCCGAGGGCGTGTGCGATGTATAAAGGAGATATCTATATGAAGAAGACACTTAAAGTGGTGACTGCCTTAACTGTATTAGGTTTCGCAGCACAACAAGCAACTGCCTTAGCCGTAGATTATTCTGATGCGTCTGTTACCGGCTGGGTTCAACGGACGGTTGAACATGTCCGCAACTCTGTAACCAACTCACAATACTATGTGGTACAGTGGGGCGACACCTTATGGACTATTTCTCAGGCCTTAGATGTGCCGACAGAATCCTTAGTCGGTCTTAACGGCATTGCCAACCCAGACTTGATTATTGCAGGCTCTGTTATCTACTATAACCCAAGCGCTAACACCGTAACCTTAGACGACCGTCAAGGTAACGTGGAAACCGTTCAAGCGGATACCCACCAACAAGTGGCCGCTGAAGCTGTTCCACAAGAAGTTTTAGCTGAAGCAAGCCAACAACCAGTTGACTTGTCACCAGTCACTCAAGTTCATCAAGCACCAACGGCTTCTGCCGCTGCTTTCCAAGAAGCACAAGCTGCAGCTGCAGCCCAAGCTCAAGAACAAGCTCAACCAGTTGCTGAGCCTGCTAGCGCCCAAGAGCAAGCAAGCCAATCTTCTGAGTCTCAAGTCGAATCTGCTAGCGAAGTCAACGCGCCAGTTTCGGTTGAAGAAAGCTCAAGCCCTGTTGCGGAATCTACAGCTCCTGTAGCTGAAAGCCCAGCGCCAGTTGAAGAAGCGCCAGCGACGCCAGCTGCACCAGCAGTCGAGGAATCTTCTGATCAAGCTGCCCCAGCTGCCGAAGAAAGCAAGACCGAAGAAACAAGCAACAGCTCAAGCTCAGGCTACCAAGGGATCCAATCCGCAGCCAAAGAATGGATTGCGCAGAAGGAATCCGGTGGTGACTATAACGCAGTCAACCCATCAGGTCGTTACATCGGCCGTTACCAATTAACTGCTGAGTACTTGAACGGTGACTACTCCATCGAGAACCAAGAACGCGTGGCTGACGAATACGTTAAGAACCGTTACGGTTCTTGGGAAGCAGCCAAAGTCTTCTGGGAAGCCAACGGCTGGTACTAAGAAATACAAGAGAGACGGGAAGTTTAGCTTCCCGTCTTTTTTTGTACCTATAAATAATGCCGCTTAGTACCGGTCCCAAGCCAAAGCCAGTTAACAAAAGTTAACAAGTTGTGTGATTTTACCAGAAATAATTAAAATCATCTTGAAAATTCGTGAAGATGGGAATATGATGTAGTTGTAAACCTTTTCTTAAAGGTAATACAAGTCAGAAAGGAGGGATTACAATGGCAGACTATCGTGCTAACAGCGATGAGGATTATGATGCTGGCTTCTTGATTCAACTGATTGAGGCAGATTACGGTAGCCAGAAGGAACGGGCCCAACGTTATGGGATTGACCGCTCCCTCTTGAACCGGATTATCTGCGGCCACTATAAGCCGCGGCGACGCGTGGCCTTGCGTTTGGCCCTGGGTCTCAATCTGGATAATGACGCCTTCGTTCGTATCTTCTACCATCAACTATGGTTGCGCGAGCATCCTGAAGCGGCAGAAGACAGCAGTCAAGGCTGACCCCATCATTTCAGAGAAGATATCGAGCCGTGACCCGGTGGCCACGTCCTCAACTAGCCAAGCGGCTGGCGCTCGATAGCAAGCACAGTTGTCACCTATAGGGGGAATACTTATGGCAACGAATGTTAATAAAAACACAAATAAAGCAAATTCTCTGTCACCACAAGATGTCCAAACGGTCCTAGCGGCCCTCATGAAATTGGCCAGCGACCGTCCCGCCCTGGACAGTCGGCCAGAACCTGTCATCCTACCGGCCGTCGCCGAAGGTTTGGCCTCTATTCGCCGTCAGTGCCTGAGGGACTGGTTGGGCGGACCTCAAGCCCCAGCCTATCTCAATGAGGGGCTGCGCTACCAACTCTTCCACCAGGCCCAACGCGACTTCAAACTCCAGTTCGAGGTCAGTCGTTTTGACATGATTCGCCAAGGCGACAAGCAAGCCGCCCTGGATTTCTGGGCCAAATGGCAACCTTCCAGCGCCCTGCGTCAGGCCATTAAAGCCTGCAATGAGAGAGAGGGGCAGGACCTATGAGTCTCAAACGCGTCGTCGACACCCGCTTCTGGAATCAAGTAGACGTTATGGAGCGCTATTCCTCCCAGGACAAGCTCTTTGCCTTATATCTCATGACCTGTCCGCGGTCCACGCAACTGGGCATCTATTCCCTGCCCAAGCGGGTCATTGCCTTCGATATGAGTCTGGACGATGCTCAGGTGGGACAACTCCTAGCTCGCTTTCAAGACGATTATCAGGTCATCGCCTATTCCGACCAGACCCAGGAAGTGGCCATTCTGGACTTTCTCACCTATAGCCTAGTCAAAGGCGGCCAGCCGGTCGAACGCCTGCTACGCAACCAGGCCGAAGATGTCCGAGATAGCCAACTCCTCGTCAAGGTCTTCCAGCACCTAGCCAGCTATTATGAGCACAGCCACCGCCTAATCGACCAGCTGTCCCAGGAGGTCCTAGCCACCGAACTGAAGCGCCGCCAGGAGTTAGGGTATGAGGGGGAAGGGGTGACTAGTTTGAGCCAGGGGACGCAGTTGGGCAGTGACAGTCAGGGGGTGCAGCTGCTTAGTGGCAGTCAAGGGACTCATGTGGCTTCCAGGAGCCTAAGCACCCGTGACCTCCATAATCAAGATCCTAATCAGAAAGACAATCAGATTCATAAAGAGAATCAGAGTCATAATCACAAACAGAATCAGAATCATAATTCAGCGTCCAAGCTGGACCCTGATTCGGAGGGCAAATCACTAGCCAGTCAGCTCATGACCGATCCAGACCTGACAAAGGGCCGCGACAGCGAATCAACCTTAGGCCTGCCAATGATTAGCTTGGACAGCGCCACCAGCTCCCAACCCTTTGGACAGGCCATTAGCCTACCAGACCAGAGCTTCAGCCAGACCCTAGCCCGGGCCCAGTCCCTGACCAGTAAGCCAGGCCAGTCCCAGGCGGGCATCAGCCAGCAAACCATGGATCAATTTGTTCGGGTGGAGCGCGACATGGCCAAGCTGCGGCCCTTCTACGAACGCTACTTTGGCACCATGACTGGGGCGGAAAGCCTGCAATTTCGGAACTGGCTGAATAAGATTGGTTACTGGCCCGTCATTGAAGCCATCGAGCAGGCTCATCGTCGCCAGGCCAAGAAGCCCTTTGCCTATATTAGCACCATCTGCCAGCAGGGCAGCAAGGCCTAGCGCACCCTCGGCATCCACTATGAGGAGGGGAAATCAGGTCCCGTCGCTCCAAGCCGACGGACTTTCCAGACAAAATAAAACAAAACAACCGCCTGCGTCAACAAGCGGTTGTTCAGTCGAACTAGTGGGGTCAGTCTTAGTTTAACACAGGACGCGCCCCAATAGGTGACTGATTAAGCACAACTATTATGGCGCCTGACCAGCCTTGCCCAGGCTTGGCCTCATCCCTTAGGGTGAAATCGGGATGGGGAGTGTGGGCAGACTGGCGGCGCCCCAAGAGGTGAAACCATGCTGACACAAGACCAGACGCTGGATCAAACAGCGCTTGTCGAACAGTATGGTGGGGTCATACACTATGTATTACATTCGCAAGGTTACTACCGCGGCCATCCCGACTATGAGGACTTCTATCAGGAACTCTACCTCAAGCTCTGGGACCTGGCCCAGAAATTTAAGGGCCAGCCCCTAGAGGAAGATAGTCGCAGCCGATTCGTTGGCTATGTCAAGCCGGCCCTGCGCTACTATCTCTGGGATTTGGCCCAGGCCGCTAGCCGCCGGCGCAGTCGCGAGCCCTTAGGTCTATTGGCAAATGGCGGCGGGGCTGAGGCCGACTCGGAGCTGGTGGCTGATTTGCTGGTCCAAGATTTGAAGCGGAGCGAGACGGGCGCCTGGCAAGCCCAGCAGGGCGGGGCCCAGGAGTCTAGTCAGGGGGCGGACGCCTTCCTAGCTGCTGCTCGGTCGCGCTTGTCTGATAAAGAAGCAGACTTCCTGACTTTCTTGTTAGATCCGCGCCTGACCGACACCGCCAAAGCTCGCCAACTCGGCATCAGCCTCAGCTCCTACGCCGACCGCCGCACCCGCCTAGCCACCAAGCTCTGGGATTTGAAGGGCTTGTTGAAAGGGGAGGGCTAGGGCTAGCCCTAAATAGCCAGAGCTAGTGGACCACTAGCTCACGTTTTTTCGGGACTTTTGCCGGGATTCTGCCTTTTTCCCGGAAGCTAGTGGACCACTCTTGAAAGTGGACCACTAGCTCACGCTTTTTCGGGGTATTTACCGATTTTCTGCCTTTTTCCGGGAAGCCAGTGGTCCACTCTAAAAAGTGGACCACTGGCTCACGTCTTTTCGGGGCAAATGCTTGATTTCTGCCTTTTTCTAGGTAGCTAGTGGACCACTCTTTAAAGTGGACCACTAGCTCGCGCCTTTTCGGGGCAAATGGGAATACCGCCTTTTTCCGGGTAGCCAGTGGACCACTGGCGCGCCACCGAACGGGGCACCAGCCCCGACAAAAGGCACCAGCCCCCATCCCGCCCCACACAAAAAGCACTGCGCCCCCTTAGCGGGGTGCAGTGCTTTTGCTTTATTTGCCTATAGTACCTGGGGCTTGATATTGCGCACCTTGAGGGCGCGGATGACGCGGCCGTACTGGCGTTGGGCGATACCTAGAGAGTAGCCGCCTTCCACGGTTAGGGTGTGCAGCATGGGATTGTAGCTGACTACCTTGTCCAGGTTAACAATTTCAGAGCGGCTAATGGCCATGAAGGGTTCAGCCAACTCATCGACTAGTTCTTTCATCGAATGGTAGAACTGATAGCGGGCATTGACGCCGACCACCTCAACAGTATGGGCCTGTGGCAGGGTAGCGAAGAAGCGAATCTTGTCGTAGCTGAGGCTAATCTGGCTCTTACCTTGCTTGAAAGTAAAGACTTGCTTAGCCTGGCCATTGAGACTGCGCCAGTTGTTGATAGTGTCCAGGCACTCCTTGACGCGTTGGGCCATGTCGTCCATGTCATCCTTAGGAATGAAATCCAAAGCCTGCACCTTATAGCGCAGGGAAAGGGGCAGGTAGTCCTCCTTAGTAGTGACAAAAATAATCTTAGAGCTATCGTCAAATTGCCGGATGCGCCGGGCCACATCCATACCAGTAAGCTCATGTTGCAAGTCAATATCCAGGAAGAAGACGGCATTTCCCCGCCGATCCGTCCAGTTATTCAAGAGCTTGTCCGGGTCGCCCGTCACGCAGGCCAACTCCATAGGATAGTCTTCAATCATGACATAGCGTTCAATCAGATCCGCTAGCCACTGACGCTGCTTGGGGTTGTCCTCGCAGAGGTAGATGGGAAATTTGAAACTGGTCATGGGGCGAGCAACTCCTTCCCGATAATCAAATCTTGGCTGAAGCGGCCATTAGCGAACTGGGTCAAGAGTTGGAAATGACTCTGACGGGCCAGCTCCATGGCGTTAGGCAAGCCTAGGCCTCGGCCGCTGCCCTTGCTAGAGTAGCCAGCTTCTAGCAGCTTGTTGAGGTCGCCGGGGTCTTCTTGACAGTCATTTTCGATAATGAGGTGGACTTGCCCTTGATCCTCGAAGACCGCCAGGGCCAGCTTGCCGCCCTCCTGATTGCTTAGGGCTTCGATGGCATTGTCCAGCAGAATCCCGATAATGCGGACCAAGTAGATTGGGTTGCGCACGACATTAAGGTGGATGTCGTCCGGTACCTCAATGCTGAGGTCGATGCCATTGGTTCCGGCAAAGGCCAATTTGGTGAAGAGCAGATTGCGGACATCCGGACTCTGAATCTTAGACAGCCGACTGAGTTCTTGGCCCAGCTGGTCGGTCGTGACTTGAGTAGGTTGGATATGTTGATGGAAATAATCCGCCAGCCCCTGCCATTCCTGGTCGCGAATGTAGCCTTCCAGGGTTAGGAGGATGTTCTTATAGTCATGACGGAACTTACGCATTTCCTGATATTGGTCGGCCATCATGCTGGAAAAGGCCTGACTAACCTTGAATTGCTCCTTCTCACGCGCGACTTCTTGGGATTTGTTCATAGCATGGTTGAAGAAAACAATAGATAGAATAGATAAGATAGGCAAGACCACGAAGGGGCTGAAATGAAGAAGTGTCTGAGCCGGACTTGCGTCATACATTTCGGTAATGGTTAGGGCCAAATCGCTATAAATAAAGAAGAAGTAAAGAGAAAGCTGAATCGGGATAATCCAGAAACTGAGCTGGTTGAACTGGTTCTGGCAATACTTATAAAAGGACATTTCAAGTCGAGTCAACAAGATAATAAGAATGAGCGAGATGATGTGAGAAACGATAAGCTCAGTTTCGATAGATTCTATCTGGATATTTGAGAGAAAGAAGTCCTGAATAAAACCATCGAGTTTGAGGTTGATATAAGGGAGTGTAGCAAAAATGGTCGCTTTCACCATGGCATTGGTCTTATCATTACTAGGCTCGATTAGGGCGCCGGTCAGCAAAATAACAAATATAACTAGCTGCGAGACATAGGTAGGAAAACCAAAGATAGAAAATGAATAAGAAATCAAAATCACTGCCATGCTATAAAAAAAGGACATAGGCCAATTTTTAAGAGGATTTCGCTGAGCAAATATACCGATTAGTGTGTGGTAAGATTCACTTAGATTGATAAGAAGCTCCATAGAGTAGCTACCTCCATTGAATAATCTAATAATAAGTCATCGAAAATGACGAAAAAACTATCGAAAATGACGAGTAGTCATCGAAAATGATGGACAAAACGTCGAAAATGATGACTTGTCATCGAAAATGATGTTTTGAACATCGCTTTTGATGTTTTGCAATCGAAAATGACGATTTCAACATCGATTTTGAAGACTTCGAACAATTTCTGATAGTTCTATTATATAGTTAATTTAGTCAAAGAACAAGGAGTGATTATGACAATGAAAAAAACAGTACTACTCGCATTGTTGGGGCTTCAACTGTTAGCTGTAAGTAACATATCAGCTCATGAGTTGAATCATCCTAATACAGAAAATGAAGTTGGATATACATCATTTTTTAAGATGCCATATCGAAGAATTTTTAAGAACTATCCGCCATCTAAATATGGCGGAATGAGACTAGTACTAGTTAAAAGATGTGGAGATGGGGGATACTACGGGACATACATTTAACATTTTATATTATAGCTAAAATAAATATAGAGGAGAAAAGAAAATGAACAAGAAATTATTTTTATGTGGTGCAGCATTAGTAGCAATTCTAGCAACAGAACAAGCAGTCAAGGCTGAGGAAGTAACCGAAACTCAATCAACACCAACAGTTGAATTAGTCGAAAAAGTACAACCTATTGAGTCAACTCTAAGTCAAGCGCCTCAAGCTCCAGAGTCTGCCAAAGTTGAAGCAGCCTCAGCTGATAAACTTGGGAGTGTGACTGAAGAAAAAGCGCCAGAGGATAAGAAATTACCAGACGATAAGAAGACAGAAGAAACTAAAGTCCAAGAGTCTTCCGAAGCCGAAGCGAAACCTACTACCAATGAAGACAAAGTATCAGAGCCGGCTGCAAGTCAAGAAGCCAAGGTAGATGCGAAGAAAGAAGCGAATGAAGAAGCCAAACAAGCAGATAAGAAAGAAAAAGAAGATAAAGGCTACACTGGCTTCAAGTCTCGCGGGGAGGCGGCACAGTATCACCAAGTAAAATCAGGAGACTCTCTATGGGCAATCGCCAACCTCTATAAGATTACCTTGGACGAGCTGCTTAAATATAACAACTTCTCATCATTAAGCACAATGATCCATCCGGGAGATAAGCTAGTTGTAAAACCAGGCAAGCCTGCTACTAGTACACCATCTAATGACAATAATCCAGCAAGTGGAAGCAATAATTATACACCTGACACTACTCATACCATTCAATCAGGTGATTCTCTCTGGTTGTTATCACAACGTTACGGGGTGACGCTTGACGATTTAGTTAAGTGGAATGGCTTCAGCTCATATCGTGATATGATTCATCCAGGACAACAAATTATCGTTAAGAAGGGCTCTGGTAATTCTGGCAAGGCAACCCCAACGCCGGCAAAACCGCAACCTACTACACCATCAACTTTGGATGCTAGACGTCAGAAAGTCATTGAAGTAGCTAAGAAGTATTTAGGTGTACCATACGTTTTTGGCGGTAAGACACCAAGCGGCTTTGACTGTTCAGGTTTTGTCGGCTATGTATTCAAGGAAGCCTTGGGCATTGATATTACGACATGGACAGTTACTCAAGAACGTAAAGGGACTGAAGTTGCAATCAAAGACGCAAAACCAGGTGACCTCTTCTTCTATGGTCCTCGTGGTGGCACCGAGCATGTCTCCATCTATTTAGGTGGTAAGCAATATATTCATGCTCCTTATCCAGGCCAAGTTGTTAAGATTTCGAATATGACGCCCCGCTATATGCCAGATTTTGCTCGTCGGATTATTCAATAATCCAATGTTCTAGGAGGATATTATCATGAAAAAAGTTGTTCATAAGCTAATGGCCTTAGCGGCTCTTGTGGGGATGGGTTTGCCAGTTGTGCAAGCCCAGGCCCAAGAACAGCCTAATGTATTACCAGTTGTGAGTCTTGTACCCAAAGATGCAACGCCAAGAATCGGGCGCAATGCCTTAGTCAAGATTAACTTAGTAGGTGCCGATAATGTCGTTCATAAGTCGCTCTATTACACTAGCTTCAACACGGTGGATATTACCTTGGGCCAAGTTGCTAGCTTGCTAGGGTCAAGTTATGACATTGAATTAGCACCACAAAATGTGCAAACAGACACCCATCTCAAGAATTATGTGACGGATCATGGCGAGTTCTATGGAAGTTACTTAGCAGCTAATTTTGTTCTTAAGAACCCAGATCAAGTTCCAGTTGAAAAAGCTGAAGAACCTGTTATCTATCCTGTTACCGTATTGGAAGAAAAAGGAGCAGACCTATTCTATGAACAATTAGTGACAGTAGATGTTAAGGACCAAGCAGGGACTGACTTAGCTACCACCCATTACTTAATTAATAGTGATAGCACAGAATCTCCAGTTGACTTAGCGGCAGCTAGCTTTACCAAGGAGCACCCTGAGTATCAAGTGGACGCGCAAACCGCTCAGCTACTAGGTAGCGTTAACCGTCAGCAACTAGAGGAAATCCTTACGAGTTTAGGGACTGTTAATGTCTTCCGTAGCCACTATGTCTTAACGGCGGTCCAAGCTGCCAAGCCTCAAGTAGCAGCAGCTGAGCCAGCAGCTCAATCATCAGCTGCAACCGCAAGTAGCCAAGCAAGCCAAAATCAAGAAGCGACTTCATCTGCGCAAGCCAAAGACAATAAGTCAGAAAAGCCAGCTCCAAGCAAGAAAGAGGAGAAGATTGATACAGTTAAGAAAGAAGTTAGTCAATCTCCAAGTAAGAAGGTTGACACTCCAAATAATCTAGCTAAGAAAGATAGTCAGTCTGAGAAAGCTAACAAAGCAACCCAAAACCCTGCTCCAGTAGCTATGGCCACACCAAGCAACAAGATTGGCAGACAGTTACCAAATACAGGTGAAGTCCATATTGGAATTATCTCAATTGTATCCCTTGGATTAACGCTGATTGGTTTCTTAATCGTCTTGGCAGAAAAACGCCGTTTAAGAAGATAGACTTATGAACGTGATAGAAAGGTTGTCAGTAAGTATGCAGAATAAAATATTCAAATTTACCTTAGTCGCAGCATTTTCTTTATGCTTTCATCAAGGGATCGTACATGCCAATGAGGCGAATAGTGTATCGTCTCAGAACTCCATAGCTGAATCTAGCGATTATCGGCCATCAGAAAATGAGTTAGCTCCTGCCTCTCTTGGAGACTTATCCGAATCTATGACAAGTATCAGCGAACAAGACTTATCAGCTTCTGACGTGATTAGTAGTAGCTCTAAAGAATCACTAGATGTAAGTGAGCAAGAGATTTCTGGAGTGGAATCTGAAGCAAGCAAGGCCGCTAACAGTGAATCAGAGTCTCTAACAAAGGATGAGACAAATACAGAGAGTGGAAAAGTGAGTCTTCGTTCACCGGGAAATGTTGAACGTCATTATACCATTAAATCAGGTGACTCCTTGTGGCTGATTGCTAACAAGTTTGGCTTAACACTAGATGAATTACTTAAGTTGAATGGATTTGCGAATACCAGCGTCATGCTGCATCCAGGTATCTGTTTCAAAAGAAGCAGCGAAGACTGAGCCAGAAACAAAAGCTCAACAGCCAGGCAATCCTCAAGAATATATCATTCAAAGTGGCGATTCCCTATGGCGAATTTCTCAGCGCTATAGAATTACGCTAGATGAATTAATGAAATGGAATAATTTTGCTTCACTAAATGTGATGTTGCATCCTGGGCAGAAGATCATTGTTAGCCGCCCTCAAGTAAGTAAGGATACACCTAAGCAAAAAGATGAAGTTAAGAAGGATGAAAGCAAAAAAGACGAGCCTAAAAATCAAGAAGCAAGTACTTATACCATTCAATCAGGCGATTCCTTCTGGAAGATTGCTAACCAATTTGGAATGTCAGTAGACGAGCTTTTGAAGCTCAATGGATATAGCTCAGCCAATGTCATGATTCATCCTGGGCAAGTTTTGAAAGTCAAGAGTCAGTCAGCTACTTCTAATCCTAAGCCTAGTCCAGCAACAAGCAGCCTACCTCGTCTCACAAGTCGCTATTATCAAGCCTTAAGTGGTGCGCAGAAGCAATTCCTTAACAAGATTACTCCCGCAGCAGTAAATGGTTGGGATCAATATAAAATTTTACCTTCTGTGACATTGGGACAAGCTATTATTGAGTCGGCATGGGGTAGCTCTCCTGGTGCTATCTATAAGAATAATTACTTTGGTGTTATGGACAGCAACGGTAGTCTTAGACGCTATGCGAGTGTTGAGGAGGGCTTTAAGCACCGTTTTGAATTCCTTCAGCATTATCGTGGTGTAGCTGGTAACCGAGATTATCGAAGTGCCTTACGTAATATTCATGCCGGCGGCTATGCGGAGGCACCTGACTATGCCCAAAGCTTAATTAACCTTATTGAGCAATATGGTCTACAAGTCTACGACACTTTTGTGCTAAATAAGTAATAAGGTTATTAATTTATTATACTTCTAAACCCCCAGATAACTTTTCTGAGGGTTTTTCTCATAAAACATCAAATTCGACGATTTTTAATCGATTTTGATGACTTTGCCCCATTTTTCTGGCCCAAGGCTTATACTATAGTCAAGAAAAAAAAGGAGAGACCTACCATGAAAGCAATTATTAAAAAGAGTATTACATTATTAGCAGCCGTGAGCCTGGCTTTGCCATTGGCACCAGTATCTGTGGCTCAAGCACAAGAGACCTTATCCGTTGTCAACCTCATGCCTAAGGCGGACGAGACAGCTTTCGAGAAGGGGCTAGTCAAGATTCATTTAGTCGACAAGGACGGCAAGGTCCACAAGACCCTCTACTATACCAGCGTCAATTCAGGAGACGTGACCTTCAACCAAATCTATGACTTGCTTAAGGGCACTTATAAGATTGAGCGCGTCCCTCAGAATATCAAGACTGATACGGCTAAGAAGCACTATGTCACAGACAAGGGCGAGTTTGACGGCCATACTTTTGAAGCCAACTTTGTCTTGGAAGCTGCCGACAGCCTGCCTGTAGAGGATGCCCAAGAACCTAAGACTTACGCCGTGACCGAGTTGCCTAAGCACAACCCTCTTTTAGATGCCCAACTGATGACGGTTAAGGTTCAAGACGACAAGCAAGCAGTCTCCGAAACCAGCCACTACCTGGTTAACAGCGAGACCAGCCAGTCTCCCTTCGACATGGCGGCCCAAGCCTTCGTAAAAACCCATCCCGACTACAAAGTCGACGCCAGCCAAGCTCAACAAGTTGGCCAAATCAACCCAGACGCCAAGGAAGAGGTGCAAACTAACCTGGGCACCTTCAAGGTCTACCGCTCCAACTATGTGCTGACCGCCGTGGCGGCCGGGCAAGCAGGGCAGGCTGGACAGGCCAGTCAAGCTAGCCAGGCTAGTCAAGCTGCCAATAGCCAAAGCCAAGAAAGCAAGGCACCAGCTGCCAACCAAGCATCAGGCGCCAACCAAACTTCCGGCAACAACCAAGGTGCTGCCGCAAGCCAGTCTTCAGCAGCTAGCCAATCTTCTGCTGCGAGCCAGGCTTCAAGTGCTAGCCAATCTTCTGCTGCGAGCCAGGCTCCAGCCGCCAACCAATCTTCCGGCGCGAGCCAAAGCTCCTCAGCCAGCCAAGCGACTAAGGAGTCTAAAGAGCCAGGCGTTCGCTATGACCGTAATGGCCGCCGCCTCCCAAGCACTGGTGAAGCCTCCTCAATCCTTTCCCTCTTCATCATCGGCCTCCTAATCGTATCCGGCATCTGGATCGCCTACACCGAGCACCGCAAACAATCCCGTTAACAGCAAACAGCCCTGCCATTCTAGTGGCAGGGCTTCTTTTGTGTTTTGGGAAAGGGAGCAGGGCGCCGGCCTCATAAAAAGATAGAATCTGGTAGAGCTAGTGGTCCACTCTCCAAAGTGGACCACTAGCGCGCCTCGAAAGCGGCCTCCAGCCCCCAAAAAAGCAGAAAGAACTGGAGCCAGTGGTCCACTCCGTCGAGTGGACCACTGGCGCGCCCCAAACAAGGCGCCAACCCCTTTACCAGTTAGTAAAGTCTATCACCTTTGCAAAGATATCACGGATTTCTTGGGGGGATTCTTTGGCGCCGCTGCTGACCCAGAGGTTGATGATGCCCTCGACTAGGCTGAGGACGCATTCCAAGGCGTACTTTTGGCTAATAGGGAAGTTGCGGCCTAGAAAGGCCTGCAAATCGGCTGGATCTTCGCGCCGGAAGAGTTGCAGCATGAATTCGCGGATGGTGGCCTTGAAGTTGAGGTAGTTGCTCTGGGAGAGGGCGTAGATGAAGTCGTAATTTTCCTTAATATACTCCAGGACTAGCACCAGGTGGACATTGTGCTCCTGATTTTCAATGAAGAAAGTACGCAGTTGGGTCAGGGTCTCTTCCTTGAGTTGCTCCATGAGGTCGAACTTGTCCTGGTAGTGCAGGTAGAAGGTGCCGCGGTTAATGCCGGCCCGCTGGCAGAGTTGGCGGACGGTCAGCTGCTCGAAGCCTACCTCCTGCAGGAGCTGGGTTAGGGCCGTTTTGATGGCAGCCTTGGTTTGGGTTTGGCGTTTTTGAGTCATAGGCCCTCCTTAAATAGACACTCTGTTGATTTCTGCTCATTGTCTTAGCTTTCCGTCTATTTTATAATAAAAGCAGACATAAATCAACACCTGTCAATTTAACCACCTCAAGGCAGGAGAAAGGACGTGACCGCATGGCCTATATTGAAGTAAAAGATTGTTCTAAGTTCTTTCCATCGGGTCAGGGGCAAATTACTGCTAACAAAGACCTGAATTTTGACATCCAGCAGGGCGAGTTGGTCATTATACTGGGAGCTTCCGGCGCTGGCAAGTCCACGCTGCTCAACATTCTGGGGGGCATGGACACGGCCAGCCAGGGGGAGATTTGGATTGACGGCCAGAACATCGCCGCCTACACCAGCCACCAGCGGACCGACTACCGCCGTTATGACGTGGGTTTCGTCTTCCAGTTCTACAATCTGGTGCCCAATCTGACCGCGCTAGAAAATGTCGAGCTAGCCGCGGAAATCGTGCCCCATGCCATGGATCCAGCTCAGGCCTTGGCTGCCGTGGGTCTCAGCCACCGACTGGATAATTTTCCGGCCCAGCTATCGGGGGGCGAGCAGCAGCGAGTCTCCATCGCCCGCGCCCTGGCCAAGAAGCCCAAGCTTCTGCTCTGTGACGAGCCGACCGGGGCCCTAGACTACAAGACCGGCAAGCAGGTCCTGCAGATTCTTCAGGACATGTCCCGCCAGGAGGGGGCCACGGTCATCATCGTCACCCACAACGGAGCCCTGGCGCCTATCGCCGACCGGGTAATTCGTCTACATGACGCCCAAATTCAGTCGATCACGGTCAACGACCAGCCGCAGGATATTGGGGACTTGGAATACTAGGAGATGGGGAAAGGAAAGGGCTGGCGGCTGGCTCTGAGGAGCTGGTGATTGGTGCCAGCCGGTCGAGCGATTTGAGCCTGCCGGGCCAGCGTTTTGTGCCTGCCGAGTTGGGCCTTTTGTGCCTGTCTTGCAAGCGACTTGAGCCTGCCGAGCCAGTGACTTGAGCCGACCAGCCACCCCACAAAAATAATTGACTAACATCTCTATCCAAAAGGAGGTCAGCCCATGACCAAGTCAATACTTTTCAAAGAATTCTGGCGCAGCCTTGGTCAGACCAAGGGGCGCTTCCTATCCATGGTCTGTCTCATGATGCTGGGGTCCTTTGCCCTGGTAGGCTTGCAGGCGGCGCCGCCGGACATCACCCAGACGGCCAGCGCCTACCTAGCGGGCTTGCGGGTTCAGGACCTGACTGTCCTGTCCGACTATGGCCTGTCCCAAGAGGACATGGAGGAGCTGGCCCAACTGTCGGGCGCCCAGGTCGAAGGGGGCTACCTGACCGACGTGGTACTGGACCAGACGCCAGAAGCCTGGCGGATCTTCAGCCTGACCCAGGACCTGGCCCACTATCAGCTAGTGGCCGGCCGCCTGCCTCAAGCCTCGGGGGAAATTGCCCTTTTAAGTAGCCTGCAAGGTCGCTTTCAGCTAGGCGACACCGTCAAGCTCAAGGAGTCCGGCAATGCCAAGGCTATACTCAAGCAGACGACCTTTACCATTACGGGCTTCGTCAACTCGGGCGAGCTGGGCAACCAGGTCCTCTTCGGGCCTTCCACGGCCGGCAGCGGGACCCTGGCTGGCTATGGGGTAGTGACGGCCCAGGACTTTGACAGTCCGGTCTACACTCTGGCCCGCCTGCGCTACGAGGATTTGGCCGGGCTCAACGCCTATCAGGCCCGCTACTGGGAATTGGTGGACCAGCACCAGGCTGACTTGGAGGCCCTCCTAGCCGATAACGGCGCCGCCCGTTTGGCCCAAGTCCAATCCCAGGTCCAAAGCCAAATCAATCAGGGCCAGGCCGATATGGATTCGGCCTCAGAGGCCCTGGCATCAGGCTCCAGCCAGCTAGCTTCAGCTGAAAGCCAGTGGGCGGACCAGTCGTCTGCCTTGGACCAAGCGGCCAGCCAATGGGCTAGCCAGGATGAGACTTTGACCCAGGGCCAAGGCCAGCTAGCCAGCGCCCAAGCCGCCTTAGCCCAGGCCAAGTCCCAATTGGAAAGCGGGGCAGCCGCCTTGACCAGCGGCCAGGCCAATTTGACAGCCAAGTCCAAGGAACTGGCCCAAGCCAAGTCCCAATTAGACGCCGCCAAGAGCCAGCTGGACAGCCAGGCCGAGACCCTAGCCAGCCAGAGCCAGGCCTTGGCTGAGGGCCAAGCCAAACTCGCTGCCGGTCAGCAGGCCCTGGCCGCCCAAGAAGAGGCCCTGCGCCAAGCCGGCCAAGATCCGGACACCGTGCCAGACATTGAGACCGCCCGCCAGGCCCTGGCTACTCAAGCTCAGACCCTGGCCAGCGCCCAAAGTCAACTTGAAGCCGGCCAAGCCCAGTGGCAGGCCGCCAATACTAGCTACCAAGAAGGGCTGGCTCGCTATCAAGCAGGTGCGGCAGCCCTAGCTAGCGGTCAGGCCCAGTATGACAGTCAGGCCGCCAATTATCAGGGGGCTTTGGCCCAATACCAAGCCGGTCAGGCCCAATACGACAGCCAGTCGGCAGCCGCCCAAGCCGGATCCCAGGCCCTGGAGTCGGCCAGCCAGGAAATCAGCAGTGGCCAGGAAGCCCTAGCTTCTGCCCGCCAGGAGTTGGACGACCAGCAGGCTGAATTTGCCAGCAAGGAATCTGAGGCCCAAGCCTCCCTCAAGGAGGGTCAGGCTGACCTTGACCAGGCCCGAGATAGCCTAGCCGGCCTGGTGACGCCTAAGTACCGGGTTTACAGCCGCCAGACCTATCCGGGCGACGTCGAGTTCTACACTAGTAAGCTGCGGACTGAGGGCATGGCCAATGTGGGCAATATCTTCCCCGTGGTCCTCTACCTGGTGGCCGCCCTGGTGACCCTCACCACCATGACCCGCTTTATGAGTGAGGAAAGGCTGAAGGCCGGCCTCCTGCAAGCCTTGGGCTATGGACCTGGCGACATCCTGGCCAAGTTCCTGCTCTATGGGCTCCTGTCCAGTGGCCTAGGGGCCTTGCTGGGGATTGTGGCCGGTACTTATGGCCTGCCTTATGTCTTGGGCCACACTCTCTTTGCCACTTCGACTTATCCGCCTATCCAGCTGCATTTCTACTGGCAGCTAGCGGCTCTAGCCCTGGGCCTGTCCTTCCTGTCCAGCCTGCTGCCTATCTGGTGGGTGGCCCGGCGCGAATTGGCTGAGACGCCAGCCCAGCTCCTGCTGCCTAAGCCCCCGGCGCGCGGCAGCCGCATCTTGCTGGAGCGGGTGACCTGGTTCTGGCGCCGCCTAAGCTTCACCCAGAAGGTGACGGCCCGCAACATCTTCCGCTACAAGCAGCGCATGCTCATGACCATCCTGGGCGTGGCCGGCTCGGTGGCCTTGCTCTTCGCGGGCCTGGGCATTTCCTCGTCCTTGGCCGGCATCACCGAGCGCCAATTTGACCAGCTGGTGGGCTATGACCTAATCGTGGCTCGGCAGCAGCATCTTAATGAATCCCAGGAAAGCGACTTGGCTGCTGCCTTGGCTGAGCCTGACCTGGCGCAGACCCTAGACCTGCACCTGCAAACGGGGCGCCAGCACTTGCCTGGCTTCAAGGACCAGCAGGAGCTGACCCTTATGGTGGCGCCTGACGGTGGCTTTGGCCAGCTCATGAATTTCTATGATGCCTATAGCCATAAGCGCCTGGAACTACCTGAACAGGGCGCCCTGATTAGTCAGAAAATGGCGGAAAAGGCCGGCCTCAAGGTGGGCGACCGCCTGACCCTGGAAGACCCCGACGGCCAGCCAGTCAGCCTGGAGGTGGCGGGCATTGTCGAGCTCTATGCCGGCCACAATGTCTACCTGAGCCGGACCGCCTATGAGGCCGCCTATGGCAAGGCCTGGGCAGCCAACGCCCATTTGGTCCAGCTGACGCCTGAGGCCAAAGGCGACCTGGCTAAGGTCAGCGCCCGCTTTATGGATTTGAGCGGCGTCCGATCGGTCATTCAAAACAGCGGCATCCGCCACCAAATCCAGGTCACGGTCGATTCCCTGGCCCTGGTCATGCAGATTCTGACCCTGGTGTCCGTCCTGCTGGCCGCCGTCATCCTCTATAATTTGACCACTATTAATGTGGCCGAGCGGATTCGGGAGCTGTCTACCATTAAGGTCCTGGGCTTCCATAATGGGGAAGTCACCCGATACATCTACCGCGAGACCGTAGCCCTGTCCCTAGTCGGCATCCTCTTTGGTTTGGCCGGCGGCTGGGTCCTGCACCGCTTCCTACTCAGCCGCATTAGCGCAGACTTCGTCCGCTTCAACCAAAATGTCGCCTGGACCGTCTACCTAACCCCAGTCGTGGCCATCCTCTTAATCTTGGCTGCCCTGGGCTGGCTAGTAAACCGCCAACTCCGCCAAGTCGACATGCTAGAAGCCCTGAAATCAGTAGATTAGATAGAAGCAAAAAGCCTTCCCTGATGGGAAGGCTTTTTTGTGTGGGCAGGAGAATAGGGCTGTAATTGAGAGCCAGTGGTCCACTCCGTCGAGTGGACCACTGGCTAGGCTGGAAACTAAGGAAAAGGGCAGGGACTGGGCGCTTTACCAGGAGCTAGTGGACCACTTTTGAGAGTGGACCACTGGCTGGGCCGGAAACTAAGGGAAAGGGCGGAAATTGGGAGCTTTGTTAGGAGCTAGTGGACCACTTTGGAGAGTGGACCACTGGCAGGGCTGGAAACGAAGGAAAAGGGCAGAAACCGGGAGCTTTGCCATGAGCTAGTGGACCACTTTTGAGAGTGGACCACTGGCTAGGTCGGAAACTAAGGAAAAGGGCAGGAATGGGGAGCTTTTCCATGAGCTAGTGGTCCACTTTGTCGAGTGGACCACTGGCTAGGTCGGAAACTAAGGAAAAGGGCAGAAATGGGGAGCTTTGCCAGGAGCTAGTGGACCACTCTGGAGAGTGGTCCACTAGCTAGGTCAGAAACCGAGGAAAAGGGCAGAAAACAGGGTAATTTGCCAGAAACCAGGCTGGACTCAAGATAATTCTTTTCGAAAAAGGCAAGTAGTGTTTAAATGAGCACGTAGAAAGGGGGCGCCCCAACCCTATATATAAGTGTAGCTACAAATAACCAGCAAAGGAGCGAATTACAATGGCACGATCATTCGTTAAGGGCACCCTCCAAATGACCTCTATCGACGAGAACAAGAAGAAGGAAAACGTCAGCCTAGGTCATGTGGTGGCTAATGCCTCAACTGAAGATGTGACAGCGGTGCGTGACGCAGTGGGCACACTGGTTAAGCACCCAATCACTGAAACTAAAGTCACTGAAGTCTACGCCTACAACTAGGCCTAGCATCCACCCACTAAACTAGAAGAAAGGAGCCACCCACAATGGCAGAAGTCAAAACAACCAAGAAGCTAGACCTCAACTTCAAGGCTGCCGACGGCAAGTCCAAGAAGATTAGCCTAGCCCACGCCAAGGACAATTTAGATGCCAACACGGTCAAGTCCGCCATGGATACGATTGTGGCTAAGAACATCTTCGAGAAGGACAGCGTCGACCAATATGCCAGCGCCAAGAACGCTAACATGGTGACACGATCCGTAGAAGAAATCTACAAGGCAGAGAACTAACAAGCACCGTAGGTGCAGGGGACCCGCGGAGCGGGTCCCTTATTCATATACAAGAAAGGAGATGAGTCGGATGAGTCTGTTAGAAATTGGAGGCTTGGCATCGGCAACGGTGGCAGTGATCACCCTGATTAGCAAGCTAGTCAACCTCATTACTGCCATCCAGAGCCTCATCCTCCGCATAGATGAGATGCAGCTGGAGATTGAAGCCAATAAGCTAGTCGTCAAGACTATTGATGACCGTCTAGCTTCAATGGACCTGCGCATTACCAAGATTGAGACACTGTTAGAAGAAAGGAAGTAAGCAAATGAACTTAGAAAACCGATATTATGATGCGCTCAAGTGGCTGGTACTGATCTTCCTGCCCGCCTTGGCTGTCCTGGCTTCAGGACTAGGTGACCTCTATGGCTGGGCGCCCACTAGTCAGTTTGTGGCCACCATTAACCTGGTCGCTGTCTTCCTAGGCGCACTCATTCAGAAGTCCAGCCTAGACTATTGGAAGAAGGGCGGTGACGACCATGGGACAGGCCGATAAACTTATCAGAGTAGCCCAGAGCTACCTAGGCACCAGTCAATGGTCGGATGACCACCTGGCCATGGTAGACGCCTATAATTCAGTCAGCCCTATCCCAGTTGGCTATGCCGTCCAGTACGGAGATGACTGGTGCGACATCTTCGTCACCGTCTGTGGGGATGAAGCAGGCATTAGTCACCTCATTGGCCGAGAGTGTGGTGTCCCACGCCATCTGGCCTGGTTCCAAGAACAAGGCATCTGGCTAGGCCAAGAATGGCCACAAGCCGGGGACATTGTCATCTTCAACTTCGATGGTGGCCCTGTCGACCATATCGGTATTGTAGAGCGAGTACAGGCTGATGGGTCCATTAGCACCCTAGAAGGTAACTACAACGGCCGAGTAGCCAGAGCCTACTACGACTGGAACCATGAGGCTATTGCGGGCTATGCAAGACCTAGGTATGACCAAGAAGGTCAGGAGCCAGCCCCCGCATCATCGGAAGATACCACATCCAGTGACGACCTGATTACTGCGGTAGCCTGGGATGTGATCCGGGGCGAGTATGGCAATGGGGAAGAGAGAGTGAGAGAGTTGACTGAAGCAGGGTATGAGTATCAGACTGTGCAGGATAGGGTTAACCAATTACTAAGCTAACATAGAAAGAATCGTCACTCTTTACTTAGCAATCACAGAACAACTAGTCCCCCTTGACTCAGCTAGTAACCATTAAATAGCCACTCGTTACTCAGTTAATACAAAACAAACAGCCCCCCTTTACATAGCTAATCCACAAAAAATAGCCACCATAAGGTGGCTGTTTCTTTTCCTAGACTTGCCATCTAGCAAATTGCCATATAGAATAGAGACGAGCAACATTTTAATGAAAAGAGGAGGCCAAAGCATGGTTGAAGAGAGTATTACGCGCTACATGAGAGATGGCAAGTTCTATGTCCTGCCGCGCAAACAAAAAAATAGACTAGAAGTCTTTCAATATATTTATCAACACTTGCAGCAACATGCCCAAGAATTCACCGAAGCGCAACTCAATGAGCGAATCAAGGAAGTCTATGAGGATTTTGCGACCATGCGGAGATATCTAGTGGATTACAAGTATCTGATTCGGGATAACTACGGCAAGTCCTACCAGCTCAACCCCCAAGTAGGGCAGGCGCCTCAGATGGAGGCAGCCCATGAATTGGAAAATTAAGAATTTTTATTTGATTATGACGGTGGAGACCATCGCGGAGCAGATGTTTGTGTCCTTGACCTACCTGCTTTTGATCTACCTGGGCTACTCCATGACTGAGATTGGCCTGCTCTTGGCTACCTTTACAGCCACCACCATGGTTGCCGAGATTCCCAGCGGGATCTTGGTCGATTCGATCGGGGAGAAGCGGGTCATGTCCCTGTCCTTTCTCCTGCGGGCCATTGGCCTGTTCTTCATGGCAGGGACCCGCAACATTGTCGTCTTGATTCTGACGGCTGTCTTAACCGGCCTGGCCGTCTCCCTCAGCTCGGGGACCCTGCAGTCTTGGATTGTCAATGAAATCAAGGAAGCCAATGCGCCTTACGATATCGCGCAAGTATTTTCTAACCTCAAGATAATCGGGCCTTTCTTCGGCCTCTTGTCCGGCTTTGTCGGCGCGCAATTTCTGGGCAAAGACAACCCGGCCATTCCATTCTATGTGGCATCGGCCATCTTGATCGGCTTATTGGTCTATGTGCAGCTGGTGCCCAATGTCTTCAAGCCACGCCCGCGCCAGAACCACTTGGGGCAGATTAAGCAGGTCTACCGAGAAACCGTGGTAAACCTAATAGAAGCCCTCAAAGACAGCCGCATCCTGCTTTACTTTATCATGTTTTCCATTCCGGCCGTCTTGGACCTGGGGCCTTCTAACCAGTGGCAGGTCATCCTGGGGGATGCCGTGCAGGACTATATCGTGGGCTATTATATTATCGGGATTGGCCTCTCCACCATCCTGTCCAACCTCTTCCTCAGCAAGGTCCTCTTGAAGAAAAAGCGGGACATGGTGGGCCTAATCGACCGGGTTCTCCTGCTAGATGTGGTGACCCTCCTGGTCATTAGCTTCTATCTGCCGGTCTTCCCATACTTATTCCTCTTCCACGTCTTCTTAGTAGGCATTAATGGGACGCTGATTATCACCTATATCCACGAAAAGCTCATTAAGCAAGACCACCTGCGGACCTCGCTTGTCTCTTCCTTCTATTCCTTACAGGCCCTCGCTTCCAGCTTGCTCCTAACCGTCAACGGCTACCTGTCAGATCTGATTGGCATCAGCAAGACTTGGATAGCCTTCACGCTGATCTCAATGCTAGTCTTCCTGGCCTTGCGCGGGTTGACGGCAAGGAAAGAGCAGGGGCAGGAATAGGGTTTGGGGCAAATATAATAATCATTGGCCTAGGGACCTGTTAGCTGAATGGGGCAGGCCAGACCACAAAAAAAGGAGGCTAATGCCTCCTTTTATCATGCTTGAGAGCTTATTGAACGGCGTCTTGAACCGCGTCTTTAGCATCTTCAGCTTTGTCAGCTGCCGCTTCAGCCACGTCAGCTGCCGCGTCTTTAGCGTCTTCAACTTTGTCAGCCGCCGCGTCTTTAACGTCTTCAGCCTTGTCAGCTGCAGCATCTGCTACATCTTCAGCCTTGTCTTTAGCTGCGCCACCAAGTTCTTTGGCTTTGTCAAAAACATCGCCTGCTACATCTTTAGCGGTTTCGAAGGCGTTACCTGCTACTTCTTTAGTTTTTTCAAAGACATCACCGGCTACGTCCAGGGCTTTTTCGCCGAACTCGCCAGCTTTTTGAGACAAATCTTTCAATAAATCAGACATTTTAATGTCCTCCTTTTCATTTGATGACCTAAGTATAGCACAGGAAATTTTGATTGGAAAGTGCTTTAGCTAAAAATCGGTCTTAAGACTGATTTTTTCTAATTTTACTTCACATAAAAATCAAACGGACGTTAGAACAATATAAGTAAATATGCAATATAAACTGATATAAAGGCAATCAACTAATGAGCTATAGCTTGATTCCTGGTCCGTCAACTTGTGAAATTAATTAAATTAGTTTCAAATCTTGAAATCTCATATAGTCAAAATGGTAAAAAATCAAAAGGTATATTGAACTTGCATTGTAAATTAGACTGTGTTAAGGTTGAAGATGTAAGGCGGTAATTTGTCCTTACATTTCAATTCTGAACGAAAGGAGCAATATCATGATCTGGTCTATTATCGTAGGTGGCTTGATCGGTTTAGTAGCCGGCAGCCTTACTAAAAAACGCGGTTCAATGGGGATTGTGGCTAACGTACTTGCTGGTTTAGTAGGTTCTTCTGTTGGTCAACATTTTCTTGGGACTTGGGGTCCAAGCCTTGCAGGTATGGCTTTAATTCCATCTGTATTAGGTGCCGTAGTTGTAGTAGCAGTCGTATCTGCACTACTTGGCAAAAAGGCTTAAGCAACCGAGAGGAAACACAAGCAGTTACACAAACATTAAATAGAGTATAGGGAGACTATCATGTCACGAATTAAGAAATCTCTGCTCATCTTACTGTGTATTCCACCGCTTGTTCTATTTTCGATTAATTTGTATCGTAATCAGTCCTATGTCAATCTGGATTGGATAGGAGAGTACCTCAACAAACTGTCTTCATTCGGGTACTACTATAACCAGGCTATCTTCTGGTTATCTCTCGTCCTGACCATTGCGACACTCATTGCGATACTTGTCATCTTGTTCTATCCGCGAGACTACACTCAAGTGGTCTTGTCGGAGGCAAATGGACGGTTGACACTTAAAAAATCAGCGATCGTAAGCCATGTGAAGTCGGCCATTTCAGCCGCCTCTTACATGGCTTCTCCTAAAGTTAAGGTCAAACTCACCAAGAAAAAGTGTGAAGTAACCGTTAAGGGTGCCATTAACCAAGGGGTAGACGTTGTCAATAGAACAAACGCTTTACAGAAGGAAATTATTAATGGCCTCAATTCTTATTTGGGCTTGAACCATAATATCTATCTCAATGTGAAGGTCTTGAATACTGCAGCAGAGCAAACTAGCCAAAAAGCTCAAGCATTTGAAGCTCAGCCACAAGAAAACTTAGAGAACTAGGGGTAAGTCTTATGATCAAGAAAATCAAAAACCTACCCTATCCTATTCTCGGAGGGGCCATTGGCCTTGGCTTGGCAACTGTCATTTTGAATATCGGGTTTTTTCAGAACCATCTTTGTTGTCGCGCTTGTAGGAACTGGCGCAGTAGCTGGTTGGTATCTTCAAAATTCTCGCAAATAAAAGTAGAGAGGGGATAGGGTATGTCAAATAATCAACCTACATCAGATAAGACACTCAATCCAAGTCCTGCTGGCAAGTCTTACAATCGCAAAGCGATCAAAAAGAAGATTGGTCAGGCGCTAGCCAATGTTGACGGCCTCTTGGCAGTTGACGGTGGCTTCTTCTCTAACTTAGCTGGCAAGATTGTCAACACCGATAAGTTTACCAGTGGCGTCAAGCTAGTGATTGGTAAGGAAAAGGCGCGTGTAGACTTAAATGTCATTGCAGAGTATAAGAAAAACGTTTCTGATTTATATCATGACATCAAGCGTTTAGTGATCGATGTCATTCGGAACATGACAGGCCTTAGCGTGATTGAAGTCAATCTTAAGGTCCTTGAAGTCAAGACGCAAGCCAAGCAAGAAGCTGATTCTGTCAGTCTGCAAGATCATGTAAGCCATATGGCTGAAAGCACAGGCGAATTTGCCTCTGACACCTTAAGCAAAGCCAAAGACGGGATTGGCAGCGGGCTAGCGGCGGTCACTGAAAAAGTAGGCCAAGGCATTGAAGCGGCTAAGGACGCCATTAGTGGCGGTGCTGACCAGGCCAAAGATGCAGCCGGGGATACAACTGATCAAGCCAAGGATGTAGCCGAAGAAGCTGCGGACCAAGCTGAAGAAGCAGTAGCAGACGGTGTTGAAGCTGTCGAAGAAAGGGCCGATGACGCGAAGGAAGTGGCTGAAGAAGCTGCAGAAGAAGCAGCACATGTGGCTGAAGACACGGCAGAAGATCTTGCTGAGGCAGGCCAAGAGGCGACTGAGGACGCAAAAGAGCTAGCTCAAGAGGCTAAGGACCTTGCTCAAGATGGCGTTCAAGCTATCCAAGCAAGGGCAGAAGACCTTGCTGAAGGCAGTCAAGAAGTAGCGGAAGAAGCAGTCAGTAGTAGCTCACAAGCAGCAAACTCAAACCGGGCTTAGTCAGCCTCACTATAATCAAACGTTTGATTAGTCGACCACTCTGGTAAGGGTGGTCGATTTTTTTGACTAGGAAGACTTGACTATCAACTAGGGCACCCAACTAGATTAAATGACAGACTATTGGAGAAGCGATATAATAATAGGGACCGAAGGTTAGATATAAGTTGAGGTGAACGACCATGTTATCAATGCAATACAAAATTCAGTTGCCAGATGATTTTGATATGAATCTTATCCGGCAGCGGGTCAGAGAGAATGGGACCAAGACAGACGGCTTCCAGGATTTAATTTTCAAGGCCTATCTGATTTCGACCAAGGGTGAACATGATGCCCAGACAAACCAATACGCGCCCCTCTATTTGTGGAGTGGGGTAGATGGGATGAACCAATTCATCTGGCAGGGCTTCTACGACAACATTCTCAAGTCTTTTGGCTGGCAACATATCCCCATTGGGGTTCCCTTATCCTTCCAAAGAAGTGAGGATTTCCTGTCAGCGCGATACTGCATAGAGCTCAAAAGAGCTATCCCAGAGTCAGCCACCATGCAGGAATTGACCTTCTCCTGCGACACTGACCAGGACGCAGCCCGCTTATTAATCTATAACCCCGATAAATGGGAATGCTCAGAATATTATTTCTTCCAAAACTTGCCGGATCAAATTCAAGGTATGAATGTCTACGAGATCCTGCATATTTCGGTATAGCCCGACATAGGCAATCGCCATACGCAGAAGTAGCCGATGACGCCAAGGACGCGGTCGCAGAAGGTGCTCAAACTGTCCAGGAAAAGGCAGAAGACCTTGCTGAAGCCAGCCAAGAAGTGGCGGAAGAAGCAGTCAGTAGTAGCTCAGAAGAAGCAAACTCAAACTAGGCTTAACCAGCCTCACTATAATCAAACACTTGATTAGTCGATCACTCTGGTAAGGGTGGTCGTTTTTTTGCGTGTTTCATAGCTTTATTGAATACGGATAAGCATAGAAGACATAAATGCCTTTACAACCCATTTCGTGAATAGTACAATTAATACAAGTTCTATCATTTCCTTTCCCCTACAAACCCAGCTATATTAAAGGAAAGACTATTCGAAAAGTGGTATTAATAGGGACCGAGGGTTAGATATAAGTTGAGGAGGTCGATCATATTATCAATGCAATACAAAATTTAGTTGCCAGATAATCTTGATATGAATCTTTATTCGGCAGCGGTCAGAGATAATGGGACCAAGACAGACGGTTTTCAGAATTTAACTTTTAAGACCTACCTAATTTCGACCAAGGGTGAACATGATGCCCAGAGAAAACAAATATGCGCCCCACTATTAGTGAGTTTGGGTTGAAGTCTAGGCGTATGACTTGATAACCACCATAATCCGATAGTTGAAAGAAAATTAGATTTATACCATCTTCGTTTATCGTTTTATAAAGAGTAAAATAGTCTTCTTTTAGATTTTCTTGAATACTAAATTCTTGAATTATATTATCGAGTGATTTTCGTAATTCACGAAATAATCGTCTAAGTGATTGGTTCTCACTATCAAAGATTACTGTTAATCGGTCAATGCTGATATAAATAGATTTTTCTAGTTTTGATAAATCTACTTGACTTTGATATTCTCGTAGAGATTGAATGGTATTTTTCAACTGTAACGCCTCCTTTCTATGCTTAAAATATGCGTAATTCGTTGGTACTATTGATTTTTGCCAATGACTCGTTACTTAGGACGTTGTCTTAAGTGTATCGGTTTGCTGGCTGTTAGAAACGCCAGCTTTTGTGTTGGAGAATTTGGAGAACTTCGGGCTTCGGGCGCTCTGCCTTCGGCCCGCGCCCTTGCACTTGTTCTCCAATCTCCATCTTATTAGTTTATATACTAGCTAAATACTTGTCTAAAAAACTTGAGAGCAGTTCAAATGGTCTAAATTCAATTTCTTCGCCTCGAATGTCGTTAAATACATCATCATTTATTAAAACAGATGCTTCCCTAAACTAGACAAATAAAAAGAATGAGTGTCATTGTCTTTTGTTGCGTAATGTGTAGATTTCATAATATCCTCAACATAATCATTTTTCGTTTTTCATGGACTTTGTATTACCATTTTGGTATAATTATATGGATTCTAAACGAAAGCCTAAGAACTCTTTGTAAAGCTTTCTGGGGTGTTTTTGTATATTCATAAGTTAGCTTGTATCATCTATTTTTGTACGTTTCATATTATAACCAAAAAGGTTATATAAGTATAATACAACCTTTTTGGTTATAGGTCAATGAAAAAGCGAAAGGAATTTTATAATGTTAAAAGACAATATAAAAAAAGCCCGACTGGATGCAGGTCTCACTCAAATAGAAGTTGCTGAAAAGTTAGGTGTAGCTCAAGCTCAATATGCTAGGTGGGAAAACGGAGGGAGGAATCCAAAAGATGAAACAGTAAAAAAACTAGCTGAAATATTTGGAGTTACTTTTGATAAACTTCAAGGTAGAAATGATGGATTGGATGATATTGTAGATTTACTTAGAAAAGTGGAATTAACTGATGAACAAAAGTTAGAAATATATTTCTTGATAAAGAAGTATTTAGGTAGTGTAAAATAAGTTGTGTAAAGACCTTTGAACTATGAAGGAGGGTGCTACGGTGAAAAAATTATCTGTTGAAGAAGTTGCAAGAAGACGGACTTTATTGTTTGGGGTTCTTGCCGTCATTTTTGGGGTCCTCATTTTTCGAAACGGTGTTGGTTTCACCAAATTTTCCTTGGACCTATTAGCTGTTTACTTTTTAGTCGATGGACTAGGAAGCTTTCTTCTGCGCTTTATGTTGCGTCGCAAGTCTATTTCCTATAGCCATTCCATTTGGTTAATTTTTCTTTCGGTTAGTTTGAGTTGGTTGAATCGATTGACCAATTTACCCGTTGATTTGATTGTAATTTGTTTAGGAGCTTACCAGTTGGGAACAGCTCTGATTTATGCCATTACATTTTGGCTTTACAAGGCCAATCGTGTAAAAGGAGGCTGGTTCTATTTATTGGATGCTCTTTTGAACGGGGGGATTGGTATAGCAAGCGTCTTGGGACCTAGTTCAGATGGGCACTTTCAATTTATCATCTTGGGGACTTATCTGGTCTTGTTGGGGATTTCTAATATTCGAGATGGTATTTTATTTGATAAAGACCAACAAGGCCAGGAGTTAAAACGTCGCTTTCGTATTAGCCTACCTGTTATCTTTGCTGCTTTTATCCCAGCTGAATCGCTAAAACGGTTTAACCAATTTCTTCAAAAAGGAAGTTCGGCGGGCCATAGCGGTCCTTATCGACTGGTGAAAAAAGAAGAAGAGGCAAGAGAATTAGAAATTTTAGTTCATACTTCTGATAGCAACCTATTTGGTGCCATTGGGCATGTTGATATTTGTTACCAGGGGACGGTGATTTCTTACGGAAGTTACGATCCCTTTTCAGAGCGTCTGTTTGGGACGATTGGCGATGGCGTACTTTTTAAAGTGGATAAGGAACCATACATCGAACTATGTAAAAAGGAGAGTCACAAGACTCTGTTTGGATACAGTCTATCCCTTACTGAAGAAAAGAGTCAGGCAGTGGAGGAGCGTCTAGCTGAGATTGATCAGTTATTAACACCTTGGGATCCGCCTAGTAGGTTACAAGAAGACGGTCAGCCGACCTATGCCTACAAATTGAAGTATGATTTAGGGGCTGAGCTATATAAATTTACTTCTTCGCGTTTTAAATCTTATTTTGTTCTGTCTACTAATTGCTGCCTGTTAGCAGATTCAATTGTGGGACAGGCGGGAACGGCCGTATTAGATGTGCGGGGAGTGATTGCACCAGGGACCTATCAAGATTATTTAGAATACGAATTTGAAGCTCCAAATGGACTGGTCCATACACGAACAGTATATTAAGAAAAGAAAGACAGATTCTAAATTTTGAGAAATCTGTCTTTTCTGCACTATATTTTACAATTTATCTATTAAATAAAAAATAATTTGAAGACACAGGTATGTTGATGGAAATAAACGAGGTTAAAGGGACTTAGTAAAGAATAGAAAAGCGAACTCGAACAGGATATAATTGATTATATAAAACAGTGGAGCCAATAAAATTTGGTAGCTTTTTGGTAGCTAAACAGACAGAATATCAAGTTTCTTTAAAACAATACAAAAAAAGAATGTTGATTTATCAGCATTCTTTTTTAATTCAAATAGTTTCTCGGAATTAGAAATAGTGGGAAAATAAGGAAAAAGCCCTTTTAAATAAGGCTTTTGAGGTAGTTTTTTATCTTTTAATCTATTTGAGCAACAAGAATAGAACATCAGAAGAAAACTCAAAAACCATATTGAGATATAGCGTAAAGTAGGAGGAAATATTATGCCAAGACCAAGAACAAAAGAAGATTTAATGATTGCAGCGAAAGAAAACTATGATAAGTTGAATGTATTAATTGCTAAGCTATCTGACGAAGAATTAAACACACCTTTTGACTTTTCAAGTGATGAAAAAAAGAAAGAGGCTCATTGGAAAAGAGATAAAAATCTAAGAGATATTTTGATCCATTTATATGAATGGCACCAGCTTCTTTTGAATTGGGTAGATACAAATTTAAAGGGAGTGGCAAAACCTTTTATTCCAGCTCCATATAATTGGAAAACTTATGGAGATATGAATGTCGAGTTTTGGAAAAAACATCAAAATACTTCTCTTGAAGATGCAAAAGAAATGTTTCGTAAATCCCATAAAGATATTTTAGAATTAGCTGAGAGATTTACAAACGAAGAATTGTTTTCAAAAGATGTCTATAAGTGGGTAGGAGGAAGTGTACTTGGTTCGTATTTTGTAAGCACTACTTCAAGTCATTATGATTGGGCGATGAAGAAATTAAAAGCACATCAAAAAAATTGTAAGAAAAAATAAGCAGATATGGAGATGAATAAATAGGATCATATCATAAAGTTAGCTTTCTATTGGAAAATCTAATGCTTAAGTTGTATACTAGTGTTATCACAAGCTTGGAGGTGAATACGTGCGTGATTGCTCCAGTGATAGGTCGCGCATGACAATCATCATGAAAATTATCCTAACTATCTTGTTTATTGTCCAAATAATTTTATCGCTTTATCTAGCTTATCTTACGAAGAAGGCTAATAAGCTAGACGCTGAAATTCAGGCATTAAAAGAAGAAGCTGAACATAAAAAACTAACATAAGGCAACAAGTCAAAAGAGCCAGCCCCCTAGGGCTGGCTCTTCTATTTCATTTTCACTTAAACAAGGCCTTAGCCGCGTCCGCGATATAGTGGGCGGTGTCTGACTGGTTCATGGTATAGAGGTGAATCCCGTCGGCGCCTTGGGTGATCAGGTCGACAATTTGGTCCAGGGCATAAGCTAGGCCGGCTGCCCGGAGGGCTTGAGGCTCGTGCTCATACTTGTCCAGGATGGCTTTGAATTTGCGAGGCAACTTGGTGGTCTCACAGGTGGTCAGCAGGCGCAGGGCCTGGTTGCGGTTGACGATGGGCATGATACCCGCCAGGATTGGCACTTCGATATTGGCCAGGGCGCACTTTTCCTGGAAATGATAGAAGCAATCATTGTCGAAGAAGAGTTGGGTAATCAGGCGGTCAACGCCAGCGTCGACCTTGCGCTTGAGGAAGCGGATGTCCGCGACTGCATTAGGTGCGTCGGGATGGACTTCCGGATAGCAGGCCGCCGTAATGTCGAAATGGGGCTTGCGTTCCTTAATGAAATGAATGAGCTCTTCCGCATAAGAGAAGTCACCGACCGGCTCCAGGCCTTCCAAAATGTCGCCGCGTAGGGCCAGGACCCGACGGATGCCCAGTTGGTCCAGAGAATCCAAGCTAGCCGCCACGCGCTCCTTGCTCAGGTACATAGCTGGCAGGTGGGCGATGGTGGGGATGTGCAGGGTATTCTGAACGTGATTGGCTACCTTAAGGGTGGTTTCCTCAATATTAGGCTGGCGATTGCTGCAGGTGACACTGATGAAGTCCGGCTTGAGTTCCGCCAAATCATTCAAAGTATGGGTCAGTCTCTCCGCCCCAACTTGGGTGTTGGGCGGGAAGACTTCATAGGATAAGGATGGATGGTGGAAGGGTGCCGGTGGCTGTGTCATAGGGGTTAGAGCTCCTCTCGAATGTTACGGGTAGCCTGGGTTAAGTTAACCAAGCTAGCCTTAGTTTCTGGAATACCACGCGTCTTGAGACCGCAGTCTGGGTTGATCCAGACACGTTCAGTTGGCACTTTGGCCAAGATCGCGCGGATAGTGTGTTCAATTTCTTCCACAGAAGGGACACGAGGGGAGTGAATGTCGTAAACCCCAGGACCTACTTGTAATTGGAAGTTTTGGCGTTCTAATTCGTCCAAGATGTGGAGGTTAGAACGGGATGCTTCGAAGGAAATCACGTCAGCATCTAATTGCTCGATAGCAGGGATGATGTCAGTGAATTCACTGTAGCACATGTGGGTGTGGATTTGAGTCGTTGGTGCCACGCCGGAGTGAACCAAGCGGAAGGCTGGAATCGCCCAGTCTAGGTATTCAGAGTACCAGTCAGACTTACGCAAAGGTAATTTCTCACGGAGGGCCGCTTCGTCGATTTGGATGATGTGGATGCCGGCCGCTTCCAAGTCAAGGACTTCTTCACGGATTGCCAAAGCAATTTGCAGGGTAGATTCCTTGATGGTGATGTCTTCACGAGGGAAGGACCAGTTAAGGATAGTAACCGGACCGGTTAACATGCCTTTGACAGGAAGGTCGGATTGGGCTTGAGCGTAAGCAGACCACTTAACGGTGATTGGACGTTCACGCTTAACGTCGCCCCAGATGATTGGTGGCTTCACACCGCGAGTCCCGTAGGATTGTACCCAACCGTTCTTAGAGAAGAGGTAACCAGACAGGTTCTCACCGAAGTATTCCACCATGTCGTTACGCTCGAATTCACCGTGAACCAGGACGTCAAGGCCGATTTCTTCTTGCCATTTGATCCATTCGTCGATTTCAGCTTCGATGAAGGCAGTGTATTCTGCTTCTGTCTTCTCGCCACGACGGAAGGTCGCGCGGTTAACCTTAACTTCGCGTGTTTGTGGGAAGCTGCCGATAGTGGTAGTAGGTAAGACTGGTAAATTGAAGGCTTGGTGTTGAGCCTTAGCACGTTCAGCCAAAGCAGGTTGGCGGGTGAAGGCTGCGTCATCTAAACCAGCTAATTGAGTGGCTAATTCCGCATTGCGAACGGTACGTTCTGCCGCGAAGAGGGCCTTGTTAGCTGCCAAGAACTCTTCCCCTTGGCCAGCACGGATAGCATCCAATTCACGTAATTCGTCTAATTTCTCAGCGGCAAAAGCGAAGTGAGCCAAGATTTCAGGCGCAAACTCTTCGTTAGCCGTAGTGAAAGGCACGTGGAGGAGAGAACATGAAGTAGATAGTACCACGTTTTGGGCTGGAATTTCTTCCAAGAGGGCCAAGGTCTTCGCATAGTCATTACGCCAGATGTTCTTACCGTTAACCACCCCTGCGTAGAGGACTTTGTCAGCTGGGAAGCCGTGTTCTTTGACTAAGTCTAAGGTCTTGCGGCCTTCTAAGAAGTCCAAACCGATGGCTTCAACTGGTAATTGTACCAAGTGGCTGTAGACGTCACGCACGTCACCAAAGTAGGTTTGTAAGAGGACGGACAAGCCAGCCTTGTCAGCTAATAGGCCTTGGTAGAGTTTGTCGAAGAGGGTCAATTCCAATTCAGAGATGTCCTTAACTAAGGCAGGCTCATCTAATTGGATGTCAGTCGCGCCTAAGTCAGCCAAGCGACGGAAAACTTCCTTATAGGCTGCCACTAAAGGCTCGATGAATTGAACTGGGTTGACGCCTTCAGCGTATTCAGCCAGACGTAAGAGGGTGAATGGCCCAACTAAGACTGGACGAGTGTGGATGCCTAAGTCCTTAGCTTCTTGGAATTCGTCAAAGAGCTTGTGGCCGGCTAACTTAACTTGGGTGTTAGCCTCGAATTTAGGTACAATATAGTGGTAGTTGGTGTTGAACCATTTTTTCATTGGGAGGGCGCGTACGTCACCTTTTTCCCCTTGGTAGCCGCGGGCCAGGGCAAAGTACTTGTCCAATTCGCTCAAGTCAATGGCTTGCACTTGCTCAGGTACGATATTGAAGAGGACAGCAGTGTCCAAGAAGGTATCGTAGAGGGAGAAGTCATTACTTGGGATTTGGTCCACGCCGCGTTCTTGGGCTAGGCGCCAGTGTTTAGCGCGGAGTTCCTTAGCGGTTGCTTGAAGTTCTTCAGCGCTGATTTCCTTACGGAAGTATTTTTCAGTAGCAAATTTTAATTCACGGTGTTCCCCGATTCGTGGGAAACCAATAATCGATGTTGTCATGCAATCGACCTCCTTATTGATAAGTCTATCCTATCATGGAAACGGTCCTCTTGAATAATTGAAAAAAAGTATACACGGTTATAGTTTTAGGTTATAATATACTGGAGTAATTCAAGGGAGTGACTATGATGAGAATCCAACAACTGCAATATCTTGAGAAAATCGTGGAATCAGGCTCCATTAATGAAGCGGCCAAGGCCCTCTTCTTATCCCAGCCTAGCCTCAGTAATGCCATTAAGGAGTTAGAGCAGGAGATGGATCTGCAGCTGCTAGTCCGCCAGAAGTCTGGGGTCTCTCTGACCAACGAAGGCCGGGAGTTTATGATCTACGCCCGCCAAATCCTGGACCAAGTCAAGCTCATGGAAGCCAAATACAAGCAACACACCGTCCGCAAGCAGGCCTTCTCGGTGTCCGCCCAGCACTATGCCTTCGTGGTCCATGCCTTTGTGGACTTGATTAAGCAGGTAGATGCGGAAGAGTACCAGTTCACCCTGCGGGAGACCGAGACCCAGAACATCCTGGAAGACGTCATGTCCTTCAAGAGTTCCCTGGGCATTCTCTACCTCAACAAGTTCAACCGCCAGGTCCTGACCAAACTCTTCAAGGAGAAAAAGCTCAAGTTTACGCCTTTGTTCAAGGCTAAGCCCCACGTCTTCGTCTGCCGAGACAATCCTCTGGCTCAGAAGTCATCGGTTAAGTTACGGGACCTAGAGGACTATCCTTACCTATCTTATGAGCAAGGCCAGGAGAACTCCTTCTATTTTGCGGAAGAGATTTTGAGTACTCTTAACCGCAAGATGCACATCAAGGTCAGCGACCGGGCCACCATCTTCAACCTCATGGTGGGGCTTAATGGCTATACCATTTCTTCAGGGATCATCTCCAGCGAGCTTAACGACGACAAAATCATCGCCATTCCCCTAGAAGTGGACGACATGATGACCCTAGGCTACCTCATGCCCCAACAAGTGGAGCCAAGCCCCATTACCCGCCAATACCTGGACCTCCTTCGGGCCAATATCCGTGGCTATGGGTTTGAGATTCTGGAGGATAAGGAGAAGTAGGGGGGAGTTAGCTAGTTAGTTACTTAGTTTCTGCCCGCCTGACGGCCATAGATTGGATATAATGAAAAAAGACCAGCTGCCTGGCCCTGAAGAGGAGAGGTGGCTGGTTATTTTTGTGTGTCTGCCTGCCGGGACGTGACTGTCAGGCCTCATTAAGCCAAAAGGCGGGGCCAGGTGCAGGGACCGGCTCCAGCCAGCCTGTGGCTGTCTTCCGCCTTGCCTGGCTATGGCGGGGCTAAGTCGCTAGGCTCCAAGCCCCGCTCATACGCCAGACATCCTGGCCAGCACCAAGCCCGCTTTTGGCCATGAGGCCTGGTAGTCACTGGCGGAGTGGGGAAGAAAGAACCAGCTTCCTGGCCTTATGTGGTGAGGAGGAGGGTTTCTTTTTATGAGGGATTTGTAGGTTATAGATAGTTGAAAGGGTAGTCATTGCTCTTGTAGTGTGCTAGAATAGTTATAAGATAATAACAGGAGGGATGAAAATGGCTTCTGATATCAACAGCAATCCAGAGCTTGCCGGGGAAGTTGCTACTGGAATTATTAATGCTTTAAGGGGTTTAGAAAGCTTAAATACTGTCAAGTTGGATCAAAAAACAACTGTGATGGGAAATGCATCTGCGCATATGGCCATAAAAATGGTTGAAGAAATGACGATGAATGTTCATAACGCGGTAAATGACATGGTGACTAACTTACAGTCAGTGGTTAGCACATTTACTGAAGTCGATGCTCAAAATGCTAGTCAGTTCTCTTCAGAGGAGTGATATAAAATGACTCAAGATGCCTATGATAATCGAAAAGCACTTTTTGAGAGAAAAGAGCAACTTGAACAAGAAAGTAGAAATCTCTTAGAATTAATGCAAGTCTTCCAAGCGGACCTAGACCGAGGCTGGTCTAGCTTAATGGATTTACTCCCGGTTTTTAAAGGTGATTTTGCCTTGGAAAGTTTGTTAAATAATATGGATTCTTTGCGTCTTAAAATTCCTAGGAAACTAGAAGAAGCATATCAAGACCATCAACAAGAGCAATTTCAAGTTGATAGAAAAATAGAGTCTCTATCTGCTTCGGATCAGGAGGAGGATAGCCAATGAGTATAGATATGTATTTAGGGGAATCTCTAGCTCAAGCAGATTCTGCCAAAGCTTATTGTAACCAAGTCGTAGAAAGATTAGATGCATTGCATGATGCAATAGGGAGATTAGGCTTTGATACTAAGGATGAATTGAAGGGTGAAGCCTACGATTCAGTACGATATTATATTGACGCTATCATATGGCCGATGATTAAATCGACAATTGAGCTCACTCAAAAAGTAAGTAGAGCTGTGGTACGATTTCCTACGGATTTTCAAATGCGTGTTCATACTGAAGATGTTAAGCAATCCCAACTTGAACAAGCGATTGCGCAATTCGATAGGAGTATTGAAGTATGGGAACGCCATCGTCAAGAAGTGATGGCGAGACAGATTGGCCCTGTTAACACGGTACAAATACAGTATATAGATGAGCAGCTGACTAGTATGGTGGAAGCGCGACGTATTTTGGTGGAAAGATTACAAAAATTATTTGCCTTTAACGTTAGTTCTGAGCATATGTTTACTGATCAATCGGTAGAAATACAAAAGACTTATTTAAAGGTAAATTTGGCATTCAGACTGACAACTAGTTCTTGGAATGCTGAAAAAGGCCTATTCCATGTACCTAATATGAGTGAATTAACCAAGGAAGAACAAGAGATTGTTTCGCCAGCTTACGAAAGGAAGAAGAGAATTCCTTGGTCTACTCTTCGTCCAGGTTTTAACAAAGAAGAACAGAAAGAATGGGAGCGGATTAAGCATTGGAATAAGGGACAAATGAGCCAAGTGTACTCTTGGAGTACTACTCTAAACACATATGTGAATACAGTTAAAGGTACTGCATCTGGACCGGCGACAAAACGAATGGCTGAAATATTGTATGAAGAGAGTGATCCAAAGCGTTTTTCATATCAGGATCCTGTGATGCAATATGTTGGGAATGTATATTTCGCAAATTATGATCCAGTAGAGAAAAGAGAAGCGAATTTCTGGGATAAGGTAAAGGCAACCATATACTTAGCTTCAAGAATTGGAGCGGGGGTTTCATCTTCGATTGCTTTTAATAATATTGCAGCGCAAGCTTCCATACAAGCAGCTAAAATTAAGGCAGTTGATATAGATAGCGAAGTGAAGCTGCCTGAGCCTCAGCCTTTCTCAACTTCAGCAAGCGTAGAAAAGTCTCTCCAAAAATGGGGTTATACTGTTGATGAGTTTAAGTCCTTGACCGACGCTGATGCAGTATTACATCAAGGTACCATAGCTAAAGTAAGACAAGTCCGTGATGATATAGGAATTCCTCAACCATATACCAAGATGGCCAAGGTCATTCCAGAAAAATTTATTGATAGTTATTTTGGCGAGAACCCAAGAAAACAAATTAGCGGATTTGTTTCAGTAAAAGAAGATTCGCTATCGCTAAAAACTATGGAAGAAATATACGAAGGTAATGCTCTAAACTATCATGATTCCGAATTTCACCTAGATGATAAGACATATGGGAAGTTTGAATTTGATTTATATGAGGATGATATAAAACATATTAGGATTCCTTATGAGGATAATGTATCTTCTTCAAGAGATAGTAACCCATTCACTGGTAGAGGATTTACTGGAACTGATAGAATGGTCTTACCAGAATATAAATTATTTGAAAAAAGGAACTTTGAGACTGGGGATGTGTTTAGTATATACAATAGTCAAACAGGAGAAAAAATAAAGCAGTTTATATACATTGATAAGGAATGGAAACTTGATTTTGAGGGGATGATGAAAAAATGAACTTCGCAATCTATAAAGGTAAAAAATATGAAGTGATAGGTCGAAACCCTAATCAGATACGTATCATTTCACCTACACCAGCTCCAGGTTTAGAACTTATTGAGGGTGGCTTCGGTTCAGAAAAAACGACCATGTATCAGCGTATCTGTACATATGATGAATTAGATGACTTCTTTTCTGAAGAAATTTATCCTCTCTATCGTGGCACCTATTATGGTTTGTCTGATCGAGTTCGATCTAGAGGGAATGTGTTTTATTTTGAGTTAAGTTCTTCCGATAGAATAGATCTGGAGGAGAATGGCTTTAAGGTAATGGAGCCGCTGTGGTATATAAAAATTGTACCTGAAAGTGAAATAGACGGGGCTAAGATTATACGGGAGCCTTATCCGGTTGAACCATTTAAAGACTTCCCAATTGAGGAGGAGTTAATCGACAAGGCAGACTTTCATCAATGGATTTTAGACAATCCAGACACAACAGGTTTGTGTTATGAGGACTAGATGGCTGCTAACGTATGATAAACTGGACTAGAGTGACCTGATTAAATGCCATGCAAGGTGGGATGATAATGATTTTCGCAGTTTATAAGGGTAAAAAATATGAAGTAATAAGTGAACGACCTAATCAAACGCATATCATATCTCCGACACCGGCTCCAGGCTTAGAACTGGTTGAAGGGGGCTTCGGGTCAAAGAAATTGACCATGTATCAACGGGTCTGTACAGATGATGAATTAGACAATTTCTATTCTGAAGAAATGGAACTCTTATATCGCGGTAGCTATTATGAGAAGGTTGGCTATGTAAAAGTAATGAATAATGTATTCCATTATACGCTAATTTCTTCTGATGAGGTTGATAGGAAAGAAAATGACTTTGAGGTGATTGATTTCAGATGGTATGAAAAAATGGTGCCAGAAAGCGAAATAGAAGGGGCCAAGATAATACGGGAGCCTTATCCGATTGAACCATTTATTAACCAGCCAAGTGAAGAAGAGATAATTGACAAGGCTGATCTTCATCAATGGGTGCTAGACAATCCGGTCTCCGCAGAACTGCTCTATTATAAAGACTAGTATGACCTATGTCAGGAATGACCAAAACTAAATAGACCAGCCACCTAGCCCTATGTGGGTGAGATGGCTGGTCTATTTTTATAACGCAACAACAAAAAAACGCCACTACCTCAGGGTAGTGGCTTCTTTATGCTTACTTGTTAGCGCGGCCGCTGTAAGTACCTTCAGCGGTGTTGACGACTAAGTATTCGCCGGCTTCGATGAAGTCTGGCACGTTAACTACTAAGCCAGTTTCCATAGTTGCAGGTTTCCCAGAACCAGAAACGGTAGCACCTTTGATAGAAGGTTGGGTTTCGGTTACTTGGAGGACAACCGTTGATGGGAGTTGAACCCCGATTACTTCGCTGCCGTAGAATTGGATCTTAGCTTCCGCATTTTCCAATAAGAACTTCAATTCGCGTTCGATAGCGTCTTCTGCGATTTCGTATTGGTCATAAGTTTCTAAGTCCATGAAGAAAGCAGTGCTGTCTTGGCTGTAGAGGTATTGCACGTCTTTGGTGTCGATGTGCGCACGTTCTACCTTTTCATCTGGACGCATGGTGGTGTCCACAGTAGAGTTGTTGCGGACGTCACGGATTTTCATTCGCATGATGGTGTTACCTTTCCCTGGTTTGTGGTGGGAAATTTCCAATACGCGCCACAATTTACCGTCTAGGATGAAAGTCATCCCTGCTTTTAAATCACTTACACTAATCATCTTACTGCTCCTTTTGTCAGTTGAATTTGAGGCCAAAGCCTCGATACCTTCGTTATTATAGCATACCTTATAGGCAAAATTAAAGAAAAAAATGATTCGGGCTAGGATTTGCGCCGTTCATAGTAATAGAGACAGGCAATTCCCTCAAGTAGGGTGGCCGCCACGAGCCAGAGCAGACAGTCGCTGTGAGCCAGAATGGCCCAGGTTACCGCCGCTAATAAAACACAGAGCAAGGTGGGGTGGAGATACTTCATGATCTAGCCTCCTAACTGATGTGGAAGAGGAAATGGACTTTTACCTAGTATACTTCAAGTGAATTGTGAAGTAAAACCTTTAGTGGAAAGGGGGACAGGAAATTAAGAGGAAGGCAGAAACTAGGAAAAGCCGCCAAAATTCGAGGAAAAGGCCGGAAACCTGTGAAAAGGCCCCAAAACGAGGCGGAATCTGGGAGCCAGTGGTCCACTCCGTCGAGTGGACCACTAGCTCGGTCAGAAACCTGGGAAAAGGCGCAAAACGGGGCAAAAGCTGGGAGCCAGTGGATCACTTTGTCGAGTGGACCACTAGCTCGGTCAGAAACCTATGAAAGAGGCGCAAATCGGGGCAAAAGCTAGGAGCCAGTGGTCCACTTTTTCGAGTGGACCACTAGCTCGGTCAGAAACCTGGGAAAGAGCCCAAAACGGGGCAAAAGCTGAGAGCCAGTGGCCCACTTTGTCGAGTGGACCACTGGCTCGGGCAGAAACTCAAGGGGAGCCACACTCCCCATCTTTTTAGAGTAAAATATTCCTAATTCCGGCATAGTCCTGAACTACATAGGTCAGAGGCAGGTCACTAGGCGCGGCGGCTTGATGCGGATTGTACCAGAGGCTGTCAATGCCGGCCTGGTGGGCGCCCAGCATGTCGCTTTGCAGGCGGTCGCCAATCATGAGGTAGGCGCTAGTGTCTTCGGCGCCGGTCATCTTGTAAATGGCCTGGTAGAAACCTGGGTCTGGCTTGCTGTGACCCAGTTCGCCGGAAATAGCCAGGTGGTTAAAGAGGTCCAGCCACTGAACCTGAGCCAGACGCTTGCGCTGGGTGTCGGAAACGCCGTTAGTAGCGGCCACCAGCTGGTAGCCAGCCCTTTTCAAGTCTAGCAAGAGGGTGTCGGCGCCGGGAAAGATTTGGTTGTGGACGACTAAAAGGTCGCGGTATTGGTCATCCAGGCTGCGGCCGTCCAGGTGATCCAGATGGGGCTGGAAAAATTCCTTGAAGCGGCGGTCCAGGAGTTGGTCTAGGGTCAGCTGGCCCAATTCCAGCTGGTGCCAGAGTCGGTGGCTGTGGGCGTGGTAGTCGGCCAGGATCTGGTCGCTGTAGTCCAGGTCGTGGGCCTGGCAAAAGGCTTCAAGAGCTAGGGCCTGGCTGGCGTCGAAGTCCAGCAGGGTATGGTCTAGGTCGAAGAGGAGGTAACGATAGGTCATAGGGTCAATCCTTTCTAGTGGGCAGCAGCCCTTATTTCTGGTAGTTGCCAGCCTAATTTTTCTTGTTACTTCTCCCCCAACAGTCGCTCAATATCACGGGTGATGCGTTCAGGCTTGGTGGTGGCAAAGTAGCGTTTGACCACTTGGCCCTGGCGGTTAATCAGGAATTTGGCGAAGTTCCACTCGATGCGCCGGCCCATGCGACCGCGTTTTTGGGACTTGAGCCAAGTGTAGAGCGGGTCGGCCTGGTCGCCGTTAACTTCTATCTTGGCAAAGCGTGGGAAAGTGGTCTGGTAGTTGAGGCTACAGAAGTCATTGATTTCCTGAGCGGTTCCAGGGGCTTGGCCCTTGAATTGGTTGCAAGGGAAGTCCAAGACGGCGAAGCCTTGGTCGCGGTAGCGGTCGTAGAGGGCTTGCAGGCCTTGGTATTGGGGCGTGAAGCCACAGCCGGTGGCGGTGTTGACAATTAAGAGCACCTGGCCGCGGTAGGCTTCCAAGGCAAAGGGCTGACCGTCTTGGGCCATCACGCTAAAGTCTGTTACTTGTGTCATGGGTGAGCTCCTTAAGTTGGTGGTTTGTGTCTTGGCTGGGGCTTGATTCGGGGGCTGGAGCCCTAGTGCAGGCCTTGAGTCAGTTACTTGTGTTACAGCAAGTGGCTTGAGTCGGGGCGGCCTGTCATAGCGCGCGGCTTAGGTCTGTCGTTTCAGGGCAAGTCTAGTCTTTGGCTTGCTCCCCATCCCCCTCCAAAGGCGCCAGGCCCCGTTTGTCTGGACCCAAATCTAGCAGGGGGGCGATGTCGTGGACATATTCCAGCACGCCCATGTATTGGTCCTGGTCATCGAAGACGCCGATATAGGTCACATAGGCAAAGCGGCCGTCCGAGCGGTGGAACCACATGGATTCGCTGGTCCGGCGCTTGTGCTTGAGATCGTCAATCAGGGTCATGACCATGTCCAAGCTGCGCGGCGGGTGGCACATTTTAACGTGGCGACCGATAGCGCTAGGCACTCGGGGAAAGAGTTTGTTCTCGATAGCCATGGAAGTGTTGAAGTATTTGAAAAGGTCGTTTTTGTCGATAAAGGTAATCTCAAAGGGCAGGTGGTTGAGGATGAGGTTGGCTTCCTTGAGGCTGAGATAGCCACCACCAAAGGGCAGGTCGGCCTCGGGATTGGGCGCCGGGCTAGTAGTTGAGTCAGCGACTGAGGTAGAGTCTGAGCCAGAAGCTGAGTCACTAACCGAGCCAGTGGCTGAGTTAGCGACCGGCTTAGCGGTTGGGCCAGGTTGGATGGCACTTGCCGGATCGTCAGCAGAGGCCCCTGCCGGCCCCTCGTTTTGAGCCTCAGCCCCACGTCCAGCTCCAGCCAGCTCCCCATTTTCCTCTTGCTCCCCAAACTTCACCCGGCTTGGCACCCACTCCTTGTCCGGCTGGATGATAGCATAGCCGAACTCGGGGCTGTCCTTGGCGATGGCCAGCCAGTCGTCCTCGCTGAAGAGGGACAGCAAGAGAGGAATCAGGATGGCTTCTTCCTTGAAGATCATGTCCTTGAATTCCTGGACGAAGGCCTGGTAAGTGGCCAGGACTTGGGCTACGGAGGCGTCCCTAGCCTGGTCCACCAGGCCTTTCAGCGCTTCCGTAGCCAAGCCAAATAAATCCCGTATCTGGTCGTCCACACCCCACATAACCTTAGGCGGCGCGTCGTGGCCGTAGGACTCCATGATGGGGAAGAAGAGTTCTTCCTTGCGACGGTAGTGGCGTTGGAATTGGTCCAGCAGCTGGTATTGGCGAGTCAGGCCGCGCAGGAGGCCGGGGTCTAAGTCCTGGCCCTGGCTTTCCGCAGTCTCCAGGGCATCCAGCAGGCGTTGAATCCGGTGGAGACCCGCTTGTAGGGCTAGGTTTTCTTGCTTGAAGATCCAGACGGGATGGCCTTCCTGCTGGCTGTCGGGCACTTCTTTGCCCTGGACGCCGGCGGCCATGACCTTGGCGTGGACGGTACAGAGCTTCATGACGTCTTCGAAGCCCACACCGTGGTCGCCATTCATGAGTTCGTGTTCCATGAGGGAGACTTCGATAGGCGACACATCGCTAAAATGGGCCTGGAAGTCGGCCTCCACACTGTCGGGGCTGGCCCCATGGTGGAGGCGGAGCAGGATGTCCTTGAGGACTTGAATGCGTTGGTCGCGACTGTTATTGGTCATGATCATCCACTCCTTTGACTAGATAGCCATTGTGGTGGAGTTCCTGAATGAGGACCTGCTGATTCAGGCCAATCAGGCTGGCGCCCCGTTCCAGGCTAGTCACCGCGCCCACGGTCTTGAGCATGACGGGATTGCCTAGGGGCTTGAAGCCTAGGTCAATGAGGAGTTCTTTGACTTCGGGATGGGCCTTGAGGGTCGTGGCGACCGGCAGGCTGAGGTCGATCCAATTATCCATGAGACTGCTCCTTTCGCTTGGCTTTGGCTTGGTTGCGCAGATGGTGGTAGATTTCCAGGCAGGAATCCACCAGGAAAATAGACAGGGCAATGGCCCCAGCAATCAGGGCGGATTGCAGTAGGTAGTGGCTGGCTTGGGCTGGATTGTCGTTGATATAGTAAAAGGCCGTCCGGTAGACACCAATCCCAGGCACTAGCGGGAAGAAGCCAGGAATGTAGAACATGGTGACTGGGGCCCGGAAACTACGGGCGAAGAGTTGGGACAGAATGGCAATGCCGATGCCGGCCACTAAGGTGGCGACGGCCGGTCCATGTCCAGGCATGACTAAGAGATAGATCAGATAGCCCAGGGCGCCCACCCAACCGCATTTGAAGAGGAGGGAGCGGGGGATTTCCACCATGATGGCAGCCGTGATGGTGGCCACATAGGCCCCGGCTGTCTGAAAACATAGAGAAAAGAGGGACATCCAGGTCATAGGCTCAACACTCCATTCGATACAAAGAGTCCTAGGGCCACACCTAGCCCTAAGCTAACGGCAATGACCAAGGCTTCCGCAATTTTGGCCATACCGGAGACGTAGTCGCCCTTGAGGGTGTCCCGAATCCCGTTGGTGAAGGCCGTGCCGGGGAAGAGGGGCATGAGGGCGGAAATAATGATAATATCCAGATTATGGGGCTGGGGCACTGCCAGCAAGACAAAGGGCATGACAGCCCCCAGGAAGAAGGTGGCGACGGTCCCGGTCATGAGGGCATTCATAGCTAGCTTGCCTTGTAGCCAGTAACCGAAAATAACCAGCAGGGCGGCCAGGCCCGACACGGCAATATCCCAGATGGAGCCACCCAAGAGGACAGCGAAGGACACCACCAGGAAGAAGACGGCCAGGTCGAAGTGGAAGAGGGTGTACTCGGAGACGTCGACCTTTTCCAGGCGAACCCGGGCCTCTTCTAGGCTAATCTCGCCCTTGGTCAGCTGGCGGGAAATATTGTTAACATGGTGAATCTTACGCAGATGGGTGCCGCGGTGCTTGATGCGGCGGACGATGGTAATGGGCTCGATGCTAGGGTCGTCTAAGGTGACGAAGAGGCCGGTGGTATTGGCGAAGACTTCGGTGGTCTGGCATTGGCTGGTCTTGAGGATGCGCTCGACCGTGTCTTCAATCCGATAACTCTCGGCCTGACTTTCCAGCATGATGCGGCCGGCCAGGACGGCGACTTCGGCAATTTTCTTATATTCTTGTTTCACGCGTGGTCTCCCTTTCTTGACATGTCTATACCCTATTGATTATACACCAATGTGCCCAGTCCGGCTAGTTGCTGGGGGCCAGTTTTTTGGCGCCAGATTTTCTTAAAAAAAAGCCAGAAAAATTGAGTGCTTTTGCTAGAAAAATAGGGGCCTGAGGGTGTATAATAAGGAGATGACAAAGCCATATGGAGAGGAGCGGTGCTAGCATGAGCCAGGAAGCCAAGATTCAAGCCAAAAATACCAGCTATTCTAGCTGTTTTGACGTGATTGGACCTGTCATGGTAGGACCGTCTTCTTCACATACGGCTGGCGCCATTAATATCGGGGCAGCGGCCCAGAAGATTTACCGTGACCGCCCAACCGAGATTATCGTCCGCTACTACGAGTCCTTTGCGGAGACGCATCTGGGACACGGAACGGATTTTGCGACCATCGCTGGCGTTTTGGGCTTTTCTTATGACGACCATCGGGTTCCCAACTCAGTGGACATCGCCCGCAACCAGGGGATGAAGGTGCAATTTATCGAGATGGAGGGGCCAAGTCCTTATAACCATCCCAATACGGCTGACATTACCTTAATCAACGACCACAAGACCTCCCGCCTAGTCGGGATTTCGGTGGGCGGCGGTAAGGTGGAGTTACGCCGGATTGAGCTGGGGGGCTTCTTGATTGAGCCGACAGGCTATTTGCCGGCCTTGCTCCTAATCAGTGACCGGCCGGAGACGGAGGCTAGCTTCTTGGCGCGCTTTGCGGCCGAAGGCATTGTGGTCACGCAGACCTTGAGCCAGGCAGGCCAAGGACGTTACCTGTCTTATTTCGAGATCCAGCACCACTTTCCACAGAGTCTCTACTATGCCATGGAAGAAATGGACCATGTGGAGTCTTTAATTCTACTCTAGTTGTGTCGACAGCTATCAATTGTTGAGGTAAAGAAATGGGAATTTTTGAATCGATTGAAGCCATTGTGGACTATGCCCAAGAGACGGGCCTGTCCCTGGCTGAGATTATGATTGAACAGGAGATGCGGATTAACCGGACTAGCCGGGAAGCCGTCCTCCATAAGATGTCGGATGCCCTCTTAGCTATGGAAAATGCCTACCAGCGAGGGATTACCGGAGAAGGCGTCTTCTCACCAACCGGCTTAACGGGCGGCAATGCCGTCAAGATGCGCAAGTACCGCCAGGCAGGCAAAACCCTCTCAGGTCAAATGACCTTAGTGGGGGTGGAAGCGGCCTTGGCTACCAACGAGGTTAATGCTGCCATGGGTGTGGTCTGTGCCACCCCGACGGCAGGTGCCAGCGGGACCTTGCCGGGAGTGCTCTTTGCTATCCATGAACAGTACAAGCTGTCCAAGGAAGACAAGCTCAACTTCCTCTTTGTGGCAGCCCTCTTCGGCATGGTAACGGCCAACAATGCCTTTATTTCAGGGGCGGCGGGTGGCTGTCAGGCTGAAGTAGGGTCGGCTTCCGCTATGGCGGCGGCCGCGGCAGTAGCCATTATGGGCGGCAGTCCTGCTCAGTCGGCTCATGCCTTCGCTATGTCCTTGGGCAATCTGCTGGGTCTGGTTTGTGACCCGGTGGCCGGTTTGGTGGAAGTGCCTTGTGTTAAGCGCAACACGGTCGGTTCAACCAACGCCTTGATTTGTGCTGATATGGCCCTGGCCGGAATTGAAAATCAGATTCCTGCCGATGAGGTCATTGAAGCCATGTACAAGGTGGGTCGCAATATGCCACGCGAACTTCGTGAGACAGGGTTAGGGGGATTAGCCGATACCCCGACCGGGAATCGAATTAAGATGCGGATCTTTGGGCGTGAAGTCACCTAGGTTATGAGCCTATGGCTGTCCCCTCTAGTAACCTATAGCCCTTTGGGGCAATGTAAGACCATTTAGCAAGACCATTTGCAAGACCCATCGTCACTCGCTGACTGTATGGCATTTTAAGAATAGGTGAGGGATAAACTCATGAATAATCAAGAAACTGTTTTAACATTTGCACAAGGTAGCTTAATTGCTAAAAACGAGCTGGTCTTTGAACTAAGCCTTGCTGACCAAGCTAGCTACTTCATCTACTGTGAATCCACTGAGGCGGCGGAACGCTTTGCCTTTCAAGCTAAACAATTAGTGGAGACCTTGGCGCCAAGTGGCGACCAGGCTGCTAGCTTGTTGGTGTCTTTCGTCAAGGAAAATCCAGCTGGCTTGGCCTATCGCTACACGGTGGGCCAATAGTCAGGCGACCTTTGCCAACCTCAGCCAATACTAGCAACTTGACCAGGAGGTGCCCCATGCGAGTAAGCCGGATTGAAGTACAGAAGAAGGACAAGAGTCGTTACTCGGTCTATCTGGACGACAGCTTCTGGCTGGGAGTGTCAGAGGGCACCTTGATCAAGTTCAACCTGGCCAAGGGCCAGACCCTGACCCCAGAAGAGTGTCAGACCATTCGCGACTATGAGCAGGAAGAGACCCTCTATCTCAGGGCCATCAAGCACTTGTCGCGGGCCCTTAAGTCCAGTGGTGAGGTCTATGACTATCTCAAGGCCCAGGCCCTCAAGCAAGCGGACCTGGACAGCCTGGAAGCCAAGGAAGATTTTCTAGCGGAATTAGAACCTTATTTGGGTCGGGTCATTGGCCGGCTAGTCAGCCAGGGTTACCTGGATGATGCCCTCTACGGGCGTAGCCTGGTCTTGACCGAAGCCCGGGTAGGGCGCAAGGGGCCCCAGCTGATCGGCCGTAAGCTCCAAGACAAGGGCCTGACAGCCAGTCAGATTGCCCAGGCCTTGGAAGCCTATGAAGTAGATTTGCTGGAGGAAAATATCCAAACCTTAATTGAAAAGTTCTACAAGTCCCATCGCCGTCTGCCGGCCGGCCAGCTTAAACGCAAGGTTCAGGAGCATCTCCTGACCAAGGGCTACAGCCTGGCCATGATTCAGCCTTACTTGGAAGATTGTCAGCCAGAGGCCGACTTGGACCATGAAGCAGACTTGGTCGACCAAGCGGCCAGCAAGGCCCGTCGCCAACTGAGCCGACGCCATGAGGGCAAGTCCTTAATCCTTAAGATTAAGGAGTCCCTCTACCGCAAGGGCTTTGACCTGGATTTGGTCAATCAGTGGCTGGATGCCCAGGACTGGGAAGAACCGATTTAATTCAATAGTAATAAAGTATTAATAGCCGAGCTTGGCTTGGATGTGATACACTAAGAATGAAGAAATTTGAAGGGAGATAGACGCATGTCTAACCAAAATGTCTACGATACAGCCAATCAATTAGAACGTGAAATTCGTCAGTTGCCAGAAGTGGCCGCTATTCGTCAAGCCCTAGCAGGCATTGAAGCGGATGAAACTTCTAAGACCTTATTTGAGGGCTACAAGAAGCAAGTTCAAGAACTCAGCCTGCGTGAGGCTCAAGGCCATCCAATTGGCGAAGAAGAAATGAAGCAGATTGATGAACTGTCCAAGGGCATCATGGCAGATGATCACATTAGAGGCTTGATTGAGGCCGAGCGCCGTATGGATCAAATCATTCGCGACCTCAACAACATCATCACCAAGCCTTTACAAGAAATCTATCAACAACAAGCCTAAGCATAGGCTGGCACCAACTGGAAGCCCCAGCCTCACCTGAGGGTGACGGCTCCCAGTTGTTTTTGTGTCAAGGGGTGGGACTGCCCCGCTTGACCCTGTGATGTTCAGTCCACCTATCCCTAAAGAAAGGAGAATTTGATGAAATTATTACATATTGCAGATTTACATCTCGATAGTCCCTTTACTGGGCTCACCAAGCAATTGCACTCATTACAAAAACACCTTATTCAATCTCCTTACCAGGCCTTCGAACGTTGTGTCTCGATTGCCATTAACCAAGCGGTCGACCTCATGGTCATTGCCGGTGACATCTATGACACCGAGCAACAGACGGTGACGGCCCAACATTTCTTCCTTAAGCAACTAGAACGTCTTCATATTGCCAAGATTCCTGTGGTCCTCTGCCACGGTAATCATGACTACCTGCGCATGGAGTGTCAGTCGGTCCCATATCCCGATAATGTTCACCTCTTCAAAGACCAAGAAGTGACCGCCATCGATATCCCCCTTGCTGACGACCAGACCTTGCGTTGCTATGGCTTCTCCTATACCAAACGTTGGGTAGATGCCCGCATGATTGATAGCTATCCGGTCAACCCGCATGAGACCACCTACACGATTGGGGTCTTGCACGGCCAAGAATCGGGCGACCACTATGCGCCCTTTGACCTGGAAAGCCTGCTGAGCAAAAACTACGACTACTGGGCTCTGGGCCATATTCATCAGGCTCAGGTCCTCAAGGAACAGCCCCTGATTCAGTATCCTGGGACCATCCAGGGTCGCCACCGCAAGGAACTGGGCGACAAGGGGGCCTTCATCGTAGAGCTCAAGCCACAGACACCGGCCAAGTCCCAGTTTATTTCCCTGGCGCCTATTGTCTGGCAGGAAGCCCATCTGGAATGTCGTTCTAACTGGCATGAACTAGACCTAGTCCAAGCCCTGGAAGGCATCCAACGCAATTATCAAGCCGAGGCAGAAGCGTCTAACCAGTCTCAACTGGTGACCGTGGTCTTGGACCACTATGAGAAGTTGCCAGCTAACTTGGCCAGTCAGGTAGAATCGGGTGAGGTGCTGGCAGCCCTGCAAGCTGATGTGACCAACACGCCATTTGTGGCCCTGGTCAGCCTGCAAACGGTCAGCCAAGTGGCCATCGAGCCTTTCCAATACGATGCCAGCCTCAAGGACAGCTTTGACCAGGCTAGCCAGGCCTTGAAGACGGGGGACCTCTATGGTCGGGTTATGCAGCCTCTCTTCAGCAATGCCACCCTCAGAACTTGGTTGGGCGATCTGACCCAAGACCAGGAGCTCAAGGACTCGGTCATCCACAATGGCCAGCAGCTGGTGGTTCAAGCCGTGGGCTTTGACAGCGACGATGAGGACCTGACATCCGGAGAGGAGGGGACGGCTCATGAAGATTAAGACACTGGAGATTTATGGCTACGGCAAATGGGTCAACCAGAAATTCGAACTGGGCGACCAACTCCAACTCTTCTATGGTAAGAATGAAGCCGGTAAGTCCACCTTACAATCCTTTATCCGCAGCATGCTCTTTGGTTTCCCAAGCCGTCGGCGTCGGGTCAACCAGCAGAACCGTTATGAACCTAAGCAACACGAGACCTATGGGGGCCGCATGCTCCTGACCGAGACCGACTTCGGTGATATTTGGGTGGAGCGGACCAGCAAGACCCTGCGGGTGACGCGAACCGATGGGGAAGAGTTGCCAGCTAAGACCTTGGATGAGGTCTTGGGGGGCTTGGACGAGAAGCTCTTCGATAACTTCTATGCCTTCAGCCTGCAGAACCTGCAGGAGCTGGCCAATATCGGGGCCGACCAACTTAATGATTACTTTATGAGTATCGGGACCGTGGGGAGCGACCAATTCCTCAAGATTGCCAAGCAGTATCAGAAGGAGACCGATGACCTCTACCGGCCAAATGGCCAGAGCCGGCCTCTCAATGTGCTCCTAGCCGAGTATGAAGAACTAGCCCAACAAGTGGAAGTCCTGCATCTGCAGATGGGGGCCTATGATGAGCTGACCCGTCGCCGCCAGGAAGAGGAAGAAGCCATTGCCCGACTCAACCAAGAAATCAAGGACCTGGAGAAGGAAATCCGGGCCCAAGACAAATTGGTGGGCCTCTATGACATCTACCTCAAGGACCGGGCTGCCAAGCGGGAGCTGGAGCAACTAGTCTTCACGCCCCTGTCTGAACAGACCGTGCGGGAGATTTCCGATGCCCTCAAGCTTAACCAGGCCAGCGAAATCCAAATCGTCCAATTGGAAGAACGGATTCGCAACCTCAAGGGCGAGCTAGGCAGCTTAACCAAGCTCAACTGGGCCCGTAACCACGCGGAAGACCGCCAAAAATGGCTAGTCGAGACCGCCAAGGCCAAGGAAACCCAGACCGTCATTGAACAGTTGACCGCCCGCATCCAAGAGCAGGGCGAGCTCATGACCCAGTTGGCCCACCAAGGCCAGTTCTTTCCTGAGAAGGTTGAACAAGGGCCTGCCTATGACGCCAAGCTGGAAGAAGGGCTAGCCCTCCAAGCTGACAAGCTAGACTTGCTCAAGCAGGAAGAAGCCCTCAAGGCCGAGCGCAAGGTTTACTTGGAACAACGCAAGGAACAACAAAACTATACGGCCATTGTGCGCCAACAGGTGGTTCACCTAGAGCACCAGCGCATGAATGAAGAAGCCCAACTCATGCAGGCAACCAGCCTTAACCAGTATTTCCCTGGTATTCTGGCCTTTGCCGGCGGGCTCTTCCTGGCCTTCTATCAGAACATGACCAAGGGCGCCAACCTGCTCTTTTGGTTAGGGGTGCTGATCCTAGTGGTCGGGGTCCTCAGTATTGGCTATATCTTCCAATCCAACCGCCGACGCTACCAGGCCTTCTATAACAGCCCGGTCCTCAACAAGATTCAGGACCTGCGCGAGAAGGAAATTCAATACCTGGAACAAAGCAAGGTCTTGGGTACCCAGATTAACCAACGTGAGGAAGCCATCGAGGCTATTGAGGCCGAGCTTAAGAACTTAGCCAGCAAGCAATCCCGCTGGTTGGCAGCCATGGGCTTCTACCCAACGGCAGACCCTGAGCTCATCCTTAAGGCTAACCCAGTTAAGCAATACTTCGCCGCTGAAAATCAGAAGAAAGATTTGGAAGCTCAGAAGGATAAGCTGACCCAACAATTAACCGAGTGGCGCAGCCTCTTGCAACCTCTCTTTGAACGTTTCCCATTGGTGGACGATTCGGTTCGTCAGCAAATTCGCCATGTCGAAGACGTGGAAGTTAGCCTAGTGCGGACCATGGAGCGGGGCCAAGTCATTGATGACCGCTTAGATGAAGCAGCCCAACAAATGAAGGCCCAAGAAGATGCCATTGCCGAGCGTCAAGCCATGATTGGCCAAGTCTTCAAGGACACCCATGCCCAAGATGAACTAGACTTCTTCCAAAAGGTCGAAACCAACCAGTTAATCGAGGAATTGACCGCCAAACGGGCCCTTTACGCTGAGCAAATGGAAGGCTATGAAGAAGCCCTGACCCAGGTGCAGAACAAGCAAAGCCTGTTGGAAAACTTCCACCGTCTGGAACACCAGTTGGAGACCCTCAAGGAACGCCTAGTACCGCACCACCGCGAGCGGGCTGACCTGGAAGTGGAAATCCACCATCTGGAACAAGACGGCACCTACCAAGAAAAGGTCCAAGCCTTGGCCAACAAGGAGACCCAAGTTCGGGACATGGTGGCCCTATGGGGTCGCAAGCGGATTGCCATGGAATTAATCTATGCCACCCTACGTCATGGGCTGGACAATCCGCTGCCTGAGATGAACCGCCTAGCTGATGAGCTCTTTGAGACCCTAAGCTACGGCCGTTACACCCAGATCAAGCTTCAAAAAGACGGCATCAAGGTGCGTCAGTTCTCTGACATCTACTTTGAACCGCATGAACTATCTCAAGGGACCCTGGAACAACTCTATGTGGCCCTACGGATTGCCTTTATTGAGAATGTTCGGACCATGGTTAAGATGCCAATCTTGATTGACGATGCCTTCGTCAACTTCGACGAGTATCGCAAGGCCAGCATGTACCAAGTCCTAGGCCAAATTTCGGAGCGCATTCAAGTCCTCTTCTTCACCTTTGACCAACAAGCCGTCCACTTCTTCGACGGGGCAAAGGCTGTGAACTTGGACGCCATTCAAGTCAGTCAAGCAGAGGAGGAACCGGCATGACCCAATTATTAGACCTCAATCATGGCGAGAGCTTCGCGCTCTTCGTCCTGATAAAATCCGCCGACATCCGGGTAGCCCGCAATGGCAATCCCTTCATCGCCTTCCGTTTCCAGGATCGTTCTGGCAGCATGGACGGCATGTACTGGTCGGCCACCGAGGAAGAAATTGCCCGCTATCAAGCCGGCAAGGTAGTCTTCCTCAAGGGTGAGCGGGACACCTATAATGGGACCCCGCAGATTAAGATTCAGAGCTTGCGCCTAGCTGATGCAGGCGAGCCTGATGATCCCACCCTCTATGTGGAACATATCGGGATTAAGAAGGAGACCCTGGAGGAAGCCCTCAATGAGGCTTTGCTGGAGATTCACGAGTCCCATATTGCCCGCATTGTCCGCAAGATTCTTAACTATGCCAAGGAGGATTTCTTCTCCTATCCGGCAGCCAAGCGCAACCACCACGCCCTAGCGGGCGGCCTCAGCTACCACACCATTTCCATGTTGCAGGTAGGGCGGGCCCTGCTCAAGATTTACCCTGAGGTCAATGCCAGCCTGCTCTTAGGCGGCATTATCCTGCATGATATGGGGAAAACCATCGAGTTGTCCGGTGCCATCGCCACGGAGTACACCCTCAAGGGCAAGATGATGGGCCATATCGTCATTGTGGACGAGTTGATTGACCGGGCCTGTGCCGAACTGGGCTTTGACCCAGATTCTGAGCCGGTGCTCCTGCTCAAGCACGTAGTCCTAGCCCATCATGGTAAGTTGGAGTATGGTAGCCCGGTGGCGCCTCAGCTGCTAGAAGCTGAGCTCATCCATCACATTGACAATATGGATGCCACCTTCAATATGATTGCGACGGCCTTAGCTAAGGTAGAGCCCGGTAATTTCTCCGAGGCCATCTATCCGCTAGACCGGCGTCAATTCTACAAACCTACGTTTAAATAAAGGAGCTTAAGGCCTATGAGTGAACACGAGCACTGTCAACATCATGACCATGACCATTCCTGTGGTTGCGGCCATGATCATCATCACCAACACGAGCATGCTTGCGGCTGTGGCCATGACCACCATCATGATCACGCCCATGACCATGCAGGTTGCGGCTGCGGCTGTGGCCACGACCATGGTCACGAGGAAAACCAAGGGGTTAGCGTCCAATTCAGTGGCGTTTTCAGCCTGCCTAAGGAGCAAGTTTGGTCCCTCTTAACGGAAAATGACAAGCTGCAATCCTGGTATCCAGAGCTAGAATTCCAAGGCCTGGAGACAGGGGCCAGCCTCAAGTTCAACTATAAGACAGGCGGCCATGAAGACATGATGGTTCTGGATGTGGAGCCTAATGCCTACTTGTCCTTTACCTGGGACTTGAACATTGTCACCTTCGAACTGCATGAGTTAGAGCCTGGCAAGACCACTTTGATCTTCACTGAGTGGTTGGCTGAGCTTAACGATCACAGTCCTAAGGACCTGACCAGCTGGATGATTGCCCTGCAGAATATGGCGGAAGTTGCCGAAGGCAAGCCCGTCAGCGACCGTGAGGCCCAATTCCACGAATACTATCCAAAAATTAAAGAAATGCTGACCCAACAGACCGACGTGGTCTTCGAGGATTAGTCAGCGACGAGAGGATGGAAGCTTGCTTCCGTCCTTTTTTTTGTGCAGGCGGATAGGTGGATAGGAGGGCCTGGGAGCGTGGCATAAAATGTTGGCAATTTTTTGTTGGGCTCAGGAATAAAAAAAGCGACAAGTTAGACGGTGCTTGTGAAGCCTCTGATGCCTATAATAATAGGGTTTTAAGAGTCTGGTTCGCAAAGGATGTCATTTTTGAGAAGACAAAAATCTGATAAGTAAAGGCAAGGATGGTGAAATTTCATTTTGAATATGAAATTCTATCAAATTGGTGTAGGTTTTCTTATGAATTTGTGCTAATATATAGCTTGTATGATTCTGTCTGAAGGGCACCCCCCGTAAGTGCTTTTCCTTAATAGACAGCCATTATCACGAATGAAAAAAGGAGATAGCTATGTTAGGAAAAAATAATTTTCATTTGCGCCGCTTGCGTGAAGGCGAAAAAGTCACGCACTATGCCATTAAGAAACTTAGTGTAGGGGTTGCTTCTGTAGCCGTAGGGTCCTTCATCCTCTTCGGTTCCAGCAATGCACAAGCCGCTCAAGTAGTCGCTAGCCAAACTAGCACCTCAGCACCAGAAGCCAGCCAAGGCCCTGAGCAAGCTCAGGCTGCGGAAGTCCAAGCTTCTAGCTCAAGCCAGGAGTCTCTTGAATCCAGCTCTAGTGAGCAGGCTTCTTTGGCGACTTCTGAATCTCAATCACAAAGTAGCGAAAGCAGCCAATCCTCAGAGAGCGCTAGCTCGAGTGAAGCTTCAAGCAGTCAGTCTAGCCAATCTCAGGAGACCCCTGCTAAACCAGACGAAACGCGCCAGACCAACCTCAAGCCAAGCCGGGACAATGACACCCGCCGGACGCCAGGTTATGCGGTCAAGCCAGTTGAAAAACCAGCCACAGCTTCCATGCCTCGGCCAAACAACCAAGGCCAACCTATGCCAACTGGTACTAGCTTGCGTGGGATTGGGACCGGTAAATTTACTGACCTAATCGAGCCAAGTGGCGCTAATGCCATCCCAGTGGTGGACCCACAAAACCTATCCAATGATGAGAAACGCCGCCTCAAGGCAGCCTACATCCGCCTCAACCCAGGTCGCGGCCTGACTGAGCGCAATATTGACATCACATCTGATGGCAGAGTCCTTATCACTGGCAAGCGAAGTGGGGATACATACAAATCCTATTTGGATGACGTGACCACTAATTTAGCAAGACCAGCAGCTACTGCAGAGCCGACCGTAAATGGCACATATGAAGACAAACTGTCATCTACTGATGCTACTATTACCGGTACCGGGATTCCAGGGGCGACCATCAAAGTCACCTTGCAAGACAATAGCGTACAAACAACCCGTGTTGATAGACAGGGGAATTGGACCATCAATCTGCTCAAGCCAATGCGCGATAGCCAGTATATTACTGGAAAGGGCAAAGCAATTGAAGTTGTCCAAATTATGAACGGTCAAGAAAGTGCTGTGGTGCGCAAAACTGTGGACCTTGGGACCTTCTTAATTTTAGAAAACAATTTATCTAGCTCTAATCGTTCAGGTTATGGCAAGATGATTGCTGGTCAAAAATATATTGAACTTGCCGTCCCTCACGATGCCCTCTTCATGTCCTTAGAGGCTAACTTAACTCAAGAGGGTAAATTTGGGAGTGATGATAACCGTTCGCAGTTAGCGATTACTCGTGATTCAATCACTTCTGCATGGAAAGTTCATGGCGGGGGGACTTTCTTAAGAAAAGACACCGCCAAGCCTGATTTGATTAAGAAAATTGAAGTACTCCCAGGTGCGCAATTTGGCTATCAACGGATTCGTATCACGACGTCTGATGAGTTCAAGATTAAGGAAACTGGCGATACCGTTCTTAAATATAAAGGGAAAGATCGCCCCTTGGGTCCTGAAACCGTGCCTGTAGTGGCAGGATTACGGATTGTCCCTCGATACAACTCAGGACAAGTCGTTCCTGAACATCGCATGACCTCAGGGAATGCGACCAACGCTGCTCCAACGATTGCTGTTACAACACCTTCTACAACACTTAATGTTGACCAAGCCATAAGTGACGCGACCATCAAGTCTATGGTGCGTGTGAACGACCTTGAAGACGATGCCCGTCAAACCAACGGGACGCCTGTCCAAGCCGACATTGTCTCCTACAGCAAGAACGGTCAAACTGTAGCAGCCATTGACCCAACTGTTGAAGGGGAATATACCGTTACCTTGCGGGCCCGCGACAGTCAGAACAAGCTATCTAATAACACCGTTCAAGTCAAAGTGGCCTTCACTTTACCTCGTGAAGAGGCTAAGAATGCCGTTAATAATGCGGCCAACGCCAAGAACACCGCCATTGACAACAACAATAATTTGACAGCCGAAGAAAAGGCTGCTGAAAAAGCCAAGGTAGAAGCAGCTAAGAATAGAGCTTTAGCAGGTATTGACCAAGCTAAGACAACGGCTGCTCGTAATGCGGCCCAAAACAAGGGGACTTCGGACATTAATGCGGTCAACCCTGTACCAGTTGCTAAACCAGCCGCTAACGATGCCTTGGAACAAGCAGCTGTTAACAAGATTAATGAAATCAGCCAACGACCAGATTTGACTCGTGAAGAGAAGCAAGCCTTCATGGATCAGGTCCGGGCTGCCCGCGATGCGGCAAAGGCCAATGTCGCTAGCGCGGCCAACAACCAGGCCGTGACCACCGCCCGCGACCAAGGGCTGAATGCGGTCAATAATTTACCAACGCCAGCGGCTAAGTACCCAGAAGCTTTGGGCCATGTGCGCCAAGCAGCCGACGCTAAGCGTCAGGCTATTCGCGACAATGCCAACCTAACAGCCGAAGAACAAGCCGATGCCCTGCGTCAGGTAGATGCTGCCCAAACAGCAGCTGAAGCAGCTATTAACCAGAACCATACCAATGCGACCTTGGCTAAGGCCGACAGCGATGGGGTTAAGGCTATTAATGCTATTAATCCGCAAGGTACGACCAAACCAGCTGCCAGCCAAGCTTTGGAACAAGTAGCAGCAGCCAAACGCCAAGCCATCAACAACAATAATCAGTTGACAGATGAAGAGAAGGCGCAAGCCATCCAGCAGGTGGACCAAGCTTTGGCTAATGCCAAGAACCAAGTTCAAGCTGCTAACGACAATAACGGGGTGAACCAGGCTAAGACAGCCGGGACGACCGCTATTAACAACATTAATCCTCAAGCGACCCAGAAGTCACAAGCCATTGCGGCCATTGAAGCGGCTGAACAAGCCAAACGTCAAGAATTACAGGGTCGGAATGATTTGACCACCGAAGAGCGCAATAATGCCCTGGCAGACCTAACGGCTAAGGCACAAGCGGCCAAAGGCGCGGTTAACCAAGCACGCAACAATACGGGAGTTGCGGGTGCCAAAGATAATGGTGTGGCTCAAATTCAAGGGATTAACCCTCCTGCCGTGGTAAAACCAGACGCTCGGAATGCTATCGACCAAGCGGCTCGTGATAGAGAGGCAGAATTCCAGGCAAATACCAAGTTGACAGATGAAGAAAAAGCAGCGGCTATCAAGAAGGTGCAAGATGCCGCGCGTGATGCCAAGGCAGCCATTGATGCAGCTGGCTCTAATGGCGATGTCAACAATGCCGTCAACCAAGGTAAGGCAGCTATCCAAGCCATCAAAGCCCTAGATGACAGCCAGCCAAGTGCTAAAGATACGGCCAAGGCAGCCATCCAGAATGCGGCAGATGCTAAGAAAGCAGCCATTACGGCTAATAATGCTTTGACTCAAGAAGAGAAAGCAGCGGCCATTAAGCAAGTCGAAGATGAAGCAGCCAAGGCTCAAGCAGCGGTGGACGCTTCAAGATCCAAGGCCGACGTAGACCGGGCCAAGGACCAAGGGCTTCAAAAGATTAGCGATGTGCCAGCCGTCCCAACCACCAAGCTCAATGCCATTGCAGCAGTGGATCAGGCAGCGACTGACAAGAAGGCCGTGATCAACAAGGATACGACTTTGACCCAGGAAGAGAAGGAAGCTGCTATCCGCAAGGTTGAGGAAGAAGCAGCCAAGGCGCGTCAGGCTATCAATGATGCGACCAGCAATGCGGATGTAGCCGCTAAGCAAGCCCAAGGCACCCAAGCCATTAACAATGTGCCACAAACGCCAGCGGCTAAGAATGCTGCCAAAGCAGCGGTAGAACAAGCCGCAGACGCTAAGAAGCAAGCCATCGAGAACGATCCAAACCTAACCCGTCAAGAAAAAGACGCAGCCATCGCCAAGGTGGATCAAGAAACCAACAAGGCGCGCCAAGCCATTGATGCGGCAACAACCAATGCGGATGTGACGGCTAAGCAAAATGAAGGTACGCAAGCAATCAACGCGGTGCCACAAACACCTAAGGCTAAGACTGATGCCAAGAATGCAGTCACTCAAGCAGCGGACGCCAAGAAGGACGCCATCGAAAATGATGCGAACTTAACTCGCGAAGAGAAGGATGCAGCCAAAGCTAAGGTAGACGCCGAAGCGACTAAGGCCAAGAATGCCATCGATGCTGCAACAAGTAACGATGACGTGACGGCTAAGCAAAATGAAGGTACGCAAGCAATCAACGCGGTGCCACAAACACCTAAAGCGAAAACAGACGCTAAGAATGCAGTCACTCAAGCAGCTGATGCCAAGAAAGATGCCATTGAGAATGATGCGAACTTAACTCGCGAAGAGAAGGATGCAGCCAAGGCGAAAGTGGACGCCGAAGCGACTAAGGCTAAGAATGCCATCGATGCTGCAACCAGCAATGCGGATGTGACAGCTCAGAAAGATGCTGGTAAGAACGCGATTAATGCAGTGCCACAAACCCCAACAGCGAAAACTGATGCGAAGAACGCGGTGACTCAAGCAGCGGATGCTAAGAAAGATGCCATTGAGAATGACGTGAACTTAACTCGCGAAGAGAAAGACGCTGCTAAGGCTAAGGTAGACGCCGAGGCGACTAAGGCTAAGAATGCCATCGATGCTGCGACCAGCAATGCGGATGTAACAGCGCAGAAAGATGCAGGTAAGGACGCGATTAACGCTGTTCCACAAACACCAACTGCGAAAACAGACGCCAAGAATGCAGTCACTCAAGCAGCAGACGCTAAGAAGGACGCGATTGAGAAAGACCCTAACCTGACTCGCGAAGAGAAGGACGCAGCTAAGGCTAAGGTAGACGCCGAAGCGACTAAGGCTAAGAATGCCATCGATGCCGCAACCAGCAATGCGGATGTAACAGCGCAGAAAGATGCTGGTAAGAACGCGATTAATGCAGTGCCACAAACACCAACAGCGAAGACTGACGCTAAAAACGCGGTAACTCAAGCAGCGGACGCTAAGAAGGATGCGATTGAGAAAGACCCTAACTTGACACGCGAAGAGAAGGATGCAGCCAAGGCTAAGGTAGACGCCGAAGCGACTAAGGCTAAGAATGCCATCGACGCAGCGACAAGCAATGCGGATGTAACAGCGCAGAAAGATGCTGGTAAGAACGCGATTAACGCCGTTCCACAAACACCAACTGCTAAAACAGACGCGAAGAATGCGGTAACTCAAGCAGCGGACGCTAAGAAGGACGCGATTGAGAAAGACCCTAACCTGACTCGTGAAGAGAAGGATGTAGCCAAGGCCAAGGTAGACGCCGAAGCAACTAAGGCTAAGAATGCCATTGATGCCGCAACAACCAACGATGCTGTAACGGCTCAGAAAGACGCTGGTAAGGACGCCATTAACGCAGTTCCGCAAACGCCAACGGCTAAAACTGATGCCAAGAACGCAGTGGATCAAGCAGCGACAGACAAGAAGTCAGCCATCGAAAACGATCCGGCTTTAACTCGTGAAGAGAAAGACGTAGCTAAAGCAAAAGTAGATTCCGAAGCGAAGAAAGCTAAGGATGCTATCGATGCAGCGACAAGCAACGCGGACGTAACAGCGCAGAAAGATGCTGGTAAGAACGCGATTAACGCCGTTCCACAAACACCAACAGCGAAGACCGACGCTAAGAACGCAGTAGATCAAGCAGCGACAGACAAGAAGTCAGCCATCGAAAATGATCCAGCTTTAACTCGTGAAGAGAAAGATGCTGCTAAGGCGAAAGTTGACGAAGAAGCTAAGAAGGCAAAGGATGCCATCGACGCAGCAACAAGCAACGCGGATGTAACGGCTAAGCAAAGCGAAGGAACCAAAGCTATCAATGATGTGCCACAAACGCCAACAGCTAAGACAGACGCTAAAAACGCAGTGGATCAAGCGGCGACAGACAAGAAGAATGCCATCGAAAACGATCCAGCTTTAACTCGTGAAGAGAAGGATGCAGCAAAAGCCAAAGTTGATGCCGAAGCGAAGAAAGCCAAAGACGCTATCGATGCCGCAACAAGCAACGCAGACGTAACAGCGCAGAAAGATGCTGGTAAGGACGCGATTAACGCTGTGCCACAAACACCAACAGCGAAGACCGACGCTAAGAACGCAGTAGATCAAGCAGCGA